>CEWO01077130.1_pt1 | contig 32268 bp, 33 predicted proteins | sample 361561 | NCBI WGS metagenome assembly CEWO01 (sample SAMEA2623627, study PRJEB7988) | marine metagenome | isolation source: saline water (ENVO:00002010), including
AATTAGTTGAAATTGGTGGTGGCTTCAGAATACCTGAGGTAATTAAAACTTCTGGAGCAAAATTAGTAGAAGTAGGAACAACAAATAAGACATATATAAGTGATTATGAAAATGCAATTACAAAAAAAACAAAAGCTATATTAAAAGTACATTCTTCGAATTTTTCTTTAAAAGGATTTACATCTATGCCGACAAAAAAAGAAATATCCTCACTTGCAAAAAAACACAATATTATTGCAATGGAAGATTTAGGTTCAGGCTTAATTATTGACACAAAAAAAATGAACTTGCCAGATGAACCAAAAGTACAAGATTCAATCAAAGCAGGAATAGATATTGTGACCTTTTCAGGGGATAAATTACTTGGCGGTCCACAGGCAGGAATTATCGTTGGAAAAGAGAACTTAATACATCCGATATCTAAAAATCCTATGGCACGAGCGCAAAGATTAGATAAATCAGCATTAGCTGCTTTAACAACCACATTGAAGCATTACATAGAAGATGTTCATTTAATCAAGATACCAGTCTGGAAAATGATTAACATGAAAGAAAAAGAAATAAAAAAACGTGTAGATGCTATTCTTGCACAGGTTCAAGATAATGTAAAAAAAGTTAAAGGCGTATCAAAAATTGGTGGCGGTACCATGCCTGATGCTGAGCTGTCTACTTGGCTGCTATCTCTCAGTGTGTCAAATGTAAATGCTGAAGAAATACTTGAAAAACTCAGAAATTTACCTACGCCAATTATAGGAAGAATTAATGACAATAATGTACTAATTGATTTAAGGACTATTCCTGTTGAGTTTGACAAATACATAATACAAAGCTTGAACAAGCTTAATAAAACATATAAATGATCTTATGAAAAATATTAATACTGAATTTAAAAATCTATCACATGCTTTAGAATTTGATATAATTTTATCCAATATAGCCTCATATGCAAATATTGAAAAAAATAAGAACAAGATTCTATCATTTCGACCATTAAATAAATTAGAAGATATAAAAGTTCGACATACAGCAGTCCAAGACGCTCTGAATGTTCTAGCAAAAAAAACTAGCTTGCATTTTGTAGAAACCTCTAAAATTTCTAATTATATTTTAAGTGCTAAAAAAAACAAAATATTATCAGAAGATGAAATTTTTCAAATAATAACATTCCTGGAAATACAAAAGAAAAATATTAGAATATTGCAACAAGGAAAAACATTAGCCCCTAATCTAAGCACGGTAGATCACGATGAATCATTATTAAATAATTTAGTGAAAGATATTAAGGATTTTTTAGATCAAAAAGGAAACATTAAACCAAATGCTACAAAAACATTAGAGTATTTAAATCTTCAATTAGAAAATCTATCTAACGAAATTAAAAATAAATTAGATATTATTATCAACAAGCACTCAGACGATAACGTTATTCAAGAAGAAATTATTACACTGAGAAATGATAGATTTTGCTTATCTGTAAAATCGAGTGAGAAAAAATCTATTCCTGGCATAGTACATAGTACATCAGATTCTGGTCAAACCGTTTTTTTAGAGCCATTATCAACAATCGATATAGGAAACGATCGTCAAGAAGTTTTTATTGAGATCAAAAAAGAAATTCAAAGAATACTTGTAGAAATGACAGCAATCATTAGTGATGCACATAATGAAATACAAACAGCAATTAAAAGTCATAGTTATTTAGACGAAATCTTTGCAATAGCAAGTCATGCTCATAACTCAGGTAATCATGAATTAATTACTCATTCTGACAATGAGCCATTTATAGATAAAGCAGTAACTAATCTCAAATTAGTCAACGCTTGCCATCCATTAATTAAAAATGCAGTTCCTTTAAATATTGAAATAGACAATACAATTAATGCAATAGCAATTACTGGCCCCAATACAGGAGGAAAGACTGTTGTACTTAAAACTGTTGGCTTACTAGTTACAATGGCGCTTGCAGGATTGCCTATTCCAGCTGGAAAAAAAACAACAATTCCATTATATGATTATATTTATTGCGATATTGGAGATGAGCAATCAATACAACAATCTCTTTCAACATTTTCTGCACATATCAAATCTATATTAACAGCAATAAACTCAGCAACAGATAAAAGCCTTATACTCATCGATGAATTAGGAGCAGGCACCGATCCGGACGAAGGAGCTCAATTAGCAACAGCAATTTTAGACTACTTAATTAAGACAAATGCTCATTTAATAATTACGACACATCATAGTGAAGTAAAAAAATATGCAAATAATAACAACGGAATTATTAATGCATCTATGGAGTTTGATTCTAATAACTTGAAACCTACTTATCTATTAACACTAGGACTACCAGGTTCATCAAATGCCTTAATTATTGCAGAGAAATTAGGTTTACCGAAAGAAATTATTAAACAGGCAACAAAAAAAATTCCAAAAAAGGAACTAAATTACAATCAATTGAATCGAAAACTTAAAGACAAGATCGTGCAATTAGAAAATATGCAAATAACTATGCAAAATATAAAAACCAACTTGGGCAAACGCATTGAAGAATTAGATCAAAATTTTAAAAATATAAATAATTTATCGTCAGAAAAAAATTTACAAGTATTAAATGAGTTTAAAAAACAAAATGAGCTTTTTTCTATGAATATGTCTAAGCTTGAAAAAAAATATTCTATTGAAAAAAATAGAAAAATTTATGAAGAGGCACAAAAAGCTCAATTGAAATTAGAAAAAATAATCTTAAATAAGTTCAATCATTCTATTGAGCACTATAGCGTGGATGAAAACGTCTTTGTACCAAAGCTAAAAGTTATTGGGAAAATTACAAAATTGCAAGCAAATGATAGAATAGAGGTGTCCACGGCATCTTCATCAATTAAATTAAAAATTGACGAGATTGAAAAAATAGATCAAAAAGTTAGCGAGAACAAAGAACTAAATCTTATGCAAAAAAATATTAATTTTAATTCAGTAGAAGATCCTGGCACAGAAGTAGAAATACGAGGCAAGCCTTTGGATATTGCTGTTGGTGAAGCAGAAAAATTTCTTGATCAAGCTGCAAGATTTGGACATAAAAGAGTAAAAATCATTCATGGAAAAGGTAGTGGAAAATTAAAAAAAATTATCCAAGAAATTTTAGAGCAGCACCCACTTATTGAACGATATGAAAATGCTGCATTTGGTGAAGGTGGCGCAGGTGTGACTATAGCCTACTTGGAAGATATTAATTAATCGCGTCTAGATGACTGCAATCATTAATTTTCATGATAATTAATTCGTTATTAAAATTACTTGATTGATTATCAATAAGCATCACAGAAGTATTACTAACTCGAATATGCGGCCTAATGTTAATATCAAGTCCCATAATACTGCATGCAATTCGAGAAACAACTGCGCCATGTGTGACGCATATGATATTTTGATCAATGTATTGATCTTGAATGTCATTTAAAAACGACTTAATTCTTTTCGAAAATTGATGTGGTCCTTCTTCATTTTTTATATCTCCAAGCCCCCATGCACCTAGTTGAATGCCATATTTCGTTGTTGCAATTTCCCATGGTTTACCTTCAGCTTCACCATAACAATACTCTTTTAATCTGTCATCAAAGATTATTTGTGTATTAATTTCATTGTTAAGAATTTCTGATGTTTGAGAAGCCCTCAATAATGGGCTAGAAATGATTTGTTCTATGGATTTGTTTTTTAAAGCTTTAGATAAATAGCCTGCTTGCTCCATTCCTTTATCTGTTAATCCTAAATTAAGAGAACCTTGAATAATCCCTTCAACATTGCCAATTGATTCACCATGTCTAACAAAATATATCAATTTATTTTTCCTTAACAAGGTTTATAAATTCATTAATAACACGCGCAGTGGCTCCAAAAATAAGTTCGTCTTCCACTCTGAATCCCAACTGCGTTAAGAGCCTGCTTTGCCCTTGCCAAGTGATTGATGCTTGATTAATAGGATCAAAAAGGTGTGCTATTGGTATCTCTATCAATCTTTCCACTTCATCTTCTAACATAGTAAATGCAATATCATTTTCATTAGAGTATCCAACATATGTATGCATCAAATATCCCATGCGTGTTGTAGTGGGATGTAAGTTACCAATGATTTCAATAGTCTCTTTAGCTACACCAATTTCCTCTTCCGTTTCACGCATGGCGGTATAAGCAAGATCGGCATCAGTCTCCTCATATCTACCACCTGGAAAACCTATCTCTCCTGGATGATGTACGTTTTGTGAACGCTTTTGCAAAACAGTTGATAATATACCATCTTGATTCTCATACAATAAAATTAAGATAGAGGCTTCAATGAAATCAGAGTGTGAATCATCATTAGAAAAATCATTCATCTTAATGTTTTTTCTAATGTCTTCAATCATAAATTTTCCTGTGGTTGGTGGGCCATCCTGGATTCGAACCAGGGACCTTGAAGTTATGAGCTTCCTGCTCTAGGCCGCTGAGCTAATGGCCCACAAATAAAAACTTAAAAAAGTCTACTTACAAAATATAAAATAAATATTATATAAAAACATTGATTTATAATTTAAATTACGCCATTGATCCGCTAAGTTGTTCTCCGCCAATAATATGTAAATGTAAATGAAAAACTGTCTGGCCACCACCACTGCCACAATTGAAAACTAATCTATAGCCAGTTTCATTTAGCCCTTGTTCTTTAGCAACGACAGAGGCTGTTACCATCATCTGGCCTATCCATTGAGCATCATCTTTTTCTATTGCTGCTATAGAAGGCACCTTATGATGTTTAGGTATGATTAAAAGGTGAACAGGAGCTTGTGGTGCAATATCACGAAAACATATAAAGTCATCATCTTCGTATACAGTGTCAGCAGGGATCTCGCCATTTATAATTTTAGCAAAAATATTTTCTTCATCATAACTAAACATAAATTGCCCTTAATCTATATATTCAATTTAATTGATTTTGGCCATCTTAGAAAAAAAGTTGAATTAAATGTAATTTCTTCAATCAAATTTTTTTCATTTATTAAAGGTAAAAGTTTTTTAAACATTACGGTCGCTTCCATCCTTGCAAGAGTAGAGCCAAGGCAATAGTGAATACCGTGACCAAATGACAAATGTTGTTTAAATTTTCGATTAAAATCAATAGCAGTTGGATGATCAAAAAATGCAGAGTCATAATTTGCTGAGCCTATCATTATTAACACAGCTTGCCCCTCTTTAATTATCACATCATCTAAAGCAAAATCACTTTTTGCAAATCTTGCCACTCCAATTACAGGAGAATTAAATCGAAACAACTCTTCAATGGCTGCATTCATGTCAATTTTATTATTAATGACATCACTTAATGATTGGTTATCATTAATTAAAGACGCAACGCTGTTACCTACGAAATTTGTAGTGGTTTCATTGCCTGCTACTAATAATAAAATAACAAAAGCAATTAGCTCCTTATCTGACAAAATATCACCACCTTCTTCAGCTTGAATGAGTTCACTCAGGATATCTTCTGCCTCTATTTTATTTTTCCTAATATTAATTTGATCATTTAAATAGCTAATTAACTCAGTAACAGCAATATTCCCCTGATCAATGATTTGCTGGTTTGGTAGAATATTTGTTGCTGCTTGAATGATGCTATCTGACCAACCCTTAAAGACTTTATAATCTGATGGTGGTATACCTAACATTTTTGATATAACTTTTATTGGAACCGGCTGCGCAAAATCTGTCATAATCTCAATGGAGCCGCTTTTTTTAGATTCTTCAATGATCTCATCAACAATCGAGTTTACATAGACTTCCAATTCAGCAATTTTTTTTGGTAAAAAAGCTCGATGCACTAATGAACGCAGCCTAGTATGAGTTGGCTCATCCGAGTTAATCACTGTTTCAGTAAATCCTATTGGTGAATTGAGTTGTTGTGATTTAACTAAATTTGCAATTTGACCAGACGCAGATAAAACGCTTGATGAAAAAATTTCATTATTTAATAAAATTTCTTTAGATTGTTGATAGCCAAATACAATCCATGCCTGTAAAGCTTCGCTGTATTGAATATTCTGGACATCTCTAATTTTTGCAAATTGATCATATGGATTTTGCTTATATGAAGGCAAAAAAGGATTAAAAACTATTGCTTGATCAAGCGACATCATTTCTCCAAAAATCAATAATTTTTCTAGATTAGTTATACTCTAAATAAATAATGTGATATTAAAAACATGTAAAATGAAAAAATTAAAATATTTTATTTCACTGTTTTATTTTTTAAAACGCTTTTTAAGGTGGGCTCCTGTTGCATTTGTTGCAATTCGAATTTGGATTAATTGGAGAATGCTCAGGCTTAAAAGACGTCTATTTCCTAAAAATGAACAATTGACAAAAAAATTTCATAGCAAAACAGCTCAACAATTAGTCAAATTAGCTGTCAGGCAACAAGGATTAATTTTAAAAGCAGCACAATTTTTTGGCTCTCGTGCAGATATTATGAGAGAAGAATATGTTTTTGCCCTGTCATTACTTCAAGATAAAGTACCTCCAAGATCTTGGCATACAATGAAACCGTTAATTGAAGAAGAATTGAATGGTGAAATACAAACAATTTTTAAAGAGTTTGATACAATTCCGGTTGCATCAGCATCCCTAGCCCAAGTATATAAAGCAAAAACTCTAGATGACGAATTAATTGCAGTAAAAGTGCAGTATCCAGGCATTGATAAAATTGTATATTGGGATATTGAAATTATTGATTTTCTTGCTAGATTATGGTCGAAAGTAGAAACAATTGTTGATTTTAGACCAATAGTTGCAGATCTTAAAGAAAATGCTCCCGATGAAATTGATTATTTTCATGAGGGACAAGCAGCAGAAAAAATTCAAGAGCTTTTGAATAAAGAAGGCATTAAATACGTTGAAATACCTAGTATTTATTGGCAGCTATCTACAAAAAAAGTACTGACAATGTCGTATCTTCAGGGTATTAAGATCACAAACATCAATGAGCTTAATGAATTAGGTATTGACTCTGTAATTATTGCTGATCAATTAATAGATTTATATAATATTATGATTTTAAAACTAGGAGCCTTTCACGCCGATCCTCATCCAGGTAATTTATTTGTAATACCGCCAAATAATAATGAGGGAGTTAAAATTGGACTAGTCGACTTTGGTTTATCAAAATTTCTAAAAAATGAATTTCGTCAGCAAATCATAGTCTTAACATCTGCGATTGTAAATGAGCAGCCAGAATTAATTTCAAGCACTATGGAGACTATGGGCTTTGAAACAAAAAATAAAGACCCGGAAACATATGAAGCATTGGGTGATGCTTTTTTAGGTGAAGTTATAAAATCAGGGCAAGCATATGCGGATCAAAAAATGCTTGCAGATATTAATGTTAGATTAAGTCGCGTACTTAGTAGTAATCCACTCATCAAGGTGCCTGGTGATCTTCTACTAGTTGCAAGAACCATGGGGTTGCTTTCAGGAATGGGTAAATTATTGAACTCAAAAACCGATTTACTTGAAAAAATATTACCATACCTAGAAGAAAGTGCATAATTATTTAAATTTTCTTGTTATTTTTTTTATAATATTTTATCGTAAATATCACATATGTTGACGAGGAGTATATTATGAAAGATTCTTATCCAGTGCCAGAACAAGAAACTGATGTAGTTATTTATGAGCCTGAAGGACGTATTGGATACATTACATTAAATCGTCCAGAAGTATTAAATTCATTTAGCAGACAGTCCTTAAGTGAATTGGATGAAGCGTTGATTGCAGCCAAAGATGACGAAGAATCAAGAGTAATCATCTTGCGTGGCAATGGTCGATCTTTTTCTGCTGGTAATGATTTTCAGCAACCAAAGGAAGAAGGATGGGAAAATGAAGATGTGCTTGATGATCATCAAAAATTAACTGATTCTATAGATAGATATTTACGTATTTTTGATTTTCCTAAACCAATTATTGCCCAAATACATGGTTATTGTCTTGGAATAGCCACTCAAATGGCAGTCATGTGTGATCTAACTATTGTTGCAGATGATGCTAAAATTGGATTTCCATCCATTCCTGTTGGAGGAGGATATATAAGTCCAATGTGGAGCTGGTTAATAGGGCCAAAACGAGCAAAAGAACTGTCATTTACTGTTGGTAGCAAAATTTCTGGAACAACTGCCGCAGAATGGGGCTATGCAAACAGATCAGTCCCCGCAGACAAATTAGAGGACACTGTAAAAGAAATGGCTCAAGAAATTGCAAAAGTACCAAGCAAAATATTGAAAATAAAAAAACTTGCTAACAATCGTACTATGGATGCTCAAGGATTTAGGCATGCAATTAGAGCTGGTGCAGAATTTGATGCGATGTTGCATTTCTCCAACCCTGTTACAAAGATGACCTCCTTTATGAGAGAAAAGGGCATGCAGCAGGCCTTTGATGCGTTCAATGCAGGAGATTTCTCATAGATATCACTGAGTCAAATAACACTTCAGGGATCTATAGTTATTCTTTTGATGATGCATTAGCTAATGAACTATATATTGATCTACATAACTCTGTTGCTGGAGACCTCTTATATGACAAGGAGGTTGATCTTCGCCCATTTGTAACTAACGATTTATTCCAAAAGTTTATAGCAACAAATGATTTTGATGAGCTAGATAATAGATTATATAACCTAGCATATAGTGCAATAGTAGGAATGGAAGGTGGTAAAGCAAGCTGGGGTACTTTTACCTATAAGATAGACAATAAATCACTTACTCTTATCTCAATTATGCAAGAATCAAAAAAATACGGCCCAGTTATTACTTTTTGTTTACCAGAAGAAGTTTAAATTATTCTATTTTAGAAAAGCTAATACTTCTTTTGCCCATAAATCAGGTGCCATTACAATATCAAAATTGCCATCTGAAGGTAATTTAACACCAGTAGCATTTGGGATTAACTCAAGAAATTTTTCATGTGAACGACCAAGTTCACTTGTCGTGCCATGAATAACCAAAGTCTCTGATTGAATATTAATAACGTCTTCCCAAGTATCATATAAGGTCATTGCGTTAGGGCCAGCACCTTCCCAGCCCATATCTTCATACACCTCTTCTGCACCATCATTATCGTTAACTTTTAAATAATCTAAAAATAATCTCGAAAACTGTTTTAAATCTTTGCCAGGTTTATCACCGCCATATTTTTTCCATAATTCTACTAAATGACTGCCGTCGGATTTTGGTTCCCAATAGTGATGTAATCTCAAATGCACTTCTCGTCTTTTAGGAGTTCCCCAATTAAAAGGTTCTTCGAGTATTAATTTATTTACTCTATCTGGATGCTTGGCAGCTACAGCCATTGCTAATTGCGATCCAGTCCAGCCACCATATAAATTTGGTTTCTCAAGTTCTAGTGCGTCAAAAAAAGCAATCACTGAATCTGCAAATTGACCTATGTTATCAAAAGGTTGCTCAGGTCTATCTGATTCACCATAGCCAATAGTTGTCATTGCAATACATCGAAAATCATCAGCTAATAGAGGCATCCAAGGAGAATAACGTATTGATGAAGTTGGCGTTTGATGCAGCATGACTAAAGGAGGCCCACTCCCTCGTTCTCTATATTCGATATTTCCTAATGCTGTATTTGCAAAGCCACGAATTTCACCATCAATTCTTGCAACCATTTTTAATCTCCTTTTATATTTCAGAAAAACTGTATATATTATAGTCTTGTAAAAGAAAGTTATCTATTCATTATGATTAAAATTACACACTTCGACCACATTTCAACTGCTTCAGAAAATCAAGAACGAGAAATGGATCTTTTTACAAATTTCTTTGGATTTCAAGTACGAACAGAATGGCACAGTAATGAAGGGTTTTATGGAGTCGGATTCGATGTACCTGGAAAAGACAGAGTAGGATGGGAGCTCCTCGTTCCTGACAATAATGATTCATTTTTAACTGGTTTTCTTAAAAAAAATAAAGGGCCTGGAATACATCATGTGTCTATGCAAATTCCAAATGCCCAACAAGCAATTGAAGAATTAGAAAGCTCGAATATTCAGCCAATCATTACAGAAGGAGAAGAACATCATAATGTTTACTTGCATCCTAAGCGAGGAGGAGCAGGTTTGCTATTTCAATTATTTGAAGGTCAAGCATGGAATGATCCTAATTTACCAGAACCAACTTTTAAAAAAAATAGAAAATTAGTCGGTATAAAAAGAATCCATCATCTTGCACAAGCAGTTATAGATGAAGGTTCTGTTGAAAAAAGATATGCAAAATTATTTGGTTATAAATCGGTCATGAGAGGTCCACGGAAACCAAGTAATGAATTTACAACAAATGTGCTTGAAACCCAAACAAAAGAAATACATTGGGAGCTAATTTCATCTATACATAAGGATTCATTTATCAATCGTTTTCTTAATGAAAGGGGAGAGGGTCCTCACCATGTTACATTTATTGTTAATGACTGGGATCAAGCAATGGAAGCATGCAAGATGCATAATTTTGTGCCTTTTGAATTTTATGAAAATACACTTAACAATTCTAAATATATAGAATGCTTCCTGCATCCTAGAGATATGGCTGGCATGTTAGTACAATTAGTCTGGGAAGAGAAAGAAGGCATCTGGATATGAATTGGGTTAATTTATATGAACTAGAATTAATTGCAAAAAATAAAGTAGAAAAAACAGCATTTGATTATATCGCTAGTGGGGCAACAGATGAAATCACTCTAAGAAATAATGTAGAAGCATACAAGAGAATACAACTAATTCCAAAAAGATTAACTAGTAACAAGCATCCTAAAACAAACATAGATCTTTTTGGACACAAGATGGACTATCCAATACTCATTGCGCCAACAGCGTTTCATGGCCTTTCCCATAAAGACGCAGAAGTAGGCACTGCAATTGCTGCTGAAGCGTCTGGTACGACAATGATACTGAGCACCCTCAGCAATTCGACGATTGAAGATGTTGCACAATCGAATGCGAATCTATGGTTTCAATTATATATTTTTAATGATCGCGATATTACGCTTGAATTAGTAAAAAAAGCAGAAAAGAACAATTATAAAGCAATTGTTGTAACTGTTGATGCACCAATCTTAGGCAAACGAGAACAAGATATAAGAAATGAATTCCATCTACCTGATCACCTTTCAATAATCAATCTTGCTCACTATATGGATGCTGCGCAATTAGATCAACGCGTTGCTGCTTCTTCTTTAGAAAGATTTTTTAAAGAACAGTTAAACAACGAATTAACTTGGGATGATATCGATTGGCTTGCTGCCCAAACTAAGTTACCTATTATCTTAAAAGGTATTCTGCACCCTGAAGATGCAAAACGATCATTAGATGCTAATATTGCAGGCATTGTTGTTTCTAATCACGGAGGCAGGCAATTAGATACAGAGATCGCTTCTATAGAAGCCTTACCTGAAATATCAAACGTCATTCAAGGAAAAATGCCGATATTGTTAGACGGAGGCATAAGGCGTGGCACTGATATTCTTAAAGCTTTGGCTTTAGGTGCATCTGGAGTGTTGATCGGCAGACCGATTGTTTGGGGTCTTGCAGATGATGGCGTGAATGGCAGCATAAAGGTTATTGAATTTCTTCGAGATGAACTAGTTCAGTCTATGCAATTAATAGGTTGCAAAAGCATTAAAGAGCTCAATACTAGCTTTATCAAATAAAATTTATTCTATAAAGCTAGCTATAGTTTGAACGATCTTTTGATCTGAAGAAAATTCTGAATTAAGAACCATTCTATATAAATAAGGACTTCTGTAATCAATTCCAAAATACTTCTTGTGCCAAATTTCTCTTTGATTATCTGAATCATTTACACGCTTACGCGCCTCATTCAAATCTAGATTTTCATTATTTGCAAAACGTTTAATTCTTTCTTCTGGATCACAAACAATTCTAAAATGATAAGCGCTGGGTTCATCACTAAATATAGCTTGGCTGCCTCTTCCTACAATAATAACATTGCCTTCTAAAGCATAACCTTTCATAACCTCAGTCATAGTGTCAATATATAAAAGATCATCAGATTGAAAACCTCGGGCAGTATCAGCATATGAGCTAGCAAATGTTGCCTCTAGGCCACTAGGGTCGATGCCAGCTAAAGAACTTTTTTCAATAAAGTTCTTTAGGAAGTTTGAAAGAGGACCACCAAGACCTTTAGTTCTTTCATCAAATTGCTCAAGTTCTGTATCATCCAAGCCTAACATTTGCGCAGATTCAATTAATAATTCTCTGTCAATTAGTCTGTAATTTAAATGAGAAGCAAGAAGCTTAGGTATATCGCCAATAGAACCTAGATGACCCGTTAAGGTTATAATAGACATATAATTTCTCCTGTATTAAAAAACATACAAAATGAGCCTATAAATATCAATGTGTATAATTACAAATAGTGTATATTAATTTTATATTTATAAAGAATTCTTTCCTACATTATGGAGAAATAATGGAAGATAATGCTATGCAGATCACAGGTCCATTTTCTGCCCTGATTATCGGTTTTTTACTTGGATTAAAACATTCAACTGACGCAGATCATGTTGTCGCAGTATCAACAATTGCACGAGACTATAAAAATGCCGTACAAAGTCTTTGGGTAGGTATTTCATGGGGGATCGGCCATTCAATGCCCCTAATCATTGTTGGCATCATTGTTTTAGCTCTTAAAGAATCATTTATTTCCTTCTATGAAGATATAGCGTTCTATTTCGAAATTGGTGTTGCCTTAATGCTTATATTTCTTGGAGCGCAAGTTTTTTGGAAAATTTATCGTGGTGAATTCCACAGTCATACACATGAACATGATGGCCAAGCACACATGCACATACATGGTTCTCATTCACATGATGAAGAAAAGGCAATTGATCCACATTATAGTCACGATCATCATAAGCTTGGCATATTCCAAACATTCTTTCGATTAAAATCATTTTCAATTGGAGTAATGCATGGCCTTGCCGGCAGCGCTGCTGTGATTATTGCAATGCTGCCTACAAGCCCTTCTTTTGTAACAGGTTTGTTATTTTTATTAATTTTTTCGGTAGGAACAATGCTTGCAATGGGAATAATGACTCTATTAATAGCTTTGCCATTTTCTAAGTCAAAAAGCAGCTCATCAAATACTGCTAGTAGTATTATTTCTATTGCTGCAGGAACTCTAAGCATTATATTTGGTATTGCTTTAGGTTCTGATCTGCTACTAGACACTTCATTTATTTGGTATTAAAGTAAAAAGGAGGCCATTATGCTAATCTTACTTTCTCCTTCCAAAACATTAGATTTTTCTAGCAGTAACGCAAAAATTGAATACACGCAGCCAAGAATGCTTGCAAAATCAAAAGCTTTAATTAAGACATTGCAGAAAAAAGATTCAAAAGAAATTGCATCTTTAATGAATGTCAGTGACAAAATTGCGTTGCTAAATGAAGAACGCTTTAAGTCATGGCAAGCTCCATTTACGATGAATAATGCAAAGCAAGCAATTTTTGCTTTTCAGGGTGACGTTTATGAAGGATTAGATGCATTAAGTTTTGACAATAAAAATATTGACTTTGCGCAGAAACATCTAAGAATCCTATCTGGATTATATGGATTATTGCGTCCATTAGATTTAATGCAACCATATAGGCTTGAAATGGGCACGCAGCTCAAACACGAACAATGCGCCAACTTATATGAATATTGGGACAAAGAAATTCTCAATGTAATCGAAAAAGATTTAAATGAATTAAAGAATAATGTCGTCATTAACTTAGCCTCTATGGAATACTTTAAAGCAATATATCCATCTGAATTTACAGGACGCATAGTAACTCCAATTTTTAAAGATACAAAAAATGGAAAGAAAAAAATTATTAGTTTTTATGCTAAAAAAGCTCGTGGCCTTATGAGTCAATTTATTATAAAAAACAAAATTACATCTATTGCGGATATTCGTGAATTTAATCTAGCAGGCTATCAGTTCGATGCAGCTTCGTCTTCTGAAAACGATCTTCTATTTACGAGAACTGAAGCTGCTGCAAAATTGAAAGCATAGCTTACCGTAATTTGCTCTCTGCAAGGACATGTGTTGCAAGCCATTGCTGCTCTATTTCTACCAAATTTTTTAATAGGTCTCCCCTATCAAAAATTCACCATCTGTCCATTCTGGTTCAGACTCAAGATGTTCCATCATCTGCACAAAATTCTCATGTTGTTCTGGTCGCTCTGCATTTGCAACATATTCTTCCTTGCTTGCAAAAACTGCTACGCCTACCCACTCTTCTTTTGAATCAGCATTTAAGACAAACCATGCTATACCACCTTTAGGACGATCTTGATCATAAGATTTAAAAAGATTCAACAGCTCTTCTTCATGGCCACTTTTAACTTTTAATGTAAAAATACTTCCGTACATTTTGTACTCCTCATTTTAATCATATTAAATTGTGTATTTTTGGAGCGGGAGAAGGGAATCGAACCCTCATCCTCTGCTTGGAAGGCAGACACATTACCATTATGTTACTCCCGCTCAAACTAGATTACATTTTACATTAGTTTTATCAATATACAAGGTTTTCTCGAGATATAAAAAAATGGCTGTGCCAATTTGCTCAGCACAGCCATTTGAAATTCAAAATAATTAAACTATTTACGAAGCATTGTTATACCCAAAGCAACATAAGAAGCTGAAATCCCAATATATGGAATCGCCATGAATGTTTCTTCGAATGCATAAGCAGCGCCGTAAACGCCTATAAGCCCAAACGCAATTAACATTACGCAAGGGATGATGTTGGCAGCTTTTTGCACATACGCGGCAAGACCAATTACAGCTGATCCAAGCATCATCAAACCTGTACCAGCAGAGCCTAATGCAACACCTGAGCCCCACAAAGCTCCAGCGGCTGTCATTAGACTAGCAGCTGAAGTAGCAGCAGCTGTTGCTGCATCAGCTTGACCTGCAGCTGCTGCAGCTGCTGCTGCGGCTCCTGCTTGACCAGCTCCTTCTGCGGCAGCACCTGCTGCGCCATAAAATGCAACTTCTGCTAATGCACCTGCAAGACCAACTATTAGGTGTAAAGAACCAACAACAGCAAGTACGCCTAATTTACCGCTATTAAGTTCTTTTGCCCAATTTAAAAATGCTGCTACATAAAACAGAGAAAAAACCATCGCAAGCAAGCCAAAAATCTTCATTCCATCAACATCTGTAGCCACAGCTGCAATTGCAGCTGCTCTATCACTAGCAATGTCAGTCCCTTCTTGGCCTAACGGAGTTAAAAACCACATTAGCAAAGTAGCTATTGGAGCCACTGTTAAAACTAAGCCCGTTATTTTCGTATTCACACAAACCTCCAAATCAAACTAATCCCCCCAATCAGATGATAATAAACTAATTTTCACTTATATGTATAGCGTTTTATAAGAAAATGGCTACCTGAATTTGCATCCAGTGTAGCCATTTCAACTCTCAAGATAATGAAGTTAATCTCGAAGTAATGTGGCACCATGAGCTGCTAAGAGCAGTGCGCTGCCAAGGTATGGAACAATCATAATGTCACCTGAGTAATCAAACGCACAACCATATACTCCAACTAAGCAAACAACTGCTAAGCCACCCAAAATAATTGTATTACCAACCTTTTGTATAAGAGCAATGATACTGATCACAGCAGTACCAAGGAATAAAATTCCAAATCCTGCTGAACCAAAACCAATTGATGCGCCCCAATATTCCGCTGCTGTGGCCATCATTGGTGCGCCGGCTGCAGCAGCTTTCGCTGATACACCCATCAATACAGCTTCACCAGCAGCAATTGCAACACCCACCTTCATATGTAAACGGCCAACTGAAGCTAAAGGACCTAGAAACTCTGATTCTAAATGCTTTGCCCATCGTGTGAACCCTGTAACATAAAAAAGAGTGAGGACCATTGCAAGTAGTGCCCATATCTTCATACCGTCTGGATCTGTTGCAGCAGCCATTACCATTGCCATTGTGTCTGCCTGATCTGCACTAGAGACCGGAGTCATAAACCAGCATATTACGGATAAAGGAGCTGTAACCAAAAGAATCCATCCTATTAATTTTCTGTTTGTCATAAAACCTCCAAAGAAAACAATTAAATGTTTGACAATAATATAACATCAGATCAATTTTGTGTAGCGAATAAATGATTAATGCACTTCATTGCATTTCGAACATTTTTTTGGAGTTCTAATACGACGTATATAAAATACAGCGATGCTCATAATAATAACTGTGCTAATTACTAGTTCTTCAAGAAGAGTGCCAATAACAAAACTAAGCCCTAGAGCCGTTAAATAATAAAATAATGGGTTGCTCGTCAAGATATGCATCATATACTAATTCGATCTCGATGCAATACTAAAAAAATCTGCATAATCTGCAAATGGGCCTGGTTGTGGCTGCCAACCAGCAGGCGGTTCATCTTCCGGATCACCCGCACGTAAAAATGCATTAAAATTATCATAAAACGTTTGAGTATCCATACCAGTGTACTTTTCAATTGCACCCCAGAACCCTAATTCAAGATCATAAAAATCTCTGGGAATATCAATCCAAACAGTTTGCCAGGATGTCAACGTTGCTAAATAAGGAGCAGCCATCATAAACGCTGGACATTTGTCTGCATCAGGGGCACGTTCAGTGTCATATCGTTCTGTCCATGGACCCATAGTGAAATCGGGTGTACAATCTCTGCCCCTACCCTCTGAAGGGCCTCCCATGATAGCTTGCCGTATTTCTTTATAAGCCCAGGGGTTAGTTACACTGGCAATAGAAATATTACCAAGGCCATCTTCCCAGGTTTGTCCATCAAAAAAAGAAATATCTTGCCAGTGTTGTCGCAACCAGGCATTTTGAAATGCAACAGCAGCGCCTTCTGTCCACCATGGCGGTGCATAGACAGTAGTACGAGGATTATCTCGATCTCCTTGATAGTCGAGTCCTCTGTCCAATGAATGTGCTCGTTGATAATGATGAAAGTACTCATGTGCATAATGTAGTGCTAATCTTGTTAGATTCTTCCATGGCTCATTTTGTAATTCTTCGAGGCTAGAATCACCATATTGATGCCCATACCAAGTCAGTTCTTTTAGATCTTCCAAGCAGATGCTTATTGGGTTTGTTGAAGCAGTGCGACTTTGACCAGTATTGCTACCTGTCAAACAATTACGTTCTTCGTGTACATCTGCTACTGTTCTCAATCTACCACCTTTAAAATTCAAATCTTTCAATTTTTGAATTATCGGTTCATTCTCTTCGTTAGAACGCTCCTTATCGTAAACAATATAAAAATAATTTGGATAACTGCCAACTACTTGATTAATGCTTGCATGAACCTCATTAAAAAATTGACGGTGTTCTTCAGGAAATCCTTTATGCGTAATTAGCTGTTGTTTAAATTCTTTACTTGGCGCATTAAAATCAATACTGATTAATTTATCTAGTGCAGATCCTCCCCATTGATAAGGGCCACCGTCTTGCTTCTGATTACGATCTGAAATACTTTGTCGCTTATCGGAAGATTGCTTCTGTTCGGAAGATTGCTTCTGTTCGGAAGATTGCTTCTGTTCAGAAGATTGGCTTTGATCGGGAGAAGGTTGATTATTTGTTAAATCACCACCACATGCAATGATTACTGCACACAACATAATGACAAAGAGTTTTTTCAATGATATTCCCACAGTTACTTCTTTTAATTACATTATAATCACAAATACAACAACATATAACACAATAAAGAAGTCAATGAGTAGAATCGTTCCAAAAAAAGCCCATTCTTTCGATGAGTCAGGTAAATTTACAGGGATGCCGTGCCATTTAAACTGTTTCAATAATTAACCAATCACATACGTTAACAACGCTAATATTGTTAAAAGAAAATAGTTTACAAGAATCGCAGCACCTGTATAGTCCTTAGCAAGACGTTGCCCTGCAAATAAACAAATAAAAACACAAGCATGTAAGACAAAAGCATATCGCAATATATCTGTTGTACCAGATAAAATAAATTGCATAATTCCTATAATTGCTAAGAGTCCTCCAGATAATTCCAAAATTGTTAATGAGACCAATAACAATGAGTCAAATTTATGAAGTGGTGAATTTGCAAAGTGTTCCAAAAAATATTCTTTATTGCCTTGGAAATCAATGATTTTATCAGCACCTGATTGCAGCAGGCAGATCGCTATAAAAATAGCAATCAACAACTGAATAATATGCATAATTTCAATATTTAATATTGTATCCATGACAACTATCATACACAAAATTTGTTAGCTTGTTAAAATAATTGATATACTAATTGATACAATGATAGATACAAAAAATAAAATAGCATGTATAACAGGTGCGGCCAGTGGCATTGGTCAGGCTATGGTACATCGATTTCTCTCTCAAGGCATGCAAGTAATAGGTGTAGATATCAATAAAGATGCCTTGCAGGCAACTAAAAAAACATCTGAACATCCAGATAATTTTCATCCATTTGAAGTTGATATAGCTGATGAGGATGCAGTTAATCAATTTGCTGATGAAGTACGAGCATCGTTTGGTAACATCGATATGCTGTGTAATAATGCTGGCATAGGTGCACACAAAGGTCGAATTTGGGATATCTCAAGTGAGAATTGGCAGAAAGTGTTTAATGTCAATTTTTGGGGAATTGCGAATATGATTCGAGCATTTGTACCGATGATGCTTAATGAAAATAAAAAACGCTATATCATTAATACTTGCTCTGGTGTTGCCTTTGGCACTCAATGGGGACAAAGTCCATACGTATCATCAAAGTCTGCGGTATTGAGTTTGTCAGAATTATTATTTCATGAATTAAAAAAAGATGAGTCAGCTATACAGGTATCAGTCCTCGTACCCACCTTTGTGCAAACAAGAGATTATTTAACTGTTAAAGGAGATGCCCCAAAGAAAGATGATGTTCTGCAAGCAGATGATGTAGTGGATATTATGCTTGAAGGAATTGAGAACCAACAATTTTATATTTTCACACATCCAAAAGGCCTTGCAAAACGAGTACAGGTAAAAATGGAAAGTATGATCAATATGACTGACCCTATCTTTTCAGAGCATCTCTACTATAAAGAAAAATAATATATATTGTGTGTAACTGACTTTGTGATAATTTTAATCATCAAGGAGTCAGTTATTAAAAAATTTCTCTTCGCGTTCATAGTCCTATATATAGCTACAATGCCGAAAATTGTATCTGCACATCAGCCATTTACCTTATGCATTGAAGATAATTCTTCTGCAGCAACAGTAAATATTAGAGACGGTTCTGTATCGCATGCTTTATACTTTTCTTTCACGGATTCTAATCAAGTTTTTGCAATAGAAATGGGATTGCCTGCAAATGAAAGGCTAACTATTGGTTTGTTAGTATTGAATAAAGCTCCAGAAAATACAATGCCTCAGGAAGAGTTGCCTTATATTACAATTCCATCACTGCAAGAAACGCTGCAACCAACAATTAGATCAAGTTTTTATGAGCCCTATTCGCAAACAGATTATATTCGTTTACTGAGATATAACTCAAATCAATTTCAAGAAGCACAAACAATTAATATACAAGTTCATGCGCGTGCATCAGGTTACTTTGTTTTATCTCTCGGTTATAAAGAAGAAAACAGGAATATAGTGATTAGCGGAGACGTCCAGCAAAAAAATGGAGGAAGTTGTCTTATTGCCCCAAATATCAACACATTACCATCTAAGGCTCAGCAATCGAAAAATGACACAGAGCCAGTAAAAGAAAAAGAGGCTAGTACTCCTGTAGAAATACTTGATAAATCAGAGCAAAATAAAACAATTGTTGAAAAAAACGAGACTACAAACAATATCGTTTTTCTAATACCATTATTAACAACACTTCTCATAGCTGTTAGCATCTTTATTTTCTATAGAATTAATAGAAAAACATAAAAAATGTATATCATACTATTGCAAAATGATAAAAAAATGTGCTAGTATAGATTATCGCATTTTTCCACGAATGCGATTTTTTTTTGCTTTTTTCAATATTTCTTAATGGCAATAAATTTAACTGCTAGCTTCGAGTATAGTAACTTTGCCAGTTTCAACATCATACATTGCATTCGCAATCATCAATTGATTTTCATTGATCAGATTACTGATTAGCGGGCTTGATTCTTCTAATTGTTGCGCCGATAAAACAACTTGCATTTCTTCTGCTTTACGAAGATAGGGTATATTTGACAATGAAGGCTCACCTAATGATGCCGGTACAGCATCAAGAGCAGGTAAAACTTTTGCGATTAGTTGTGAGACTTCTTTGTCTTTGTTTTTTGTCGCATTTACAATAGCCCCACATTTTGTATGACCAAGCATGATCACTAATTTTACTTGTGTCATGTTGATAGCTATTTCAATACTATCAACAATGTCTTGATTGATCACGCCACCACCAACTCGCAGAACAAAGATATCTCCTATCTTAGTATCAAAAATTTGTTCAGCATTAACTCGTGCATCCATACAACTAATCACTGCTGCATATCCATCCACGCCATCGACAGTCGATGCAATTTCTTCAGCAATATTTCTATTCTGAGTAATTTGAGAAGCAAATCGCTTATTACCATCTAATAATTTTTGCAATGCGTTATCTGGTGTCATAACTTACTCTTTTCTTATTAACTTGCCACTATTATAAGTATAGTTTAACCATTTTTCATATTCTGCTACATCTTGACGTAAATCATCAATAAAATTAGTTCTTATTTTGCCAGTACCTTGCGTTACATGTTGCCATGTATAATTATTTATTACCTCTGTTTTACTCACATCATCTGTTCGCGCCCAATCACGAATTGCAAAACTACGAAAAATAATTTCTGCTTCATTGAACGGTCGCGGAGATACATGAACAAATCCAATACTAAAAGTATCTGTTATTGCTGTTCCATTATTGATTCTATTACCAAATTTTTCAATAAAAGAATCGATGTCAAAAGCAATGGCCTCATCAACTAAGACAGGGATTTGCGGTCCATCGCAAATTTCTTGAAAAAACTTTCGATTATCAAAGCTACATTTAGTTTCCTCACTTAATTGTATATTTTTGACTTGCCAATATGTTTTATTAACTTCATTTGCTGGCAAAAGGCCCATCATATACAAGAATATATCGTCATAAACAACATTTTGTGGGTCACGAGGTTCTAGGTAAAAGCCTTCTTCTGGATTACCGCCTAATCGAGCAAACGAAATATTCTCCTTCATATCGTTGATTAACACTGGCTCTTCTTTTCCTGTGCCAGTTACATAAGAATATTTATTTGTATTCCATACAGGCTCAGACAATAATGATTCTGCAGTAGAATTACTATGTAAATGACTACCATCAGGGAAATTCCATGCGATTTCTGATGAAGGATAATCTAAAGTTTGAGGCCCTAGGCCAACCCAATGACCTAATTCATGATTCAAGGGATCCCAATTCATTGAATCATTGATATATATCATTCCTTGAAGACGTTGATGCTTTGCTCTATCAGGGAAGATATAATCATGGCTTGTCCATTCTTCTGGGATACCAATACCGCCTACCCCATCATGAACGCGTATATAATATGCATAATCAGGAGCGCCAGTTCTTGGAGTAATAACAAAGAAATCAAACTGATCGCCAACCAATTCAAAGGCAGTATGACAGCCAATACAATTCTCTGGGCCACTGATCAACCATGAGTCTTTATAAACATCCATATAATCAGGACCCAAAGCAACGAAGATGCCATATTCAGTCATTGCTATTGATTCTGATATAAATTGAATGGGTAGCTGACCACGTAAATTTGGATTTAATACTCGTAGGGACAAATCATCATAAATTGTCAGGCTGTTATCATAACTATCAAAATCATAAATTGACTTGATGCATGTTTTTGTATAAACCCCATCTCCACGCTCAACATCACCATTCTTTCCTGTGTCGTAGAACTTCGCACGATTTGTATAAAATGCTGGATTTTCAGGCGAATTTGTAACTAGGCCAGGCTCTAAGTGTGTTTCTATAACTAGATTACTATGTCCAAAAATGATTAAAATAACACCACTAATTGATGCAGCTGTAGTAACAAAAAGCAACGTAGCAAGTGCACTAAAACCTACAAATGCATGCACAGTCACAAAAACAAATATAACAGTGATCAATGATATAATGACAATGTTATTGAATTTAGCAGGATCCATTACCGCGATAGATTTTGTTATATCTTGACTGCCTTGTGAGAATGTACGATACATCGTAGTAGTTTCATCAGCAAAGATAACTTCCGGATCAAATACAGTCAGGCTTTCATCAACAATATGCTGTGCGCCATTACGCGACCACAAGCCAATCTGCGGATCAACATGCGTTGGATCACATATGCCGGAAATCTGTTCATAATGCGTTGGCAAATAGACAACATCCATAAGATGAGACAGATCTTCTGAAGGGCTACATCCAACAAGCAATATATTGCACATGAGTAGTACAGGAATAATTAACTTCATTTAATAATTAATTCTATAAAATATAATTTATAACCGCGCTTTGGATCATAACTCAATCTTACCTTATTAACGTTATCAAAAAAGTCTAGTTGCAAAAAAACTTATCTATTGCTATTGTTAATTTATCAGACAATTCAACGAGGGGAGGTGGTCTATGTTATCTAGTGTAATGTGCCGCCTCTATCATCGATAAATATTCTTTGATAGAGGCAATTACATATTTAATGCTTAGTTCATCCATTGGATGAACTAAGCATATTTTTTGAAAGGAATCAGCATGACGAAACCATTAGAAGGAGTACGGGTACTTGATTTTACATGGGCTCAACAAGGACCATATGGTACAACCTTAATGGCAGATATGGGAGCTGAAATTATAAAGATAGAAGCACCAGGTGGTGAACGAGGCAGACATATCTTCCCCCCAGGTGAACCAGGCGCATTTCCATTAGGGTATTTTGTTGCACACAACAGAGGCAAGCGCAGTGTTGTTGTTGACTTAAAAAAACCTGGTGGCAAAGAAATTATTCACCGATTAGTCAAGACAGTTGATGTAGTCGTTAATAATTTTCGTTCAGGAGTTATGGATAAGTTTGATCTTGATTATGAATCACTAAAAAAGATAAACCCGGGAATCGTTTATGCAAATGCTACGGGCTTTGGCCCTCTAGGTAAATATGCAGGTAAGCCAGGTGTCGATATTATGGGCCAGGCAATGGGAGGCATCATGGGTAAAACTGGATTTGAAGGACACCCACCTACTCCAGCTGCGGCATCTATTGCAGATCAAACAGGAGCAATTTTACTATGCTCCGGCATATTAGCAGCATTAGTAAAAAAAGAAAAAACAGGTGAAGGTGAACAAGTCGACGTATCTTTATATGCAGGACAGCTTGCTTTGCAAACCTGGGAATTAACAACTTATGCTATGACCGGTATTAAAAGTGGACGAGGAGAAACTGGGCATCCTGTTGCAAGTAAAAATGGTATCTGGAGAGTCTTTGAATGCAAAGATGACTATTTTGTAATAGGTTCAGTCGATATGTTTAGATTCAAGCGATTATGTCATGCTTTAGATATCCCAGAAGTCTCAGATAAATTCCCTGATGATGAAACAAGACGAGCAGGTCTTGATGAAATTAACGCACAACTAGAAATTGAATTTGCAAAATATTCATATGCAGATATCAGTAAAATCTTTGATGAACAAGATGTGATCTATGCACGTGTACAAGATTACGATGACATATTAAATGATGACCATGCAAAAGATAATGGATATATTACTACACTAGACCATCCATTTTATGGTTCAGTAACTACCGTGGGTTGTCCTATACAATTCGGAGGTCAACCAACCGAACTTGCTGGTCCTCCCCCAGAATTAGGAGATTTTACAGAAATATATCTTGAGCAGGCTGGCTACACATGGGAAGAAATTGATCAGTTAAAAAAAGATCAAGTGATCGAATAATTACCTGCTAAGCAATAAATGAATAAGAGTATCAATATTGTCAAGGGACTCCAAGTTCTCTACTTGAGCAATGATGTCCTCTGCAGTACTCTTATCAAAAGGTAATGCAGGATACACTGCTTGAATGCGATCTTTTTCCATAGTAAAATTCCACTTAAATTCATCACCAGTCATTGAAATAGTATGCTTATTACCATCATTCAATGAAATTGAAATTTTAGGACCATACTGAGGTCTATCACTTTTTTCTACAGTAACTAGCTTGGTCAATCGTTGCACTTCAGGTAACTCTTCAAATGATGATCTGTCTCCATATGACAATCGTCTCCCAGTTGATTCATAGCCTCTATTAACAATTGCTGATGCAGCAAAATGTGCATTTTTCCATTCATCTGTACCACCCCATCCTGGCCTAGGATACCTAGGTGATGGATAAACCGTTTCCCATTCATTCATTTCAATATGTATATTTTCAATTGATGCAGGATCTATATCATGCTCAATGGCAAGTGCCGCACAACCATCAATCACTGGTTGGACAAATCCAGCCCCAGAATAAATTTTCATTGTGACATCATGTAATCGCCATTCTACACCCAATTTTTCAGTAATAGTAATCAAATCAAATTCAGTTTGATTATCAAAGCTACCATTCAATCTGCCGTTTTCAATGCCTGTAAAAATTCGTAGAAATCCAGCTGGTCCTTCAAAGCACTCCACTGCTCCATTGACATCAAGACCTGCAATACGAGATGCCATCATCCCGTTCTGAGTTGCAATTCCTTCTTGAAAAGTCATCTCTTTAGTGCCTTCATGACTAGTTTGAAGATTGCCTGAAGCAAAGCTTACTGCAAGAGCTAATGTATTAGCAATTTGTTCTGATGATAAGGATTGTATTTTTGCACTTGCAATTGCTGGGCCAAAAATACCAAAAAGAGCTGAGGAGCGAAACCCTTGATTTTGAGCAGAAGGAACGGTATCACGGCTGAGACGACAATGCACCTCATATGCAGCAGCAACAGCAGTCAAGAATTCTTTTCCATTTATAGAACGTCCTTCTGATTCTGCGAATGCAGCAGGAATGATAGTGCAGCCTGGATGCGTCAACATACGGAAGGAATCATCCTGTCCACGTAAATGTATTAAAATAGAATTTGCGTAGGCTGCATTTAAACGACCTGCCTGCATGCCAGTTGCAAGGATATGTGCACTGCCTATTTGATCGTCACTTAAAGAAGTAGCAAGTTTTGCAGCTAATTGTGCATCATCTTCATGTACACTAGACAAACCAATAAATAACCCATGCAAGATAATTGCTTTTACTTTATCGACAACATCAACTTGTAGGTCATGATATTCAAGGCCATGTGTAAATTGAGCCAATTCTTGACTAACAGACATATTTAATCCTGTTCAACGCGTTCAAATACAGCAGCAATACCTTGCCCTCCTCCAATACAAAGGGAGACGAGACCATACTTGCCTTTTATGCGATCTAATTCATGCATCATTTTTGTAGTTAATATTACACCAGTCGCACCAATGGGATGACCAAGAGCTATTGCACCGCCATTTGGATTCATGCGCTTGAGATCAATTTTCAAATCTGATGCACAAGCAAGCGCAATAGCGGCAAAGGCTTCGTTCAATTCTATCACATCCATTTCATCGACTGACATGTTAATTTGTTCTAGAGCCTGACTTATTGCAGGAATTGGACCAGTGCCCATAATTGAATGTTCAACTCCGCAAACGGCTCTACTGATTAGACGAAAATATCTTGGAGCTTTCATCTTTTGTGCATTACTTTCAGTTGTTAAAACGACAGCTGCAGCTCCATCATTAATTCCTGATGCATTGCCAGCAGTTACAGAACCATTTTCTTTAAAAGCTGGTCTCAACGAGCTAAGCTTTTCAACGCTTGTTTGACGTACATGCTCATCAGTTGCAAAAATGACTTTTTGTTTTCCTGGTATTTTAACTGGAATAATTTCCTTATCAAAATATTTATTTTTTTGTGCACTAATTGCTCGTTCATGGGAATAAAAAGCAAATTCATCCTGCTGCTCTCTTGTGATACCATATTTTTCCACAACGTTTTCCGCGGTCATACCCATTGGATAGCCTTCAAAAGGATCAGTTAATAAATCTAATGTACCGTCTTCAAGTGCGCCATCGCCATATTTATATCCATATCTTCCCTTACGTATGTAATATGGCATCAAACTCATATTTTCAACGCCGCCAGCAAGAATATATTGGGCTTCACCTAGCTCTATCCATCGCGCAGCAGAATTAATTGCTTCAAGGCCTGAACCACAAATTCTATTCACTGCATAAGCTGTTGAACCAATTGCAAGTCCCGCTTTAATGGCAGCGTGACGAGCAATATACCCATCCTCAGCAACTTGACCTACGCAACCCAATATCACTTGTTCAATATCTGCAATATCAACGGAGGAACGCTTTGCTGCTTCTTTTAACACTAATGCTGCTAAATCAGATGCTGGTATTGTGCTAAGCGAACCACCAAATGAACCGATTGGCGTTCGCACGCTTTCTAATAAAACAGGCTGTTCAAGTTTTGTATCCATAATTAAAGACTCATTTCTTTGATGTTTGTATCAATGGTTAAATTTGCTTCAGTTAAAGAGATCACCTCTTCAACAGTTACACCTGGTGCAGTTTCTAATAAGTTTAATTTACCTTCTTCGCATTTAATAACAGCAAGGTCTGTAACAATAAGATCTACGCATTTTTGAGCTGTAAGCGGATAGCTGCATTCTTGTAAAATTCTTGATTCACCATTTTTTGTTGTATGTGCCATCGTAATGATTAATTTTTTTGCACCTACGGCTAAATCCATTGCTCCACCAATACTACCTCCGCCACGTTCAGGAACAAACCAATTTGCTAAATCTCCATTTTGCGCAACCTGTAATCCTCCTAAAATAGCTACATCAATATGTCCTCCCCGTATCATACCAAACGATTGTGCGCTATTAAAAAAAGCAGCTCCTGGCAAAATATCAACTGGCTGACCACCAGCATTAATAAAATCTGGATCAAAATCTTCTTCAAGGATATTACCATAACCCAATATGCCATTTTCAGCTTGTAGAGTGATGTCAAGATCCTCGATGAAATTAGATACTAAAGTTGGCAATCCAATGCCTAAATTGACGAACATGCCATCCTTAAGTTCTTTCGCTGCCCGCATTGCAATAAGTTCTCTTGATAATCCATCAGGCATCATGACCACCGTATTTCTATAGGATCACATTGCACGATACGATCTACAAATATTCCTGGTGTATCAACATTGGAAGGCTCAAACGCACCTACTTCAACAATTTCTTCGACTTCTACTATGACACATTTAGCTGCCGTAGCCATGACTTCATTAAAATTCTTACTAGCACCTCTATAGATTAAATTACCATTTTTATCTGCCTTGTATGCTTTTATCAAAGCATAGTCAGCTTGCAGTGGTCTTTCCAGAAGAAAATCATTACCGTCAACATTAATAATCTCTTTATTTTGACTAACCATTGTACCGATACCAGTAGGAGTTAAAAATCCACCAATACCAGAACCACCTGCTCTAATTCGTTCAGCAAAAGAGCCTTGTGGGACAAGCTCTAGCTCAACTTCTCCTTTATGGTACTGTTCTTCAAAATGGCTTTTGCGACCACCAGATGCACGAATTGCGAATGTAGCAATAACTTTTGCAACTTGTTTATTAGCACAAAGCATATCTAATTTATCACCTAGACCAACATTATTAGCCATAACAGTCAATTTGGATGGTCCTGCGTTATGTAAAGCCATAATAAGATTGCTTGGTGAACCAGCAGATACAAATCCCCCTACCATAATTGATGCATTGTCACTTATTATTGATACAGCTTGTTCGCAATCAGAAAAAAATTCTACAGTCATTTGTTTCTTCAATCATACTTGATGATCAAAATGATCATCTGCAACATTAATATACCATTCAGCGAGTTCTTCTCTGGTTGTCCACCAAACTCCCTCAGCCGCTTGTGCATATTTTACAAATTCTCGTAAAGCTCGAATCCTATACGGATGACCAGAAATATGTGGATGCAACCCAAGATTCATCATGCGGCCTGATGTTTGCCCTTCAGCAAGTAAAACATCAAATTGCTCTTTATAAGATTCTAAAACTTGAGAAGTTGTCATTCCGCGTCTATGAAATAATGTAAAATCATTCATTTCCACTGAATAAGGAATACTGACTAGTGGATTGGTTGCAGTTTTCATTAAATAGGGCTGGTCATCATTCATATAATCAGTAAGAAATAATAATCCTTCTTCTGCAAGGATATCAGGTGTATTTTCTGTGCTGCGTAAAGATGATGAGAGCCATCCTTTAGCAGGACGTCCAACAACTTCCTTATATACTTTAAGTGTTTCTCGTATAAGTTGCTGTTCAGCCTTCTTGTCATCGAAATAATTAGGTAGCAAGTCTCCTTGTTCATAATTATGGGCGACCAATTCCCAGCCTCTACTGTTTGCTGCATCAATCATCTGCTTGCGTTCAATCCCAGTCTTAGCATTCATAGTGCAACTAGCATGAGCGTTTAACTCATCCATAACATCAATCATTCGCCATATGCCAACTCGTTGACCGTATTCTCGCCAGCTAAAATTTGGAACATCCAACACACGACCCGGTAAAGAATCAGGAATAACGGGCGGTCCACCTGCATAATATGGTTCATCTGTATCTTTTGTCATATCCCAGTGCTCAAGATTGAACGTAATAATAAGCGCTAAAGACTTATTGTTAGGAAATTTTAAAGGACTACGATCCGAAATTGGTGAATAAACATAACTCATTATTACCCCTTTATTTTTATTTATTATACATGCTTGTAGTAATAAACTGCGTGTAATTAAGCTAATATAGTAAGACAAAAAAATAAATACTATAGAATGAGATACATATGAAAAACGATAACATTATAATTGCAGGTGCAGGACCTGTTGGCATGGTGGCTGCACTCAAGCTAGCAAAAAATGGTGTAAAAGTAACAGTATTAGAGGCCGGGAAAGTTTTTCCCAAAGATTTACGCGCATCAACATTTCATCCCCCGACTTTAGAAATGTTAGATGAACTAGATCTTACAGATGAATTAATTGCTGATGGATTGGTTGCCCCTTATTGGCAATTTCGAGATAGAAATAAGGGTCCCATAGCAATTTTTGACCTTTCGGTACTTGATGATGTTACCCCTTTCCCTTTTCGAGTACAAATAGAGCAATGGCAACTGGTTGAAAAAATTTATGCAAAATTACAAAATATGCCCACTGCAGAAGTTTTCTTTGAGCACCAAGTTATTGGAGCTCGAGAAGATGCTGATGGCATTAAAGTGCTCACATGGGGACCAGATGGCGAACAGACGCTTCATGGTAATATTTTGATAGCAGCAGATGGCGCAGATAGTGCTGTTCGAAAATCACTTGCAATTGAATTTGAAGGATTTACAATTCCAGAAAAATTTTGGGTTATTACAACGCCATTCCTCTTTGAAGACCATATGGAAAATTTAAGTGAAATTAATTATGTGAGCGATCCATCAGAATGGTTAGTATTACTGCGAAATAAAAATTATTGGCGTGTATTATTCCCTATGTATCAAGATAGATCTGATGAAGAATTAATGTCCGATGTTGCTGCTAACACGCAATTGCAACAACTTCTATCAAGAGAACAAGAGTATGAAATAATGCATAAGTCAATATATCGAGTACATCAAAGAGTTGCAGCAAGTTATCGAGTAGGTAATATTTTTCTTGCTGGAGATTCCGCTCATATTAACAACCCGTTAGGTGGTATGGGAATGAATGGTGGTATTCATGATGCCTGGAACTTAGTTGATAAAATTTTACATCGTACAGCAAAGAATCAAGATGATCTTTTTAATCTTTATGAAAAACAAAGAAAAACCATTGCAATAGAGTACGTCCAAAAAAGCACAGAGCGTAATAGGAAGATGTTGATGGCTAATAAACAATCGGATCAAGAGCAGCGAAATGCTGAGTGGCTCAGCATTATTAATGATAAAGATAAAACAAAAGAATACTTACTTGAATCGTCAATGTTTAATGCATTAAAACGAGCAACAGAAATAACATTATGAACCGTGAAATTTATCAGCAGCAAAATTTTGGCAATCAAATAGGCTACGGACTTAATCCTGCCTTACTTATTGTCGACTTTACAAATAGTTTTGCTGACCCAGCGATTCTTGGAGGAGGTAATATCGCTGATGCAATTCAAAATACAAAAGCTGTACTAGATTTATTTCGAAATAATCAGTTGCCTGTTTTCTATACCAAAGTAATTTTAGATCGTGAAAGAGATGCAGATCTATTATTCGCACAAAAAGCTCCAGCATTGCTTGATCAAACCCTAGATTCAAAACAAAGTGAAATTGTTGAAGAATTAATGCCACTAAGCAATGAAATAGTTATTCAAAAAAAACAAGCTTCTGCATTTTTTAATACTAATTTACAACAACTACTCAATGAACTAAATATTGATACATTGATTATTACGGGATGCACTACATCAGGATGCGTTCGTGCGAGTGTAGTAGATTGTATTAGTTATAATATCAGGCCTATGATAGTTGAAGATTGTGTTGGAGATCGAAGTGCTGAATCACATGAATTAAGTCTCTTCGAAATAAACAGCAAGTATGGAGACATAGTCAATAGTAATGACGTTATACAATACATCACTAAGATAAACAAATAAAAGACAACTATGTTATAATAAATTTCCGGCTAGGAGGTCATTATGGTTAGTCCCTTTACTGGTTTAGCAATGGAAAATTATATAGGTAGCAGAGCTAGAATTGGTGTCATTATTCCATCAACAAATACAGCTGTAGAATATGACCTTCAAAAAATTAATCTACCAGGAGTCACATGGCATCCAGGAAGATTTTTTGTTGAAGCACCAAACTTACAATCAGACGATGCATTTATACATTTCTTAGAATTAATTAGACAAGAAATTCCTGTCTCCGTTAGAGATATTTTAACCTGCGAGCCAACTGCAATCATGATGGGTATGAGCGCAGAAACATTTTGGGGTGGCATAGAGGGAAATGAAGAATTTATTAAAAATACTAAAGATCAAATTGGAGATTTGCCATTATTTACAGGTGCAGAAGCATGTGACGCTGCATTAAAAAAATTGGGGGCACAAAATATTACAGTTATTACACCATATCAACCAGTAGGCGATGAAAACGTTGATATGTTCTTTAAGGATGTAGGATATAACATTGTAGATATCATTGGTTTAAGATGCGATACAGCAACATCAATTGCTCATACGCCACGCGGTGATGTATTTGAAGCATTATCATCAATTGATCCTTCAAAAACTGACGCTGTTGTACAAGTAGGCACAAATTTATCAACTGTAGATATATTCCCGACGTTTGAAAAACAGCTTGGTATACCAGTCATACCTATTAATGTTGCAAATGCTTGGTATACATTACGCGGTCTTGGCATTGGAGATCAAATTGATGGACTTGGTGTCCTGTTTGAAGAACACTAAACATCTGCCCATTTTTTTTCAAATGCAGCAACATGATCAAAGCCCATTAAATCACTAAATGACTTAAAATCATGCATTGGTACATGTAAATCCTTGCTGCTTTTATTATTATACAGATATTCATATGATTGACGTAACGCCTCACCTGCAGCAAGAAATCCAGTTGCTGGGAAAATTGCTGCTGCAAACCCTATATCTTGCAATTCATTTGCAGAAAGGATAGGTGTTCTACCCCCATCAGCCATATTGACTAAAATGGGTTTATCAAAACTCCTTGTTATTTCTTTCATTTCTTCTATGGACTCAGGTCCCTCAACAAATAATATATCAGCGCCAGCCTTATCATATGCTTCAGCTCGTTTTAACGCTTCTGCAAAACCATAATCTGAATAAGCATCAGTTCTAGCCACAATTAAAAAATCTGCAGAAGAACGACTTGCGTCTGCTACTTTTATTTTATTAACTGCATCCTCTAGAGTAATGATTGGTCTTTTTGCATCAACATGGCCACATTTTTTAGGAAATTCTTGATCCTCTAATTGCAATCCCATGGCTCCTGCATCCTCATACCC
>CEWO01009450.1_pt1 | contig 32178 bp, 28 predicted proteins | sample 361561 | NCBI WGS metagenome assembly CEWO01 (sample SAMEA2623627, study PRJEB7988) | marine metagenome | isolation source: saline water (ENVO:00002010), including
CAATATCATTATTTCTACATTTTTTAGAATCTTTTTCTCGTTAATTTTTATATTATTCTTTCAATATTTTGGGGGAGATAGTTTGTTGATTTTCATATTAAATTTTTTATCTGTGTATTTATTATTTATAATATTTGAAATAACAATTCTATTATTAAATTTGCATCATATTAAATAACAGATGACGCCTAAACGTTTAATTTCAGCACTTATTTTTATTTCGTTGTTAAGCACAAATTATTTTGCGTTTTCTGCGGAAAAAAAAGATGACTCCGAGTTTAATATGGGAGAGATGATAATGCATCATGTCCTTGATGATTATCAGTATGAGGTTTTTCATGGACTAACAATTCCCCTACCTATTATTTTATATACTGAAGAGAGTGGTCTTATGTCTTTTTCTTCTTCGAATTTATTTGATGAGAATCATGACCCTTTACCAGAGGGATATAATGGTTTTATCTATGATCATGGTAAATTAAAATCTGTTGACAAAAGTTTATTTTTTATTGATCTCTCTATCACAAAAAATGTTGCCTTTTTAATAATGACATCCTTTCTTATGATTTTGATTTTTATTTCAGTGGCAAGGGGATATTCAGTGAAAAATTCAGTTCCAAAAGGAATTCAGTCTGTATTTGAGCCTTTAATTATATTTGTTCGAGACGATATAGTAAAACCTAATATTGGTCACAATTACGAAAAGTATTTGCCGTACATGTTAACTCTTTTCTTTTTCATTTTTTTTGGTAATGTACTTGGGTTACTCCCAGCTGCTGCTAATTTAACTGGAAATATAGCCGTGACAATGACGCTTGCAATATTTACTTTTCTTATAACAAACTTCTCTGGAAATAAACATTACTGGAAACATATTTTTTGGACCCCAGGAATACCATTGATAATGAGAGTTATCATCCTACCTATAGAATTAATTGGTGTATTCTCAAAACCTATATCATTGATGATAAGGTTATTTGCAGCTATCACTGCTGGTCATATTGTTCTCCTAAGCTTTATTGGTCTTATATTTATTTTTCAGAGTTATGGTGTTGGAATATTCAGCTCCTTATTTGTTGTTGGGCTTAATCTTGTTGAGCTAATGGTTGCTGGTATTCAAGCTTATGTCTTCACTATGTTTTCCTCAGTATATATTGGTTTAGCTATTGAAGATGATCATTAAAATATTATTATGTTAAATTTTAAATTTAAAAATTATGCTTAGTTTTCTATTATTAGACATTGGTTTAGCTGCTATTGGAGTTGGATTGACTACAATTGGAGCGGGTATTGGTATCGGATTAATTGGTGCGAATGCTATGACTGCAATTGCAAGACAGCCTGATGCTCAACCAAAAATTTTCACTACTATGCTTATTATTGCTGCACTAGTTGAGGTAATTGCATTAGTAGGTGCGTTAGTTGCTCTTTTAGTATTGTTCCAATAAGATTAATTAAAAAATAAAATTATGGAACTTTTAACACCAGGAATTGGTTTAATTTTTTGGCAAGGAATCATTTTTCTCCTTTTGCTTTTTGTTTTAACAAAGTATGCGTGGAAGCCTATAACTGATTCTCTAAAAGAAAGAGAAAAATTTATTGAGGATTCTTTGGATTCTGCTAAGAAAGCAGAGGAAGAATTAGTTAACATTCAAAAAAAGAACGAAGATTTACTTTCTGAAGCTAGAAAAGAAAGAGAAAAAATTCTTTCAGAAGCTAAAAAATTATCTAATTCAATGAAAGAAGACGCTAAAGGAAGTGCCAAAGAAATGGCAGATAAAATTATTTCTGATGCTAAAAAAGTTATAGAGTCAGAAAAAAATAAGGCTATGAATGATGTTAAAAATACTCTCGCAGAGCTTTCAATTGATATTGCTGAGAAGGTTATTAAAAAGGATTTAAGTAAAGACTCTTCTCAAAAGAAGTATGTTGAAGACTTGATTAAGGAAATTAAAGGTTAAAAATGCAAAATACCAGAGCTTCAGTAAGATATGCCAAATCTCTATTAACTTTATCTATAGAGAAAAATGTTCTCGATGAAGTTAAAGCAGATGTAGATATGGTATGTAAATCTTTTGATGAATCTAGAGAAATTTCAAACCTATATCTAAGTCCTATTATTCCTATAAATCATAAATTAGATATTACTAATAAAATATTTAAAGGAAAAGTAAATGAAAATACATTAAACCTATTACTTAATTTGATATCAAGAAAAAGAGATAATTTAATTGAGTCAATTCTTAAAAAGTTTCATGAATTATATAATACTTACAAGAATATAGAAGAGTCACTTATTACCTCTACTTTTAGCCTAGATGTTAAAACTTTAGAAGTAGTAAAAGATTTTGCTGAGAAACTTACAAAAAAGAAAATATCACTAGTAAATACTGTAGATGAAAATATCGTTGGCGGTTTCAATTTAAAAATTGGAGACAGAATGATTGATTGTACAGTTTCAAATAAACTAAATGAATTAAGAAAAAAATTAATAAATAACTAAAAATAAAACAATGTCAAATATTAGACCTGATGAGGTTTCTTCAATAATTAGAGACCAACTATCAAATTTCAAATCAGAATCAGAATTAGAAGAAGTAGGTACCATTTTGCAGGTAGGTGATGGTGTCGCTAGAATATATGGATTATCAAATGCTAAAGCTGGTGAGCTTTTAGAATTTGGAGGAGGAGTTAAAGGATTAGTGTTGAATTTAGAAGAAGATAATGTTGGTGCTGTTTTGATGGGTGATTCTAGTAATATAAAGGAGGGTGATACTGTAAAAAGATCCGGAGAAATTGCTTCAATAAATGTTGGAGAAGGTGTATGTGGTAGAGTCCTTGATACATTAGGTAATCCAATAGATGGTAAGGGAGAAATTAAAGGGAAAGTGTTTACTATGCCATTAGAAAGAAAAGCTCCAGGTGTTATTTATAGACAACCAGTAAATGAACCATTACAAACCGGAATAAAAGCTATTGATTCTATGATTCCAATAGGTAGGGGGCAAAGAGAGTTAATTATTGGAGATAGACAGACAGGAAAAACTGCTGTAGCTATTGACACTATATTAAATCAAAAAGAATTTTATGATAAAGGTGAACCCGTTTATTGTATCTATGTTGCATGTGGTCAAAAAGCCTCAACAGTTGCTCAAGTAACTAATATTTTAGAAAAAAATGGGGCCTTACCATATACAACAGTTGTATCTTCTCCATCATCTGCTCCAGCTCCAATGCAATTTTTTGCTCCATTCGCAGGTGCTGCAATTGGTGAGTACTTTAGAGATACTGGTCGTCCTGCTCTAGTAATATTTGATGATTTATCAAAACAAGCAGTATCTTATAGAGAGGTATCTCTTCTTCTAAGAAGACCTCCAGGAAGAGAAGCATACCCAGGTGATGTGTTTTATTTACACTCTAGACTCCTTGAAAGATCAGCTAAAATAATAAATGATGATAAACTTGCATCAGAGATGAATGATTTACCGGATTCTCTCAAAGGGCAAGTGAAAGGGGGAGGTTCTTTAACAGCATTACCTATTATTGAAACTCAAGAAGGTGATGTGTCTGCATATATTCCTACTAATGTTATTTCGATTACAGATGGTCAGATCTTTTTAGAATCAAACTTATTTAATTCTGGTATAAGGCCTGCAATTAATGTTGGAATTTCTGTTTCAAGAGTTGGAGGATCTGCTCAGATTAAGTCAATGAAGAAGATTGCTGGTACATTAAAATTAGATCAAGCTGCTTTTAGAGAGCTAGAGGCATTTTCTAAGTTTGGTTCTGACCTTGATGCTGCAACTCAGTTAATTATTGATAGAGGTCAAATTAATCAGGAAATTCTAAAACAACCTCAATATTCTCCTCTTAGAGTTGAAGAACAAGTTGCTGTAATTTATTGTTCATCTAATGGCTTTTTTGATGGTGTTGATTTAAGTAAAGTATCAAAATTAGAAGAAGAGTTTTTGCAACATGTAAACACTAAATGTAAAAAGGTTTTAGATGATTTAGCAAGTGGTTCATATAACGATAAAAGTTTGAAAATTCTTGAAGACTCTGCAAAAGACATTGCTAAAAATTATAAATAGTATTAGATGCCAAGCATAAAGGAAGTTAAAAATCGAATAGGATCAGTTAAGTCCACTCAACAGCTGACTAAGGCTATGAAGATGGTTGCGGCAGCCAAGCTAAAAAAAGCACAGGATAAAGTGTTACAATTAAGGCCTTATTCAAAAAAGTTAAATGAAATACTTTCTAATTTATCTGGATCTGTCAATAATAATCTATTTGTAGAAAAAGATATAAAGAATGTTTTAGTAGTTATAATTAGCTCTGACAAAGGATTATGTGGGAGCTTTAATAGTAATTTAATTAAGCAATTTACATTGTGTTGCAATAAAATTAAAACTAAAAATATTACGTTACTTCCAATTGGAAAGAAAGCCTACGACCTTTTCAAAAAATCTGACTATAGTTTAATTTTAGACTATTGGCAATCCTTAAATGGTTTTGATTATGAAAAATCATCTGAGATTTGTGATTATATAGTGTCCTCATTTTTGAACTCTAAGTATGATAAGGTTTCAATAATATACAATGAATTTAAAAATGTAGCAGTTCAAAAAAGTGTTGTTGATAATTTCTTACCAGTAATTCCTTTAGAAAAAGAAATAAGTGAAGTGAACAATAATTATATTTTTGAACCTAATAAAAATAAAATTGTTAATAATTTAATTCCTCAAACTCTAAAAACGCAATTTCTTAAAGCAGTTTTAGAATCAAATGCATCCGAACAGGGATCTAGAATGACAGCAATGAGTCAAGCTACTGATAATGCTGGGGAGTTATTAAAAGAGCTTAAACTTACCTATAATCGTACTAGACAGGCGGCAATAACTAAAGAAATTTTAGAGATTGTTGGCGGAGCTGAAGCATTAAATAATTAAGTTTATTTTTTTACGATCCTCTCTACGGGTATTGATTTGTCAAAATTATACCTATATGTATGATGAACTTTTGCGGGTTTAATTTCATTGGTAGCCTGGACTTGTGTTGCTACTTTGATCATCGCTGTATTAAAATCAGGTATCCAATTCAGTTCCATATCAGTATAAGCTAACTCTTTTTGAATTGTATTACTGCTTGCCATTATTAACGCTCCGTCAACACCTTTCCCTTGATGTTTAGGAACAATTCCAAACACTAATCCAATAATCTTTTTACATGATTTTTTTATTTTTAAATGGTAGTATGTTTTGATTTTACCAATTAAATTAAGTTTACCATTTACATATTTAAAGATCTGATTCATCTCAGGAATACAAATAAAAAATCCAATAGGATCTTCTTTTTCGTAAGCGAACCATAATATTTTTTCATCTAAAATTGGTTTTAATTGATTGAATATAGATTTAGCCTGTGCCAATTTTAGTGTTGATACACCTGGGTATTTTGCCCAAGCTTCGTTATAAATTTTCATGAAATCTAAAATATACTTTTCTATATTTTTCTTTTCTAGCATTCTAAAATTATAGTCAGGGTTTTTAAGCGCTCTTTCGGCTTTATATTTTAACTTTTCTGATAATGGAGTTTTAACTTTTTTAAAGAATGTTAACTGTTTAAATAGAACTTTAAAACCATAACTCTCAAATAATTTTGGATAATAATCTTTTCCATAATTTTGTTGGTAGTTTGGGTCGATTTCAAAGCCTTTAAATAAACAACCCCACCACTTGTCTCTCTCTCCAAAATTTATTGGCCCGTCCATAGAGTTATATCCTTTATCTTCAAGCCAATTTTTAGCAGTATCAAATAATAGATTGGCAGCTTTTTGATTATTAATACACTCAAAAAAACCACAACCACCAACTTTTAACCTCTTATCTTCAGCATTTTTACTTGAATAAAAAGCAGCAATTCTTCCAATAACTTCCCCATTATCTTTTAACAGCCAACGTATAGCCTCTCCATATCTATAGGCTTTATTCTTGTTTTTACTAAAAACAGAATTTATGTCTTTATCAAGAGGTCTAATCCAGTTTTTATCATTTCTATAAATTTTGAGAGGGATTTGAATAAAGTTTTTTTTGTCTTTATTTGATTCAACTTTTGTAATATTCATTTATCTATAAATAGTGTATTATTAATAAAAGTTTCAATAATTTAGTTCATATTTTTGCTAACTAACACAAACCTCAAAAATATTTTTATCAAATGGAAAGCACTTCCAATTTAACTCTACTTATAAGTTTACTTATTAATGGAATGATCACCGTTTTCTTTGTTTTATTTCTTGTCTTTTTTTTAGGAAAAATAATAATAAAATATTTCAAATCATTTTCGGTTGAAAAAAAAGATCTGAGTATTGATACTGAAAAGCTTATTCACGAAAAAATTCATCAGATTTCTAATGGAAAAGGTAAAGTTTTAAATTATAAAAAGTTGGATTAAAATGTCTAGAGAAATAAAGCTTTGTCTGGTTTACAGAGATATGTGGCAATCTTCTGGAAAATATATGCCAAATGCTGATCAATTAGTTAAAGTAGCTTCTCCAATTATTAATATGGGATGTTGGGATCGTATTGAGACCAACGGAGGTGGATTTGAACAAATTCAACTTCTAGCTGGAGAAAACCCAAATGACGTTCTAAGAAAGTGGACTAAGCCATTTAATGAAGCGGGAATTCAAACTCAGATGTTAGAAAGAGGATTAAATGCATTAAGTATGTTCCCTGTTCCAAAAGATGTTAGAAAGCTAATGTTTTCAGTTAAGAAAAAACAAGGAACTGATATTGCTAGATCTTTCGATGGATTAAATGATATAAGAAATTTAAAACTTTCAATTGATTATGCAAAAGAAGCAGGGATGATTTCTCAGTCATGTTTATGTATAACTCACTCAAAAATTCATACAGTAGATTACTATATTAATTTAGCTAAGCAGTTAATTGAATTAGGTACTGATGAAATTGCAATTAAGGATATGGCTGGAATTGGAAGGCCATCTTCTCTAGGTAAAATAGTAAGGGGCATAAAAAAATATAAACCAAATATTATTATTCAATATCACGGGCATTCTGGTCCCGGATTCTCTGTAGCATCTTCACTAGAAGTAGCTAGAGCAGGAGCGGATATAATTGATGTTGCAATGGAACCACTTTCATGGGGGACTACTCATGCTGATTTATTAACCATTCACGAGGTTTTAAGAGATGATGGCTTTTTAATTAAAGACTATGATAGAAAATCATATATGGAAGTAAAGAAATTAACTCAAGAATTTGTAGATGAGTTTCTAGGTTATTATATCAACCCAAAAAACAGATTGATGAATTCACTATTGATAGATTCAGGACTACCTGGAGGTATGATGGGTAGCTTGATGAATGATTTAGAGAAAAGCCATAAGAGTATTAATAAATGGTTACAAAAAAACAATAAAAAAGAAATTAGCATAGATAATCTTTTCACAAAATTACTTGATGAGGTTAATTTTATTTGGCCAATTCTTGGTTACCCACCCTTAGTTACACCTTACAGTCAATATGTTAAGAATGTTGCGTTAGTAAATGTCCTAAATAATATTAAAGGAAAAAATAGGTGGAGCCTAATAGATGACAACACATGGGATATGTTACTTGGGAAATCAGGCCAACTTCCTGGTAAATTAGGTGATGAAATTATTAGTTTATCAAAGGATTTAAATAAAACTTTTTATGATGGTGTGCCTCATGAATTAGTTGAAAATATTCTTGATAAAAATAGAGAGGAGATGAAAGAAAGGGATTGGGAGCTAGGAAATGACGAAGAAGAATTATTAGAATTTTCTTTACATAAAACGCAATATATAGATTATAAATCTGGTGTTGCAAAGAAAAAATTAGCTGATGAAATTTTGGAAAGAAAGAATAATAAGCCTGAAGAACCTATCCCTTCACAAACTAAAAAAGAGATTATTACAATACAAGATGTTCGTTATGAAGTAGAATATCTTAATGAAGAAAACAATACTTCAAACACAAAAAACCCGCCTGGTAAACAGATTTTATCTCCTATTGAAGGAAGAGTATTTTTGACTAAAGACCCAAAAGACACTCCGGTTAAAGTAAATGATATTGTAAAGAAGGGAGATGTTATTTGTTATATAGAGTCAATGAAAGTAATTAATGCTATTAAATCTGAGTATTCTGGAAAGATAGTTAAGGTTTGTATTGATGAAGGTGATGATGTATTTGATGATGATATTTTATTTATTATAAATTAGTATTATGGAAATTTTTCAAAAAATAATTGAGATGACAAGTTATAATGAGCTTATAACTCAGCCCAGTTATTTAATAATGATATTTATTGCTTGTTTTTTATTATATCTAGGCATAGTAAAAAAGTATGAACCCTTACTTTTAGTTCCAATAGCTTTTGGTGTTCTAATTTCAAATATCCCAGGGTCTAATTTAGGTGTTGTTAAATTAGATGAGTCTCTAGGATTAATTAAAATAGCTCAAGATTATGGAATAATAAATTTTTTATATTATTCATTGATAAAGACAGGCTTTTTACCGCCCTTAATTTTTATGGGAGTAGGAGCTTTAACAGATTTTGGTCCAATGTTAAAAAATTTAAGACTTGTATTTTTTGGAGCAGCAGCTCAAATAGGAATTTTTTCTGTTTTAATTGTAGCATCTCTCCTTGGGTTTACAAATCAAGAGGCTGCATCTCTTGCAATTATAGGTGGAGCTGATGGTCCCACAGCAATTTATACATCTATAATTTTAGCACCTCATCTTCTTGCACCAATTGCAATAGCCGCTTATTCCTATATGGCATTAGTTCCGGTAATAATTCCTTTTATAGTAAAGTTTACTATTTCTAAAAATGAAATATTAATTAATATGAAAGAGCAAGATGAAAAAAATAGAGATAAAGATGAAATAAAAAATTTGGATTCAATAAAAATTATATTCCCTATTTTAATGACACTTGTGGTGTCCTTAATTGTTCCTTCATCAACACCACTTATTGGGTTTTTAATGTTTGGTAATTTGATAAAAGAAATTGGATCTAGCACAGCAAGGTTATCCAAAGCAGCATCTGATAATATTTTAAATACAAGCACTGTATTTCTTGGTTTATCAATAGGTGCAACTATGACTCCTAGCTCATTTTTAAATATTCAAACTTTAGGAATTATTATTGGTGGCTTGCTAGCATTTGTGATTTCAATAACTGGTGGGATTTTTGCTGTTAAATTATTTAACTTATTTACTAAGAAAAAAATTAATCCTTTAATTGGTGCAACCGGACTAAGCGCTGTTCCTATGGCCAGTAGAGTTGCTAATGATATTGCACTTAAGCATGACCCAAATAATCATTTGATGCATTATGCTATGGCAAGTAACATATCTGGAGTTATTGGTTCAGCTGTAGCAGCAGGAGTTTTGATTTCTTTATTAGGATAAATTATAAATGTTTTTTGAGTTCTTCTATTTTATTAATTATAATAATATCTTGAAAGATATCTGTATATAGAAAGTTATTTTCTTTCATTACGCTAAATTGTTTTAATAAAAAGTCATAGTATCCTCCAATATTAATTAGAAAAATTTTTTTATTTTGAATTCCTAATACCTTCCATGTGACTACTTCAGCAAACTCTTCTAAAGTCCCAATTCCGCCTGGAAGTATTATAAATGCATCACTTAAATCATACATTGTTTTTTTTCTTTCGTGCATATCTTCAACAATTATAAGTTCTGATATATTTTTATTTATTATTTCTTTTTTTGATAAAACTTTTGGAATTACCCCGGTTACTTTTCCCCCTAAATCAATTAAATTATTTGATATTTGTCCCATTAAACCAATGTCTGCTCCACCATAGATTAATTCTAGTTTTTTACTAAAAATTATTTTAATCATTTGGTTTACCTCTTTTTCAATTTTAGAGTTATTTTTTGGTTTACTTGATCCACAAAAAACACATATTTTCTTGATCATAATTTATAGTCTTATTTTGTACCTTTGTGTCTAAGATTGTAATCTATTGGAATTTTTTAATAATTTTTCTTCTGACTCAATAATATTCCTCATTACATATTTTATAATATGTATCTCTTCATTTCATTTAGGTAGTTATTTTAAAAAGATTGGCCTTCCTACGGTTACAGGTTTAATTGTGGTCGGCGTTTTAGTTGGTCCAAGCTCTTTAAATATAATAGATAAAGTTGCTATTTATAATTTAAATTTTTTGTTTGATCTTTCGCTAGGGTTTATTGCTTTTGCAGCAGGATCTGAACTTTTTTTTAAAGAAATTCAAGACAGTTTTAAAAGTATAAAATGGAATACCTTAAGTAGTATTTTCACTACTTTTTTAATTGGATTTTGTCTAGTTGGATTAGCATTAGTCACTATTCCATATTTTGAAGATGTTAGTCCAACTATAAAATTTTACATTTCACTGCTTTCCGCATCTATTTTTGTTGCTCGTTCTCCGGCTTCTGCAATAGCTGTAATTAATGATTTGAAAGCAAAAGGAAAATTTACTTCTACTTCTATGGGTGTATTATGCTTGTCAGATTTTGGTGTAATTCTACTTTTTGCGATAGTATTTTCTCTTATAAAATCTATTGATTCAGGGACTTTTCAGTTTTATAATATCATAATAATAATTTTTGAAATTATTTTCTCAATCGGTTTAGGAGTAGTTTACGGAATATTTATAAACAACTATTTAAATTTTAGCATAAAAAAATATGTTAAATATATTTTATTAATTCTGATTGGGTTTTCTTCTTTCTTATTTGTCTCTTATATAAGAGAATTGTCAAATACATTAATAGGAAAAGAAATAATATTTGAACCATTGCTTATTTGTATGGTAGCAGGAATATATATTATTAATAGAACAGATAAGAGATTGGAGTTTTTAGACTTCATACAAGTTTCTGGAAAATATATATATGTAGTTTTTTTTACTTTAGTTGGAGCTAGTTTAGATATTCTATTGGTACTAGATATTTTTGAATTTGCTTTATTGTTTTTTGTCCTTAGATTAATCTCTCTTTTTGTCTCAGCATATATTGGAGGAGCACTTGCTAAAGATGATTTTAATTATAAAATATTGGGATGGACTCCTCACATAACTCAAGCTGGAGTCTCTCTAGGATTAATTCAAATTTTTCAACAAGAATTTAATTATTGGCCAAATGAAATTATAAACCAGGTCTCATTGATTTTAGTTTCTTCAATCATTATAAGTCAGTTTCTAGGTCCAACTTTTTTTAAATGGGCTCTAAATTATCTAAACGAAACAAACAAAAGAGAAAAAATAGTTTTGTCCGAGAAAAAAAGGGTTTTAATCTTTGGGCTAGAGCCCCAAAGTATTTCAATAGCTTTAATTTTAAAGTCTAGAAGTTATATAGTTGATATTATTTCTTTCGAAAATAAACCATCAATTAAAATACCTAATGGAATTGGACACCGAATAATTAGTGATATAGATAAATATAATTTTGATTTAATCGATTACTTTAATTCTGATTCAGTAATATGTTTTTGTTCTGATGACGTAAATGAAGAGATATGTAATCTTTCTTTCTCAACATACGGAAATAAAAATTTAATAGTTAGGATTAATGATCACTTAAAAGCTGATATATTTTTGAATTTTAATGTAAAAATAATTCATCCTTCAGATGCTATAATAAATCTTATAGATCAATATGTGAAGTCACCTCAAGGTACTTCTCTTTTTTTGGGAGAGGAGAAAGATAAAGAGATAAGAGATATAAGATTATTAAATAATAAAATTTCAGGGTCTTTACTAAGAGACCTTAAGCTTCCTCAAGATATTCTAATGTTATCAATTAAAAGGAATGATGAGATAATACTTAGTCATGGTTATACCCGACTCTTGAAAGATGATATAATTACGTTCATTGGCTCAGTTAATAGTCTAGATAAGTTAACATTAAGATTTGATAGTTAGTTTTAAAAAAATTGTAAAGGTATATTTGTCGAATGGATAATAATGATTTCTTAAAAAAAGTAATATCCCACTCGAAAGCTAATGGGTTTATATTTCAATCCAGTGAAATATATGATGGCCTAAGTGCCGTATATGATTATGGTCCTTATGGAAGTGAGTTAAAAAATAACCTTAAAGAGTTTTGGTGGAAATCTATGACTCAACTTCACGATAATATTGTTGGAATTGATTCAGCAGTATTTATGGAGCCTACTACTTGGAAAGCATCTGGTCATATAGATGCATTTAATGACCCCTTAATTGATAATAAAGATTCCAATAAAAGGTATAGGGCAGATGTTTTGATAGAAGATTATATAGCTAAAATAAATTCTAAAATTGATAAAGAGATTGTTAAGGCAAAGAAGAGATTTGGTGAAAATTTTGATGAGAAGGTTTATAGAGATACTAATGAAAGAGTAAAAAAGTATACTTCTCAAGTAACTGAAACATCATCTAAAATGAATGCCTTTCTAAAGTCTAATGATCTTAAAGGACTAAGAAATCTTATAGGGGATTTAAATATTAATGATCCAGTTTCAGGTACTTCAAACTGGACGGATGTCAAGCAGTTTAATTTGATGTTTTCTACAGAGATTGGTTCTACATCTGATTCTTCAAAAAAGATATTTCTTCGTCCTGAAACGGCTCAGGGAATATTTTTAAATTTTTTAAATGTTGTAAATTCTACAAGAGTTAAAATTCCATTTGGAATTGCACAAATTGGTAAAGCTTTTAGAAATGAAATAATCGCTAGGCAATTTATATTTAGAATGAGAGAGTTTGAACAAATGGAAATGCAATTTTTTGTAGAGCCTGGTACAGAAATGAAGTGGTATGAAGAATGGAAAAATAAAAGAATGAAATGGCATAATGCCCTTGGTCTTGGAGAAAATTTATATAAGTTTCATAACCATGAAAATTTAGCACATTATGCAAATGCAGCCTGCGACATTGAGTTTGATTTTCCTATGGGATTCAAAGAGCTAGAAGGCATTCACTCAAGAACGGATTTCGACTTAAAAAATCATCAGAAACATTCTGGAAAAAAAATTAATTATTTTGATCAAAAATCATCTTCTAGTTTTATACCATATGTTGTTGAAACCTCTCTTGGCTTAGATCGGTTATTTCTCGCTGTGATTTCATCTTCATTGCAAAACGAGAAACTTGAAGATGGATCTGAAAGAGTAGTCCTTAAGGTTCCTTTCGAAATTTCTCCAGTTAAAGTTGCTGTTATGCCATTGAATGCAAAAGATGGACTCCCAGAAAAAGCATTAAAAATTTATGATGAATTAAAACTCAATTTTAAAACACATTATGATTACAAAGATTCTATTGGAAAAAGATATAGAAGGCAAGATTCAATAGGTACTCCTTTCTGTATTACAGTTGATTATGATTCGCTAAAAGATAATTCTGTTACTATAAGGAATAGAGATTCTATGGAGCAGGAAAGAATACCAATTAATTTATTAGTAAATCATATTAATAAATTTACCTCAATTAATAATTTGTTAAAGAAAATTTAATGGCAGAAAAGTTTTCAAACTTTGTTTTAAATAACAGAAAGATATTCATTTTAATAATTCTAGTTTATACTGCTTTTATGGCATATAAGGCCTTAGATGTTAAGTATAACTATGATTTTTCTCAAACTGTACCTGACACAGATGAGGAGATGATTTATTATAATTCTTTTAAAAAAACTTTTGGTGAAGATGGAAATGTTTTAGCAATTGGTCTGAAGGACTCATCAGTTTTTTTAATTGATAAGTTAAAATTGTATGACAATTATATTGAAGAAATCCAAAAGGTGTATGGAGTTAAGGGTGTATTAGGCTTATCAAAATTACAAGTTTTAAAAAAAAATAATCTAAATAAAAATTTCAATTTCATTGATATTTTTGATCCTTTTCCAAATGATCAACAAACATATGATAGTCTGCTCGAGGTAATAAATAATGAAAAGTTTTATGAGGGAAAAATCTTAAATGATCAGGGTGCTTTAACTCTTCTAATTACTATTGATAAAAATATTTTAAATTCTGAAAGCAGAAATAAATTAATGCTTGATTTAATAGAAAAGAGTGAAGAGTTTCAGTCAGAATCGAATATAAAACTCCACTATGCTGGTCTCCCATATTCTAGATACATATTAGCAGAAAGTGTCAAAAAAGAACTTACTAGATTATTGTTGTTTTCAATTGTTGTAGTTGCAATTATTCTGTTTTTATTTTTTAGATCTCTTGATACAGTATTTGTTCCTTTAATTATTATTGGAATAGTTGTTACGTGGGTATTTGGAACTTTAGCTTTATTTGGTTTTAAGATAACATTACTAACCGGTTTGCTTCCACCAATAATTGTTGTTATTGGTATTCCTAATTGTGTGTACATGCTAAACTATTATCATTTCTCAATTGAGAAATTAAAAGATAAAAAGAAAGCTATTATTAATGTAATAAGTACTATAGGACTAATAACATTAATTACTAATTTGACTACAGCTGTTGGATTTTTTGTTCTCTCCACAACAGATATTAAAATTTTAACGGAATTTGGAATAGTAGCTGGAATCAATGTTCTTGCTACTTTTGTAGTGAGCATATTTTTATTGCCTTCAATTTATTTAGCACTTCCAAAGCCAAAAAGTAGTCAAGTAAATTATTTAAATTATAGTTTTATTAACAACTTAATTTCTTCATTTCGTTATATTTCGTTTACACATAAAAAAAGAGTTTTCTTTATTTTTTCTGTAATAATAGTGTCTTCATTATTTGGCCTTTCAAAAATTAAATCAGTTTCTTTTTTAGTAGATGATGTCCCTTCAGATAGCGATTTAATGAAGGATCTTAAATTTTTTGAGTCTAATTTTTCTGGTGTTATGCCTTTAGAAATTGTAGTTGACACAAAAATGAAAAAGGGAGTTCAAAATATTAACTTGCTTAAGAAAGTAAATTCTTTCGAAAACTTTTTAGAAGATAAAGAATATGTATCCTCTCCAATATCATTAGTGACATTTATCAAAGCCTCTAGACAAGCTTATTATAATAATAATCCTTCATATTATAGCCTGCCAAATAATAGAGACAAAAATTTTATTTTTAGATATCTATCAGAAGGATATCAAGATAATGTTTCTAACGATAATATATCAAAATCATTTGTTGATTCAATTGGTCAAAAAATGAGAATATCTTTAAATGTAGCTGACTTGGGCTCCTATAAATTAGATTCAGTTGTTAAAAATGTTTTCCAACCAGAAATAGATAAAATATTTTCAAACTCAAAAGCTGAAGTAAAAATGACGGGTACCACTTTAATATTTATTAAAGGGATAAACTTCTTAGTTGATAATTTACTTCAAAGTATGTTACTAGCATTTTTAATTATAAGTGTAATAATGTCACTACTATTTAAAAACATTAAAATGGTGATAATTTCTCTGATCCCAAATATTATCCCTTTAATAATTGCTGGTGGAATTATGGGTTATTTTAATATTCCTTTAAAACCTAGTTCTGCATTAGTTTTCAGTATTGTATTTGGGATATCAGTAGATTATTCAATTCATTTCCTTGCTAAATTTAAGAATGAATTGCTGAACAAAAATTTAGAAGACTCTATAATTGAAACAATAAATCAAACAGGTAGATCAATGATATTTACATCTTTTATTCTGTTTTTCGGTTTTATAATATTTGCTTTTTCTAATTTTGGAGGGACTATTATTTTAGGTGTTTTGACATCAGTTATATTGTTTGTTGCAATGATTACTAATCTTACTCTATTGCCAAGTATTATTTTATATTTTTATAAAAAGTAATATGAAAAGTGTTAAAAAATTTAATGAATATGATTCTATCAATTACTTTGATATTAGTAAAGAGATTATATCATTTTGGAAGAAGAATAAAATTTTTCAAAAGTCAATAGAGACAAGGCCTAAAAATAAAATTTACCCTTTCTATGAAGGTCCTCCTTCAGCTAATGGGTTACCTGGAATTCATCATGTAATGGCAAGAACAATAAAAGATATATTTTGTAGATATAAGACCCTTAAAGGATATAGAGTATATAGAAAAGGGGGTTGGGATACCCATGGTCTACCAGTTGAGTTACAAGTAGAAAAAAAATTAGGAATTACTAAAGATGATATAGGTGACAAAATATCTGTAGAAGATTATAATAATGAGTGTAGGAAAGCTGTAATGCAATTCAAAACTAAATGGGAAGAACTTACGGAGAGTATAGGATATTGGCTTGATGTTAATGAGGCCTATATAACTTTTGATAATAATTATATTGAGTCTATATGGTGGTCATTAAAAAAACTATATGATAATGATTTATTATATAAAGGTTATACCATTCAACCTTATTCACCTGCTGCAGGAACAGGCTTAAGCTCTCATGAACTTAATATGCCTGGAGCATACAAAACTATTAAGGACACATCCTTAACTGCACAGTTTAAAGTTTTGAAAAATGATAAATCAAAAAAAATATTTGGAAAAAAAGATTGCTACTTCTTGGCATGGACAACTACACCCTGGACACTTCCTGCAAATAACGGTTTAGCAGTAGGTAAAAATATAGATTATGTTCTAGTTGAGACTTTTAATAAATATACAGAAGAAATAATACAAGTAGTATTAGCACAAAATTGTATAAATAAGTTTTTTGATGAAAAAAATAAAGCTAAAGGCGAAAGTATATCCTTTGATAAAAAGAATATAGAATATAAAATATTAGATTCATTCAAGGGAAAGGATTTTATTGGTTTAGATTATGAACAACTTCTCCCTTATGTAAAGGCTGAAAAACCTGCTTTTACAGTTGTATCAGGGGATTTTGTTACAACTGAAGAAGGCACAGGGATTGTGCATATAAGTTTAACTTTTGGATCAGATGATTTTAATGTTTCCAGGAAAAATAACCTCCCAGGTATTTTTGTTTTAAATGATAAAAATGAAGAAGTCCCTATAGTTAATAAGTCTGGAAAGTTTGTTGATGAAATATCAGATTTTGCAGGACTAGAAGTCAAGAAATTTTCTAATTCAGATGATTTAACAACTGATGAAAAAATTTCAATTAAATTGAAAAAAGAAAACAAGGCTTTTGATGTGCAGAAGTATGAACACAGTTACCCTCACTGTTGGAGAACGGATAAGCCAATATTATACTATCCTTTAGAATCTTGGTTTATAAACACAACAAAATTAAAAGATGATTTAATTAAAAAAAATAAAGATATAAACTGGCAACCACCTACAACGGGTACTGGTCGTTTTGGAAACTGGTTAGAAAATTTAGTTGACTGGAATTTAAGCAGATCTCGGTTTTGGGGAACTCCTCTACCTATATGGAGAACTAAGGATGGGGATGAGGAAATGTGTATTGGGAGTATTGAACAACTTAGATCAGAAGTTAAAGTTGCTGTAGATAGAGGCATTATGGACATAGATTTATCATCTGAGATTGACTTGCATAGACCTTTTGTAGATGATATTATTCTTTGTTCTAAACAAGGGAAGCCAATGTATAGGGAGAAAGATATAATTGACGTGTGGTATGATTCTGGTTCAATGCCTTTTGCGCAATATCATTACCCCTTTGAAAATAAAGATGTTTTTGAGAAAATGTTTCCAGCTAAATTTATTGCAGAGGGGGTTGATCAGACAAGGGGTTGGTTTTTCACCTTACACTCTATTTCTGTTATGCTTTTTGGTAATATCAGTTTTGAAAATGTAATATCAAATGGTCTAGTATTAGATAAAGAAGGAAATAAAATGTCAAAAAGATTAGGTAACGCTGTTGATCCCTTCGAGGTAATTAAAAAATTTGGACCTGACGCAACAAGGTTATATATGATTATTAATTCAAACCCTTGGGATAATTTGAAGTTTGATGTTGAAGGTATTAATGAAATTTTAAGAAAATTTTTTGGAACCCTAAACAATACATATAATTTCTTTTCTCTTTACGCAAATATTGATGGATTTAAAGGTAATGAAGAACTTATCCCATATGATAAAAGAAGTTTTGAGGACAGATGGATTATCAGTAAACTTAATACAATAATAAAGTTAGTTTCACAGAGATTAGATGATTATGATCCCACAAAAGCAGCAAGAGTTATCAACCAGTTTATTAATGATGATTTAAGTAATTGGTATATTAGATTAAATCGTAAAAGGTTTTGGAAAGGTGATCTTACTGAGGATAAGATGATGGCCTATCAAACCTTATTTGAATGTCTAAAAAATGTATCAATTATATCTTCTCCGTTTATCCCTTTTTATTCTGAAAAATTATATAGGGATTTAAATGGAAATAATGATAATGATATTAATTCTGTTCATCTATCTAATTTTCCTAATGTTGATGAAGAACTCATTTCTAATTCTTTAGAGACAAAGATGCTCTATGCTCAAAAAATATCTTCTTTAGTTCATTCAATTAGAAAAAAAGAAAAGATAAGAGTTAGACAACCTCTCTCTAAAGTTTCAATACCCGTTAAGTCTGCTAATATAGAAAGTGATATTAAGTCTGTAGAAAAAATAATATTATCAGAAGTAAATGTTAAAGAGATTGAGTATGTACATGATAACTCAAAAGTTTTTATTAAAAAAATCAAACCAAATTATAGAGAGTTAGGAGCTATACATGGTAGAAACATGAAATTTGTTGCAGAAAGAATTAATATTATGACTCAAGAAGAGATTAATAATCTAGAGAAAAATCAAGAGGTTAATCTTTTATTAGAAGATAAAACAAATTTAAGTTTATCATTAAGTCAAGTTGAAATTTCTTTTGGAGAGATAGAAGGTAAACAGGTAGCCTCTAATGAAATTTTTACTATAGCTCTTGATATATCAATTGATAATAATCTCTTGTCAGAAGGTATAGCTAGAGAGTTTATAAATAAAATACAAAACGAGAGAAAAAACATTTCTCTTGAGGTTACTGATAAGATTGAAATCCAAATTGAGAATAAAGAATCATTTATAATTGAATCATTATCCAAGCACAAAGATTTTATTTGTAATGAAGTTCAAGCTCTAAAATTTTTAATAAATGAAAATATTAATGAATCAAATATTATGGATTTAAATATTCATAATTTAGAATCCTCATCAAATAGTATAAATTATCTAATAAAGAAGTTATAATTATATGAAATTAAAATACTTTCTTTTTGTTATAGTATTAATAGTCCTAGATCAGACTGTTAAAAGCATTGTTCACTTTAATATGCCTCTTCATTCTGAGATTTCAATAATTGGAGAGTTTTTTAAGTTACATCATCTTGAAAATCCAGGAATGGCTTTTGGCATTAATTTTGATTTTAAATACACTAAATTGATTTTGTCTCTTTTTAGGGTAATAGCATCGTTTATAATAGGGTTTTATCTATATAATTTGATTGAAAAAAAATCAAAATTTATTGTTCTGGTATGTATATCTCTTATTTTAGCTGGAGCCATAGGTAATGTCATTGATAGTGTTTTCTATGGTATAATTTTTAATAATTCACCTCCAGAAGCACCTTTTAGTTTATTTTATGGTCAGGTAATAGATATGTTTTATATTGATATCTGGGAAGGATATATTTCAGATAGTATTCCATTAATTGGTGGGTCTTATCTTTCACTTTGGCCAGTCTTTAATTTAGCAGATTCATATATTTTTACTGGTGTTGCTGTCTTACTAATTTTTCAAAAAAAGTTTATTGGAGAATTTTAAATAAAATATATTTCAAGAAGATATTTGTGTTCTTCTTTAAATTTTTCAAAAAGGATTTTTCTATTGTTCGAGAGTTCATTTCTTAATGGAGCTGATGAGACTTTTATATATAACTTATTTTCTTTAATAAATAATTTTTTTGTTCTAGATTGAATCTGTTTACTCGTAATTTTATTCCATGTATTTGTTAATTCAACCTCATTAATTCCTTTTTTCATCTTATCAGAACTGTATAACTCTGAAGTTAAATCCTTAATAGATAATAGCTTTGATTTTCTTTTACTCTTCATTAATTTTTCCTTTGTCAATATTAATTATTTTGACTTGTTTAATTATTTTTTTTATTTCATTTAATCGATCTTCTATTGAGTCAGATATAAAAATTTGAGAAAACTCATCTTTTAAAACATAATTAATTAAAATTTTAATTTTTATATCATCAAGTTTATGGAAAATGTCATCTAGAAGTATTATTGGAGTAATTAGTAGCTTCTCTTTTAAAAGATAAAATTCTGATAATTTTAATGATATTATAAATATTTTTTGTTGACCCTGTGATCCTATCCTTTTAATTAATTTATTGTTCATTTTAAAAATGTAGTCATCATTGTGAATGCCAATGTTAGTTTTTTTTGTATAGAAATCTTTTTCCAAATATTTTTCGAAAACTTCGTGGCCCATTTTTTCATTAAAATTTGATGAATATAGAATAGTGAAATTGTCTTTTGAGTTATTTAATTCAGAAGAAATTTTGTTAAATGTTTTTCCAAACTTCTTTGACTCTTCTCTTCTGAATTCATGAATATAATAATTTAATTTAATCAGCTTCTCATCGTATACTTTTAGATGGTTTCTGTCTAGGTTCTCAATTGAAGATAAACTTTTTAAGTATGCATTTCTTTGTTTTATTAACCTATTATATGCTATGAGGTTATCAAGATAATTTTTGTCTATTTGTGAAAGTAATTGATCAAAAAACCTTCTTCTTTCGTTGCTATAATTTCTTATCAGATTTATATCATATGGATTAATAAAAACTAATGGTATTTTGCCTAAATGATCTTTAAGCTTAGAATACTTATCATTATTCTCAAATATTTTTTTGATATTAGGCTCTTCATAAGTACACTTATATGATATTTTATTTGAGTAATCCCCTTCTATTTTAAAAAATGATTTTTCAGTTAGAATATTATCAGAATCAAAATTGTTAATAGCACTTTTACCATATGACAGATAGTAAATAGCATCTAATAAATTTGTTTTTCCAGCACCGTTATTTCCGAATAAAAAATTTATTTTATTTGAAAACCTAACTTCAGCCGAAATATAATTTTTAAAATTATTAACCTTTATTTTATCAATATGCATATATATTTGTGCAAAAAATAAGAATTGTTTCTAATGTAAATAAACTAAAATTTATTAGAGATTTTTTATTTAATATTAAAATATGCCAGCTACTAAAGAAAAAAAAGTTAAATCTAAGTTAAGGGAAGAGTTTGATACTGCTACTTACCTTTATTGGATAAAGTCTATGCTTCTAATGAGAAGGTTTGAAGAGATGGCTGGTAGATTATATGGTCAGCAAAAAATTAGAGGTTTTTGTCATCTTTATATTGGACAAGAGGCTTGTATTTCTGGAGCTGTTTCTGCATTAAGAGAGGGAGATAAATATATTACATCTTATAGAGACCACGCACATCCTCTAGCTCTTGGAACTAATCCAGATAAAATTATGGCTGAGCTTTTTGGAAAAGAAACGGGGATATCTAAAGGTAAGGGTGGTTCAATGCATATGTTCGATAAGGAAAAACATTTTTATGGTGGTCATGGTATTGTTGGAAATCAAATTCCAATGGGTGCTGGTATTGCTTTTTCTGAAAAATATAATAATACTGGTAATGTCTGTCTAACCTATCTAGGTGATGGAGCTCTTAGAATAGGTGCTTTTCATGAAGCTGTAAATATATCTATGTTCCTAAAACTTCCTGTAATATTTATTATTGAAAATAATGGGTATGCAATGGGAACCTCTGTTGGAAGGACTTCTAATGTGACTGAACTCTATAAAACTGGATTATCATACGATATCCCTTCTGAACCCGTTGATGCAATGAATGTAATTAAAGTACATAGAGCTGTAGCTAAGGCTGCTTTTAGGGCGAGAAATGGAGAAGGCCCATCACTTCTAGAGTTTAGAACATATAGATATAAAGGTCATTCAATGTCTGACCCTGCTAAATATAGATCAAAAGATGAACTACAAACTTATAAAGATAAGGACCCTATAGAGCAAGTTAAAAAAATGATTTTATTAAAGAAGATATTAAAACTTGATGAAATAGAGGCCATTGATAAAAACATAAAAGATCAAGTTAAGCTATCAGTAGAGTTCTCTGAAAAATCTGACTATCCTTCCCCTGAAGAAGCTTATAATGATATATATGTACAAAAAGATTATCCATTTTTAAGAGAATAATAATATTATGGTAAAAATAAGAAAGCCTAAAAAAGAAAATAAAGAAGTGCTCTCGATTGAAAATCCTGAGGTACTAAATGAGACGATAAGTAAATCAGAACAGTTTATTAATAAAAATAAAAATAAAATTTTTTCTGTTCTTGGAATAATTTTAATTGTCTTGCTTTCGTTCTCAGTTTTTTCATATCTTAAAACAAATCAAAACACAATAGCTCAAGAAGAAATGTTCCAGGCAGTGTACTATTTTGAAAAAGATAGTTTAGTACAGGCTCTAAATGGAGATGGAAACAATTACGGCTTCTTAGAAATAATTGATGAATATTCTCTATCAGACGCGGCTAATTTATCAAATTTTTATGCGGGGTCATCATATTTAAAGCTTGGTAATTATAATAATGCCATAAAGTATTTGAAAGATTTCTCTTCTTCAGATTTATTAATTCAAGCTAGAGCATATTCTCTTATTGGAGATGCTTATGTTGAACTTCTAGACTTTGAAAATGCTATAAATTATTTTAAGAAAGCTTCTAATGAAACACCAAATGAGTTTTTTACACCAAGTTATTTATTGAAATTAGCTCTAGTTTATGAGGAAATAAATGATTTAGAATCTGCTCTAGTGTCATACGAAAGGATAATTGAAGATTTTAAAGAATCTCCTGAGTATCAGTTATCTTTAAAAAACAAGACAAGGATTGAAGGATTATTATTATGAGTTTTAATTCTCCTTTTAATATAAACTTAAATAAAATAGATTTTTCTGGTTATAAGGTAGGTTTAGTAAGATCTTTATGGAACGCCAACATTACAGATATTTTACTATCATCTTGTATAAATCAGCTTAAAAGTAATGGTATTAAATCATCTAACCTAATAACAAAAAATGTTCCTGGAAGTATGGAATTAGTTCATGCTACCAACATTCTGTTGTCTAATGATGACGTAGATGGCGTTATAACTTTGGGGTGCATAATTAAGGGAGAAACTGATCATGATAAATATATTGCTACGGCTGTTGCTAATGGATTAGTAAGTGTTTCTTTAAAATATAATAAGCCTGTAATATTTGGTGTGCTAACAACAAATACGATGAGCCAGGCACTAGATAGGTGCGGAGGAAAGCATGGTAATAAAGGTGCTGAATCTGCTGACACTCTCTTAAGTATTTTAGATTTCTCCTAAGAAGCTAAAATCATATTCTGTAAAATATATGCAATAGCACCACATAAATATCCAACTACTGCATATAGTGAAATCTTTCGCATATACCAGAAGAAAGGAATTTTTTCAAGTCCCATAATTGCTACACCAGCAGCAGAACCTATGATTAAGGCACTACCACCTGTTCCAGCACAATATGCGAGAAACTGCCAGAATAAACCATCTTGAGCAAAGAAGCCTGCTCCGCCAATTTCTAAAGGATACATTCCAATTGCTGCTGCAACCAATGGGACATTATCCACAATTGCTGATAGTAGACCTATAATTAGACCAATCGTATAAACACCATTATTTGTATCAGTTCCAATCTCGTTATCTAAAAATACTGCCATTTGGCCAAGTTGACCTGCAGCTTGAAGACTTCCAACGGCAAGTAGAATTCCTAAGAAAAATAATAAGGTTGGGACATCCATTTTTTCTAATGCGTGATATGCAGAAAAATACCTTTTATCTTCTTGATTGTCTTTTCTATGTAAAATATCGGTTAGAAGCCATAAGAATCCTAAACTTAACATCATACCCATAAAAGGAGGGTAATGTGTAATTGACTTAAATACTGGCACAAAAACTAATCCAGCAACACCGCTATAAAAAACAATATTTCTTGTTCTATCAGTTGTGTGATGAGACACCTCCATTTTATCAGTGTCGGGCCTCGTAAATGTACCCTTCACCTTAGGTGACATAATAATAAGTGGCACAATTAAACAAACTAAACTAGGCATGATTAGCTTAGTTATTACTTCGTAAGTAGTAATTTGATCTCCTATCCATAGCATTGTAGTTGTTACATCTCCGATAGGAGACCAAGCTCCTCCAGCATTTGCCGCTATAATTATCATTCCAAGGAAAAACCATCTATCATTTTGATCAGATATAAATTTTCTAGTTAATGAGACCATTATTATTGATGTTGTAAGGTTATCAAGGAGAGCAGAGAAGAAGAATGAAACAAAACCAAGAATCCAAAATAATTTAAGCTTACTTGTTGTTTTAATCCTATCAGTAACTACCCTAAAGCCCCCATGTATATCAACTATTTCTACAATGGTCATTGCTCCCATTAGAAAGAAAAGGATACTTGATATTTCAGATAATATCTCAAATAATTGAACTTCAGTCACATAGTGCTGTATAATTTCTTTTGTTGATTTTCCTGTACTTTCAGTTGTTTGTACTATTTCGTCTGGATATATATTTGAAAATTCTTCTTCAGCGTAATTTTTTATATTATCGAGTTGTACAATTTCTTCTTTACCAAAAACATATATTGTCCAACATAAAATCCCAGTTATTAATGCAATTGCAGCTTTATCTACTTTGAGCTGATGCTCAATAGTAATACAGGCATATCCAAGGACAAAAACAATGATCATTAATTCATACATATCTAAATAAATTTATTATCAACAATAAGCCCAGAAGATGTTGAGGTTTTAGCACCAGTAACAGAGCTCTCAACATTTTTTTTATTTAAATACCTAAGTAGTCCAAGATATCCAAATATGATAGCTTCTTTAAAAATAATTAATTTTTTATTTCCAACGATATAATTTATGTCAAGTTTATTGTATTTATTAATTTTTTTTAAGATTTCATTATTAAAAACACCTCCTCCTGTAAGTAATACTTTTGAGTTACTCTTATTTATAGAATTATTTATTTGGTAAGATAGGTGTTCAATAAAGGTTTTTAAAACATCTTTTGGTTGATATTTTTCAAGATGTGGAAAATATTTTTTCTCTATATATAATAGATCTAGACTCTTTGGGTACTTTTCTTTATAATAATTTAAATCATTTAGTTTTTCAAATAGATTCTTTTTAAAAATCCCTTCACTAGATAACTCTCCATTTTTATCAAAATCATAATTAAGTTTTCTGGCATAATAATTTAGAATAATATTTGCTGGACAGATGTCATATCCATAGAAATTATTTATATCTAGTGAAGATATATTTGCAATTCCTCCAATGTTAAGACAATAATCATAATCTCTAAATAATTCTCTTTCACCATAGGGTACTAGTGGTGCACCTTGCCCACTAAATAATACGTCTAGTTCTCTGAAATTATAAACCACAGGTATTTTATTATTTTTATATATAATTAATGGGTTACCAATCTGGTGTGTTAGTTGCAGTTTTATGTCATGAAAAACTGTGTGTCCGTGAGAGGAAATTAAATCAGCAGATATTTTATTGTGATTTATAAAATTCATTAAACTTTTTGAAAAAAAATCACCTAATTCGTTATCTAACTTCTTCAATGATAAAGAGTCTAACTTACTACATTGTATTAATTTTTTTCTCATTTGTTTTGAGTAGTTGACACTCTCAAAATTTATTAATTCATATTGCCATTCATTTTTTATTTTTGAGAAAATACAGTGAGCAATATCTAGTCCATCACAAGAAGTGCCTGACATTAAACCAATTACACTGTATAAATTTTTATTCATGCTGAAATTTTATTTTTTATTTATGAACTAAAGAATGCATCTTTGCATTTCAAATAATTAACAAAAAAAGATGCATAGGATTCATATTAATATATTTCTAATATACTTTTTTTTTCTAACTAAATTAACAGTTGCTCAAGACACTACTCCATTCAGTTCAATTAACCCAATTGGTGAGATTTCAGATAATTCGTTTGCTAATAATTTAGCTATGGGTGGGGTTGGGATTAGTAACGGATCATATTGGCACTTAAATAATCAAAACCCGGCAGCATTAGTCTACAACAGGTTCACTACATTTGAAATGGGAATTGCTTCTGATGTAAGGCAAATTGTAAATGACAGAAATAAAGATATTACAGGTAATGGTAACATAAATTATATAGGTTTTGGAATACCAATGCTTAAAGGAGGTAAATGGGTAACATCTATTGGTTTTAACCCATATAGCAATATTAATTATAAACTTTTTTCTCAAGACCAAGTAAATGGAATTAATGGGGACCCCACTTCTGCATTAGTAAATTATAATTATGATGGTTCAGGAGGTCTTACTGAAGTTTATTTTTCTAATGGGTTCAAACTTGGTAATGATTTTTCTTTTGGCTTTAAAGGTTCCTATGTTTTTGGTAAAATAAGTAGTAATATTTCTTCAAGTATTTCAAATGAACCACAATTTTATACAAATTTATTTGAGAGATCATCATTTAAAGATCTTTCGCTTTCCACTGGTTTATTTTATAAAAATGAATTTAAAGAAGATAATTTTTTAAAAATTGGGATAATCTATGATCTGAATTCTTCTTTAGATGCAACTAGGTTTTCTCAGCTTGAAAGAAAAATTCCAAACTCTCTTTCAGTCTTAGTAATAGATACAATTTATAATAATGTAGCATCTAATTTTAATATTCCTAAAAATTTTGGAATTGGAGTTTCATATGAAATTATTGATAAATTATCTGTTGGTTTAGAATTTAGAACAAGATCTTGGAATAGTAGTAGTGGTTATAATGATAATTCCTCAAAATCTTATAAATCTGAATTTCAGATATCATCAGGAATTGAGATTATTCCAGATGCGGAAAATGTGAATAGTTTTTTTAAGAGGATTACTTACAGGGGTGGGTTATTATATAAAAAATCTCCTTTTTTAATAAATTCTGAAGAATTATATACAACCGCCGTAACATTTGGAATGTCGTTGCCAATAGGTACTATTTCAAGAATTAATCTTGGTTTAGAGTTAGGAAAAAGAGGAAATGTAGAAAAATTATCAATTAAAGAAAACTATCTCAAATTCATCATTGGAAGTTCAATAAACAATATTTGGTTTATTAAAAGAAAATTTGATTAATTTTAATATTATGAAAAAATCAATTTTAACCCTAATATTATTTATTAATACCCTATATCTTTTTGCTCAACCAGGATGGAACTGGCCAGAAAATAAATCGGAAGCAGAGGAGAGAAACGTATTATATACAGATTATTTGAAACAACAGAACTGTGAGTCCGCGGTTGAACATTTAGATTGGTTAATTGATAATGTTCCTAATCTCCATGTATCAATCTATCAGAATGGAATTAAGATTTACAGGTGTCTAATTGATAAAGAAGAAGATCCTATTAGAAAAAACGAATTAATCCAGAAGTCTTTAAGCTTATTTGATGGGAGAATAGAAAATTTTGGGAGAGAAGCATATGTTAAAAACAGAAAAGTAACTTTTGCTTATTCTTTCTATAGGTCGGATAAGACTCAGTATGAAGTATTATATAATATGTTTAAAAATGCATATGAACTAAATGGTAATAAAATTGGAAATAGTAATTTGGTTGCATTCATGGATATTGTTAGAAAACATAAATTAACATCTAAAACTATTTCTGATGATGAGGTACTAAATATTTATGATAATATCTCAAATACAATTTCTTTTAAAATTACTAACGAACCAAAGAATGAAGCAAGGTTAAGAAGGTATCAGGATAATGTCGATAAATTATTAACTGCAACTATCACTGTAGATTGTAATTTTGTCGAAAATACTCTTGGTCCTAAATTAATCGATTTAACTTCAGCCCCAACTGATGAAATTGTTCAAACAGATTATGAAACTTTAACTCCTGTTGATATCACATATTCTGATGAGATTGTAAATCTTGCAAAAAAGATTTTTCAATTAAGTATTACCGGAAAATGTACTTCTTCTGAAATTGCTCTTGAAGCAGCTAAGATAATGTTCACTAATGAAAAAGATTTTGCAATAGCAAAATTTATTGCTGGAAGAGAACAGGCTAATGAAAATTATGAAACTTCTTTGAAATATTATGACGGAGCAATAGAATCTTCAGATGACAATGAACAAAAGTCTGAAGTTTATTTAAATAAAGCTCAGCTTTATGCAGTTATTGGAAATAAAAATAAATCAAGAAACAACGCTAGAAAGTCTATTTCATTAAATTCTAAAAACTCTGGGGCATATAAATTAATAGGAAATTTATATATGGGTTCTTATGATGATTGTAGAGAAGGAAAAAGTAGGGTTAAAGACAGACTGGTTTTCATAGCTGCTTATAATATTTTTAAGAGCGGTGGGTTAACTGCTCAAGCTAATCAGGCAAGAGAACAATTCCCATCTATGGAAGAATTATTTAATGAAAACAAGGAAGTTGGAGAGTCAATGAATACAGGATGTTGGATTAATGAGACAGTAACTTTGAATAAGAGATAATGAAAACATTTAATTTACCTGAGTTTATTGAAAGTGTCCCTGTTCTAAGACTCTTTGGAAAAAACCTTGCATTAAATGCTGGTATTGCTTTCGTTATTCAAGATTTTTTAATTCCTCTTTACTCTAATTATATTTTTAATATAGTTATTGGTTTAGTTGTTGTTGGTATTTTATTAGCGTCTTACTGGTTTTTTATTTTTAAAAATAAATCTAAAAATTTTGCTCACTTTTCTTTTCAGTTAGCAATTGTTTGTGTCATTCTATCAATTATGGTTGGAGCTCTAAGTTCAGTATCAAAAGCTTTATCTTCTGATGACAGGGGTATTTTAGCGTCTAATGTTGATTTTGTTGCAGAATTACAAGATAATACAAATGTGTATGATGAGGAATTACAATCTCTTGGAAGAGATATATCAAAAGTTTCTAATCAATTTTCAGAACTTCAAGATGACCTATCTACTTTATCTGAACAAATATCATCCCAGTTAACAGATGAGGGTAATCCACTAAATAATGATGAGTTTTTAGATAAGATATCTACATTAATAGAGGAAAAGAGTTTAACTAATAACAGTACTGATGTAAGCGTTGATGATACTGAGGAAGTTAAAGAACTTAAGAAAAATCTTGATATTGCTACAGAATTATTAAGACAAGTGACTCTTGCAAATGTGAATCTTCAAAAAAGAGATGATGATGTTACTGAGACATTAAATGCTGATAGTCTTATATACTATATTGGAGATTTAAAGGAAGACATGAGCGATTTACGTAATTTTTCTTTACAGTTATTAGCAAACACAGCTCTTGCAGATTCAAGATCTGAGTTAAATACTTTTAAAGAAGAAACCAAAAAGGATTTAGATGAATTTAAACTATTTACTTCAAAAGAGATTGATGAAATTAAAGAACTAGCTAAGGAAATTTTAAACTCCAGTAACAAAGGTTCTGGGAAACAGGATAATAACTTTTCAAAGGAACTAAAAGATCTTTCAAAAGCAATGGAAAAAAGTAGTTCAAAAGTATCTAATATTGATGAAAGTTATCTTGAGGAGATTGTTGAAACCTATCAGGAACTAGCAGAGAAAATTGATAATAGTTCAGTTCAAAATGATTTAGAGGAAATTAAAAAAGAAATTGCTAATCTTTCATCATCAAATCAAAACACATCACTTGCTCCTGAAGTTTTGGAAAAACTTCAATCTGCTCCTGATGGAAACCTAGACAATACAGCAGGATTATCTGAATTAAAATATTACATTGTTGAGTTAATGAAAGACCAGAATGAAATCAGGCAAATAGTAAAAGATCTAAGAGAGCTGCTTGAGAAAGGTGAAGAAAATTAATGTTTCGACTACTAATTACCATCTTATTTTTTTCTTGTTCAAATAATAATTTTCAGAAAATTGAAGAAGCTTATGAAGGTCCAGTTATTGAGATTAAAGATTTGAATACTTTTTTTTCTGATTCTGCTCAAGTCAAATTTAAACTGAAAGCAAGATTATATCAGGTTTATAGTTCAGGAGAAGAAAAATATCCTGAAGGTTTAGATATGGATATATTTTCTAAAAATTCCGAATCAATTTCTGCTTCTTTTCAGGCTAATCATGTTATAAAATATGAGAATGAGAATTATTTTAAGGCAACTGGAAATGTTATTTTATTTAATCTAGAAACTAATGATGAGCTCAGGACGGAAGAGTTATTTTGGTATCCAAATGATGAAAAGTTTATTTCTGAAAAGTTTGTGACAATTAAAACGGGTAATGAAATTCATAAAGGAGAGGGAATGGTTTCAAATCAGAATTTTTCTGATTATGAGATACTTAAACCATCTGGTATTATTGAGATAGATGAAAATTAAATATTTAGTTCTCATACTTTCTTTTGTGTTTCTAATTTATGCTATTTACCAAAGTTTTTTAGTAGGAATATTAAACTCATATGAGTATTATATGATTTCTTTTGTTTTCTTTTTTATATATAAATTAAAATAGAAAATGGAAGATATTCAAAATCAAATTTTATTGATTATTGTCTGTTTGTTTTTCTCTGGTCTATTTTCTGGTTTAGAAATCGCATTTATCTCAAGAGATAAACTAAACTTTGAGATAAAATCTAATACAAAAAGTTTTTTCGGAAAAGTTTTTAGGACAATAAATAAGAATACATCGGAGATCATAGCAACTCTTTTAATAGGAAATAATCTTTCTTTGGTAATATATGGTATACTAATGGCACAATTCCTTGAACCTTTACTTGCCAATAATTTACCTCAATTAATTAGTAATGATATTTCAGTATTGTTGATTCAGACCTTAGTATCTACATTGGTAGTATTGATAACTGCTGAATATATTCCAAAAAGTATTTTTTTAATTAACCCTGATAGGTTGCTTATTAGTTTTTCGATACCTCTTTTTATTATTTATTCTTTTTTCTATCCAGTAGTTAAAATTGTAATTATAATATCAAAGTTTTTTATCAAAGATATTTTAAAACAAGAGTATTCTATTAAAAAACCGGTCTTTAAACTTACGGATCTTAATGAGTACGTCAAAAAGATTGTTGTTTCCGATACGAGAACTCAATCTAATAAAGTCACCGAATTTTTTAATAATGCACTTAATTTAAAAATGGTAAAAGTCAGAGATTTTATGATTCCTCGTACCGAAATTATTGCTATTGAGAATTCTGATTCTATTTCTAATTTAAAAAAAATTATAGAAGAATCTGGACATACTAAAATTATTGTATATGAATCTTCTATAGATAAGATAATTGGTTATTGTCATGGATTATCTCTATTTAATAATCCCAAGAAAATAAGTAATATAATAAAGCCAATAAATTTTGTGAATGAAACAAATCTTGCAAATGATCTGCTTTTTAAATTTATTTCGGAACAAATCAATATAGCAATAGTAATAGATGAGTATGGTGGCACTTCCGGAATAATTACTTTAGAGGATATAATAGAAGAAATTTTCGGTGAAATAATTGACGAGTTTGACGATAAAATTTATTTACAAGATAAAGTAGATGAAAACTCTTTCAATTTGAGTGCTAGACTTGAAATTGACTACCTTAATTCAAAATATAGTTTAAATATTCCTAGAGGAGAATACGATACTTTAGGAGGGTTTATACTAAGTTCAAATAAAAATATTCCAAAAAAAAATGAAATTTTGACTTACAATGATTTTACAATTAAAATCCTCACAAAAAATAATAATAAGATAAACAGTGTTTTTTTTAGAAAGAATGTAAATAATTAGTTATAAAAAATTAATTTTGGCTTCCAAATATATATTATGGCAATAATAAGTACTTTAAGAGATAAGGGGGGAAAATTTCTAATTGTAGTAATAGGTTTTTCTATTGCTGCATTTGTATTAGGTGATATTCTAGGCCCAAATAGTTCATTAGGCAATCAAAATCAAAATATCGTTGGAGAAATTAATGGTGAGGATATTGATATGATTCAGTTTAATGCAATATT
>CEWO01084511.1_pt1 | contig 32029 bp, 27 predicted proteins | sample 361561 | NCBI WGS metagenome assembly CEWO01 (sample SAMEA2623627, study PRJEB7988) | marine metagenome | isolation source: saline water (ENVO:00002010), including
GATTTCACCACCACCATCTCCGTATGAATCATACAAAGTAACTGTTACCTCATCTAATGTGCATTGCGCAGAAGCACCAAATGAAAAAAATACCATGGCAAATGCCATTAAGTAACCTAAGATTCTCTTAGGGTTTGGTTTGTTAAAATTTGTTTCCATAATACAAGTTTTAATTAATAAAAAGGTTAATTATATGTAAAAAGCCATTAGCACTGTGGCATAATGGCTGAGTTACCAAAAATAAAATACAAAAAAACGCATACCAATAAGAGAATGAAATCACAACAGGAGTAACCTGGTAAAAGTAGCTTTTTATCATGTTTTTTGTAGTTTTTTGTCGTAAACTAGGGGTTAAAATTAGTAAAAAAATATCAATAATCATATTTATTTCTATTAAAATCCGACTTATTAACAATAATGTTTTAATAACCTGATTGGTTATATATAATTATCTACGTTTTTCAGTAATTTTTAGTTTCAAGAAAAGAATAAATTATATAGATATATTAATATCTAAAAAAACGTGAGAATAAAACATCTCTTGCTTTAGAACAAAATCTATATTTTATAAAGCCTCAAAACTACGAATATCTCATTATTGTTTAATATCTATTTAACTAACAATAACTATATTTGCCCTATGATAACACAATGGAAATCAATTATTGAAAATGCTTGGGAGAACCGAGAACTTTTAAAAGAAACAGAAACTCAAGATTGTATACATGCAATAATTGAGGAAATAGACAAAGGTAAATTGCGTACTGCTGAACCAAAGGAAGATAGTTGGAAAGTAAATGACTGGGTTAAAAAAGCAGTGATTCTCTATTTCCCTATTCAAAAAATGAAAACTATTGAAATGGGGCCTTTAGAATTTCATGATAAGATGAAACTTAAAAGTGGTTATGCTAAACTTGGTGTTAGAGTAGTTCCTCATGCAGTTGCTCGTTATGGAGCATTTCTAGCTAAAGGAGTGATAATGATGCCATCTTACGTCAATATAGGAGCTTATGTTGACAGTGGGACCATGGTTGATACATGGGCCACAGTAGGTAGTTGTGCTCAGATAGGTAAAAACGTACATCTCTCTGGAGGAGTAGGTATAGGAGGTGTATTAGAACCAGTACAAGCCGCTCCTGTAATCATTGAAGACGATGCATTTATTGGCTCTCGCTCTATTGTAGTAGAAGGAGTAAGAATAGAAAAAGAAGCAGTACTTGGAGCAAATGTTGTGCTTACTGCTTCTACAAAAATAATTGATGTGAGTGGGAAAAATCATATTGAGTATAAAGGTATTGTTCCTTCTCGTTCTGTTGTAATCCCCGGAACCTATAACAAAGCATTTCCTGCAGGAGATTATGGAGTATCTTGTGCATTAATCATTGGTAAACGCAAAGAAAGTACTGATAAAAAAACATCTCTTAACAATGCTCTTAGGGAATATAATGTAGCTGTGTAATGAGAATAGGTTTTGATGCAAAAAGAGCTTTCTTGAATAATACAGGATTAGGTAATTATTCTCGTGATACTATCCGTGTCCTGTCCCATTTCCATTATAATAATAGATACTTCTTATATACACCAACAAAAAATAAGAACCCTAGATTATCTTTCATCAAGGATAGTAAAAACACGTTTATACGAACACCAGAATCATTGTTCAATAAAACGCTAAAATCATATTGGAGAAGCAAAAATATTGTAAAAGATTTATTCAACAATAAAATTGATATCTATCATGGGCTTAGCAACGAGATTCCTTTAGGCATTGAAAAAACAAGCATCAAAACTGTAGTTACAATTCATGATTTAATCTTTATTCGCTACCCTCATCTTTTTAGAACAATTGATAGAAAGATTTATTATACTAAATTTAAATCTTCTTGTGAGAGAGCTGACAAAATAATTGCAGTAAGCAAGCAAACTAAAAAAGACATCATCGAATTTCTTAATATCCCTGAAAAGAAGATAACGGTAATTTATCAAGGATGTAATGATGCCTTTAAGAGCATTGTTCCTAATAATATAAAAAACACAACACTAGCAAAATATAATATAGCCAATCAATACCTACTATATGTAGGCTCTATTGAAGAAAGAAAGAATTTACTTACCATACTAAAAACTCTTAAAGAATTACCAAATCAAATGTTAGTAGTTATTGGTAATGGAAAATCATATAAATTAAAATGCCTAAACTTTATTAAAGAAAATGATTTACATGATAGAGTGATTTTTTTAAGTGGTTTATCTCTTGAAGAAATGAGTGCCATATACCAATCCGCTCAATTAATGATATACCCTTCAATTTTTGAAGGTTTTGGCATTCCCATATTAGAAAGCTTATTTAGCAAAACTCCTGTTATAACCTCAGAGGGGGGGTGTTTTTCAGAAGCAGGAGGGTTAAATTCAAAATATATTAATCCATTATCAGTTAAGGAAATGAAGATGGCTATACTAGAAATTCAGAATTCTACTGAGCTACAAAATACCATGAGGGAAAAAGGATTTGATTACGCTCAAGAGTTTAATGATGAGAAAATTGCCGCAAATTTAATGACAGTTTACAATACATTATGACGGGAATAACAGCTATTATACCTACAAGAAATGAAGCTCATAATATTATTGATGCTATCAAGTCAGTTAATTTTGCTGATGAGATTATAATTGTAGATTCATTCAGTACTGATAAAACTATTGAACTAGCAAAACCATTTGCTCATAAAATCATTCAGCGAGAGTATGAGAACTCTGCCTCACAGAAAAACTGGGCGATCCCACAAGCTCAATATCCTTGGATTTTTCTTCTTGATGCTGATGAAAGAGTCCCTTCAACATTGCGAGATGAAATTATCGAAACTGTAAAAAAAGATCAAGGTATTAGTGGCTTCTGGATTAAACGACAGAATTACTTTATGGGCAAAAAAATACGATTTAGTGGTTGGCAGGGAGACAAAGTAATCCGTTTATTTAAAAGAGACGATTGTAGATATGAGAACAAAAATGTACATGCCGAAATTATTAGTAAAGGGGAAATAAGTAGTCTTAGGAATAAACTTACTCACAATACATATATTAGTAAAGAAGAATATCAAAATAAACTTAAGCGCTATGCAAGTTGGCAAGCTCAAGATTACAACAAAAAGACAGGAAGGATCACACCTTTCCATAGCGTATTAAAACCAAGCATTAGATTCTTAAAACATTACATTATACAGTTAGGATTCTTAGATGGCTATGTTGGGCTTATAATCTCATTATACCAAGCAAAAGCAGTTGCAATGCGTTATAAATATCTAAAAGAATACAGGCATGCAAACAGAAATTAATCAAGCTCTAAGTGTTCTAGAAAATGATGGAGTGATACTCTATCCTACTGATACAATATGGGGTATTGGATGTGATGCTACAAATCCTAAAGCTATTAATAGAATTTATGAGATAAAGAAGAGGATTGAAACAAAAGCACTTATTTCCTTAGTTGATAATAAAAAACAACTTGAAGATATAACTGGACAAGTACCCAACATAGATATTACTACTAATCCAACTACAATTATTTATGCTAACACAAAGGGATTAAGTAAAAATCTTATTGCAGAAAATGGCTCTGCTGCAATACGTATTGTAAAGCATAAATTTTGCAATAGACTGATACAAAAATTAGGGAAGCCAATAGTGTCAACTTCCGCAAATATAAGCGGAGAACCTTTTCCAACTCAATTCTCAGAAATATCTAATGAAATAAAGAATAATGTTGATTATATAGTAAATTTGCAGATGAATGAAAAAATGTCAAATCCATCTACAATCTTGCTAATAAATAAGGATGGTAACATCAAGAAAATTAGATAGTGAATTATAGCTCAGACTTAACAAATCCTATTTTCAGCACTGTTCAATTAGTTGCTGACAAACTAAATCTACCAACATATGTAGTTGGAGGCTGGGTCCGTGATTTATTATTAAAAAGGGAGCAAGAAAAAACAGATATCGATTTTGTTTGTTTAGGAAGCGGAATACTACTAGCTAAGACGGTTTGTGAAAAATTAGGAAACACAGCAAAATTAAAAGTTTTTAAAAACTTTGGAACCGCAATGGTGAATTATAATGGGGAGAATTATGAATTTGTTGGTGCAAGAAAAGAATCATATAGAGATAATAGCAGAAAACCAATTATTGAAGATGGCACATTAGAGGATGATCAAAATAGAAGAGATTTTACTATTAATGCGATGGCTATACAGCTTAACAAAAAGAAATTTGGAATATTAATTGACCCATTTAACGGCAAAGAAGATCTAAAAAACAGGATAATAAAAACCCCTTTAAACCCATCTATAACGTATTCAGATGATCCATTAAGAATGATGAGAGCAATTAGATTCGCCACACAACTTAACTTTACTATTCATAGTAAATCATTTGAGGCAATTAATAAAAATGCAGATCGTTTATCGATTATATCACAAGAAAGAATAACTGATGAATTAAATAAGATTATCCTTTCTAAAAAGCCTTCAAATGGGTTTAAGATGCTATTTAAAACACAGCTACTACATCAGTTCTTCCCTCAGATGATAAAACTTCAAGGCATTGAAACTGTAGGTAAACATAGCCATAAGGATAATTTCTATCATACTATTGAAGTATTAGATAATATTAGTGAGAATACAAATAATCTTTGGTTAAGGTGGGCTGCAATCTTACATGACATTGCAAAGCCACAAACAAAAAAATATGAAGAAGGGCACGGATGGACTTTTCATGCACATGAATTTATGGGGGGTAAAATGGTACCTAAGATATTTAGACAGCTAAAACTACCATTAAATGAAAAAATGCGATATGTAAAGAAACTAGTCACACTTCATTTAAGACCAATTGTACTTGCACAGGATATTGTAACAGACTCTGCAATAAGACGACTATTGTTTGATGCTGGAGATGATATTGAAGACTTAATGATGCTTTGTGATGCAGATATAACCTCAAAGAACCCAACTAAAGTAAAAAAATACTTAAATAATTTCCAATTAGTCAGAAATAGACTTAAGGAGGTAGAAAAGAAAGACCATATCAGAAACTTTCAACCACCAGTTGATGGGTTAGAAATCATGCAACTATTTAATCTCAAAGAAGGTAAAGAAATTGGTATTCTAAAAGATGCAATAAAAGATGCAATACTTGATGGGGAAGTCAAAAACAATAAAAAAGATGCATTAATCTTTATTATTAAGAAAGCAAAAGAAATAAATCTAACTCCTGTAAAATGAATTACATTATTACAATCCACCTAGAACATAAAGAAGATGTTATTAGAAATATTGAGATCCCATCTGATGAAACTTTAGAAGCTTTACACTCTGCAATTATTAAATCATTAAATTTAGATGGCAATGAAATGGCTTCTTTTTATATTACAAATGAAGAATTTGAGCTGCTACAGGAGATTCCACTTTATAATTTTGAGAAGAAAGATACAAATATGCTGTCAATGAATAAAATCAAGATATCATCAGTACTTACTAAAAAAGGAAGTAAGATTTTGTATATCTATGACTTTATTAAGATGTGGAGATTTTTAGTTACTTTCTCAAAAGAATCTAATAATGAGAGTAAAGTCATTAAACACTTGGAAAAAATAGGTGAGATGCCAAATGATGCGCCTGAAATTAAGTTTGAAGAGATAAAAGAATTTGACCCTTTTAGTGAAGCCTTTGAAGATTCTGATGAATTTAAAGATTATGAGGGATAAAAAAGTAATATTTATAATTGGTCCTACAGCCATAGGAAAGACATCATTAAGCATTAAAATTGCAAAAGAACTAAGTACAGAAATCATATCTTGTGACTCAAGACAATTCTACAAAGAACTTCAAATTGGAACTGCACCACCAAACAAAGAAGAGCTAGCTAAAATCCAACATCATTTTATTCATCATTTAAGTGTTAAGGATAAATATAATGCCGGACAATTTGAAATTGATGCAATCAAACTTATTAATAAGTTACACAAAAAACTTGACACAATAATTATTGTAGGAGGTTCAGGCTTATATGTTGACGCTATTTGCAAGGGTTTTGATGAGCTTCCAGCAATACCACTAAAAACTAGATTGATTCTCAATTCCAAATATCAAGAAAAAGGTCTTGCATGGTTACAAAAAAAGATTAAAAAAATTGACTCTGAATTCTACAAATCATGTGATAAAAATAACTCCCAAAGACTCTTGAGAGCTTTAGAAATATATACTGAGACTGGAAAAAAAATTTCATCTTACAAGTCAAATAAGAAAAAGAAACGGAAATTTAATATAGTAAAAATTGGTTTAAATAGTAATCGAGAAGATCTCTATAAAAGAATAAATAAACGAGTTGATACTATGATAGAAAATGGATTAATCGAAGAAGTAAATTCATTAACTAAGTACCAAAAAAATAATGCTTTACAAACAGTCGGCTATAAAGAGATTTTTGCGTTTATAAATAATAAATGTACATTAGAAGAAGCGATTGAAAATATTAAACGAAATACTAGGAGGTTTGCTAAAAGACAATTAACCTGGTTTAAAAAAGACAAGCAAATAGAATGGTTTGAGCCAAATCAGATAAATGAAATCAAAATTTTTATCTCAAAATTGTAACTGTTCCATTTATTTGATCAAAACCATGACCAATTTCAATTGAATAAAAATAAACTCCAGCAGGAACATCTTTTTCTTTCTCATTTTTTCCATCCCACTGTTCATGATACCCAACTGAATGGAAGACTAAACTACCAAATCTACCATAAATCCTCACCTCACTATCCTCATACAAAAAAGTATCCTCAAGACTCCAAGTATCATTAATACCATCTTCATTTGGAGTAAATACATCAGGAATACATTCTGCTGTCATACTAGCAATTATGAAAGAAGTATCCTGAATACAGTTATTATCATCTATAACTGAAACACTAAAACTACCAGGACTCATACCTAAGTTAATAGGATTCTCTGTAGAACCATTCCACCACTCAACAGAATATGGTTCAACACCTCCAATTGCCGATGCTTCTAAATTAAAATCAAGATTCTCAAGGTTACATTCAAGAATAACTGACGGAGGATCTAATGTAATAATCATGTCTTCAATGATAAAATCTTCTCTAATCATACAGCCCTCCTTATCGGTAATCTCAAGCCAATGAGGACCTGGACAAATATCCGCATGTGTCGAGACCTCACCATTATCCCATAAGTATGTATATGGCTCAAAACCCCATAGAATAGAATCAGGGTGAGCCGTTGTATTTTGAATATCTAAAATTCCAATTGGCAAATAATATTCTACAATAACGGTATCAACTACAAAACAATCATATGATAAATCTGTTGTTAAAACGTAGTATGTCCCCTCACAAAGAATTGGAGAAACCTCCCCTTCTCCTATTGAATCCTCAAAGAAATTTAACCATTCATATGTAAAAGGTCCGGATGAATTTAAAGAATCTACTTCTACCTGAGCAGTATGAGAAGAATCATTATAATAAACTTCGGTGATTAATTCATAATCAACTAAATAAACAGTATCTGAGACTAAAGCCCCACAATCATCTGTAACTCTCACAAAATAAGTGTAGATTGGACCAAATAGTGAATCAATAGTTTGAGTTGTATCACCAGTATTCCATAAGAAATTTATTGGGGGAGTACCTCCATTCACAGAGACAGAGGCTAAACCACCATTACTACAACTAATATCAATAAAACTCATAGATATTGATAAGGAATCCGGCTCTGTAATTAAAACACTAGCTACAGACTCACACCCACTCGCATCTTGAACTATCACAGAATATAAGCCTGCACCAACAACTCTTTGTTGACTAGAATCACCATCATCCCAAAGAATAGTATATGGAGATGTACCCCCTAATATGACTACACTTGCAATCGTACTGGCTCCATTACACAAGAGCATTGAATCAATAACATTCAACTGAACGTCAAGTAATTGAGGACTTTCTAAGAGTAAACTAAATGTATCTACGCAAGTAATAGAATCAGTGACTATTAACGAATAAACCCCATCAGATAATCCGTATAATGAATCACTAGTACCTGTTCCATTTACCCAATAATAACTTAACTCACCTGTACCGCCAGCAACATCAATAGAAATACTACCATAATTCATGCCAGCACAAGATGAAGGGTAAAAAATTTCATTAGCAAGAATCTGATTTGGTTCACTTACAATATATTCTTCTGAATATACACAGCCAATAGAATCAACAATATGAAGTAAATACACGCCTGCACTAAGCGCTAAATTATCTACCCCTCCCCATTGAATATCATAAGGGGTATTACCCCCAATAATAGAATCAATAATAATACTGCCTGATTGATCGCCAAAACATAAAACTGAATTAATTTTCTCAAAAACATTAATTTCATACTGAGCATAACATCTCACAGGTACAGTATCAATACAATTAAAATCTAAATCCTCAATATACATATCATACCATCCAGAAGGGACATAAATAGAATCAGTATTAGGACCTATAAACCCATATAAAATATTACCTCCACCTAAAACACTATCAATCTTTAGATATCCACTATCTGAGTTACAAAGAAGTGGAAAAGTGGTTGATGCAAAAGTTTCGTAAGGATCAGGCTCTATTAACGTAAAAGTATCATTTAAAGTACAACCAAAAGAGTCAATAATAGACATTATGTAATTGCCTGCAAATAAACTATCAAAAATAATCTCATATGGGCTTACATTGGAGGAGAAATTATACGAAATACTATCTCTTGTCACCCATGATACCGTATCGTTTTCAATGATTAAGAAGCAATCATATTGATCTGATGACGCATACTGCTTACCACCAGAAATAGCGTATCTAATACTTCCCGTATTTACTCCTCTACAATTAATATGATTATACGTTGTTGAGTCAATCAGTAATGCTGGTGGAGAATATATATTGGCAATAGTGGTATCAATACATCCAATAGAATCAGTAACAATAATCTGATAAGATGATTCAACTAGATTATTATGAATCGTATCAAATTGACCTGAAGAAAAAAGTACGCCATTTATATACCACTCATAAAGATATGGAGAACTTCCTGCATAAGCAACTGTCTTCACAATACCATTTGAATCATTATCACAGCCAATAATATTCTGATGATACCCTCTTACTCCAAGAGGACATGCAATCCAATAATATTTAGTTGTACTTCCAATATCAACCTTATAACTCCCACATTGCTGAATGATTACTGAATCAAGATTAGCCGAAAATTGCAATTCATTGATAGTATCTGCCTCTATCCAGCCAATTGAGTCATTATCATAATACCATGTAATAATCTGAGGTAAATTAATTATCTCTAAGAATATCGCTCCATCATGAAAACAATTATATGGTCGAACTGAATCATTTATAATCTGTGATTTGCTGATTAATGAAAATAATAACAGAATTAATATAAATATCCTTTTCATAGTACCTTTATTAATGCAAAGATACCAATAAATATAGACTTTATAAATGCTTAAAATCTATCAGTAAACCAGGATATGATAATATAGTATTCTTAAATCCTTTTTGTGTTTGAGTTAAAAGTTTATCAAGATCTCTATATCTTTGAGAATAATGTCCAATAGCTAAAGTCTTAACTTTTGCTTTTCTAGCAATAGATGCAGCCTGTAAGGTTGTAGAATGACCTGTCTCTATTGCTCTCAATTCTAAATCTGAGGTGAAGGTTGCCTCATGATAAAGCAGGTCTACTCCTTTCACCTTTTCTACTAAACTTTCATCATACTTTGTATCAGTACAGAAAGCATATCTATTAGGTGAAGTATTTTGAGTTGTTAAGATCTCATTAGATATGATCTCTCCTTTAGAATTAATCCAATCAGCACCATCTTTTAAACTATTCATCTTATCATAAGGAACATTATACTTCTCCACCTCTAAATTAATAATCTTTCTTTTACTTCTTTTCTCCTCAAATAGGAATCCAGAACACTTAATTGAATGATTAAGAATTAAATTAGACACCTTAATATCATCATCTTCAAAAATAATAGAACCTTCATCTTCAGCTAATGGGTGAAAAAATAAAGGATAATTTAATTCTGTATTAGATGCTGATAATTGTAAATCAATAATATCTTTTAACTCTTTATGAGCATATATATGTAAATCTTTATTTCTTCCTAGAAGATGCATAGTAGTTATTAATCCTATTACTCCAAAATAATGATCCCCATGTAAATGACTAATAAAAATATGATTAATTCGTTGAAAATTTAATTCATATCTTCTTAACTGAATCTGTGTGCCTTCCCCACAATCAATTAAGAAAAACCGCTCATTCACATTTAGTAACTGAGCGGTTGGATTTCTGTCAATTTTAGGGATTGCAGAGCTACACCCTAAAATAGTTAACTTAAATGACATTATTTTTTTATAACCATTCTATTTGTTAATACTTGAGTTCCATTATTTATTGAATACAAATACATCCCATCAGAATAAGAGGAGGTATTAATATTAATCGTATTAACACCTCGATTTGAATCCATTATTATTGATTTAATCTCTTTCCCAAGTAAATTATATACCTTTAAAATAGTAAGACCTGATGTTCCTAGTACAAATTGAATCTTAGCTTGATCAGTAACAGGATTTGGATACACTCCTTTAAGTTCAAAAGTAGTATTATCAAACTGATTAATTGTAGAATTTACCATATCAACTATATCTAAATAATAATAATCAATCACATCTGTTTGTGTAGGAAGGGGAATTGTAACTGGTCCAACTGTTCCCATACCATCTGTTTCTGTAGTCATCATTAACTGATAAGACCCAACATCAGCCATAGTTGGATTTGATGTAGATGTTAATACAGCACAAGAAGTAGTTCCTCCAGGAAAAGAACAGCTAGGAGGATCGCAAGCATAAGTAAAGTTTGAAGGCAAACCAGTAAGACTAGCTAATGTAATAGTTGATACAGTCACGTCAATTAGCGTGCCATTATATATTGTATTAGTATCCAATGGAGTAATTACTGTTATGACCTCACTGTAAGACTGTCCCACATAAGCTGGCGAAAGTCCAGTAGCACTATCAGGATAAATACCTGCAGCCGTAAATTGAGGATCAGGTGTACATTGTGCATTCGCAAAAACTAAAGCAACTGTAAACGTTAAAGAAAGTAATATTTTTTTCATATTTAGTATTTTGAGTTTATAAGTTTAGTTGTCTTTCTATTTCTTCCATCTCAATAAAGTCATAAGCTTCTTGTAATGTTGGTACAATCTTCAAATCATCATCAAAGGAAAAATTACAAACTATTAAAAAAGAGCTATTCTTCTTATTGATACTTTCGTCAAATGTAATAAATTTATCTTTAATAGTATTTATAAGATCAATATCTACACCTCTAAGATCTGCAATAAAATGTTTTACCTCTGAAGTAATATTCAAATCAGAGAAATTATTATCTACTCCTAACTTAAATACCAATGTACTCTGCTGTATATTCATTAATTTAACTTTATTTTCCCAGCAAGTAAATATAAGACTGCCATTCTTATTGCAACCCCATTTTCTACTTGATCTAAAATAATCGAATGACTTGAATCAGCAACATCAGAGCTTAATTCTACTCCCCTATTTATAGGGCCAGGATGCATAATTGTAATGTCTTTTTTCAACCCATCAAGAACATTCTTATCTATCCCATACACCATGGCATATTCTCTTAAAGAAGGAAAATAATTCACATCTTGCCTTTCTAACTGAATTCTTAATACATTGGCAACATCACACCATTCTAAAGCTTCTTTCAAATCTGAAAAATGCTCTACCTGTAAAGATTCTAAATTTTTTGGCATTAATGAAGAAGGGCCACAAACCCTAACTTCTGCCCCTAACTTTCTCAAACAGAATATATTAGATAATGCAACTCTTGAATGTAAAATATCCCCAATTACAACAATCTTCTTGCCTTTCACTTCCCCATATTTCTCTCTGATAGAATAAGAATCTAGCAATGCCTGTGTAGGATGCTCGTGAGTACCATCTCCTGCATTGATGATTTTTGCATCAATATTTCTTGATAAAAAAACAGAAGCCCCAGGGTTTGGGTGTCTGATGACAACAATATCAACCTTCATAGCTAAGATATTATTTACAGTATCCAAAAGTGTTTCTCCTTTCTTTATTGAAGAGGAAACTGATGAAAAGTTTATTATATCAGCAGAAAGTCTTTTCTCTGCAAGTTCAAACGATAGCTTTGTTCTTGTAGAATTTTCAAAAAATAAATTTGCTATGGTAATATCTCTTAATGAAGGGACCTTCTTAATTGGTTGACTAATAATCTTTTTAAAATTATCTGCAGTCTTAAAAATAAGTTCAATATCTGATTTCTCTAAATATTTTATTCCTAATAAATGATCAACCGATAAATTATTCATTATTCTTCTTTTCTCATTAAGACTCTATCTTTGCCAGCAACCTCTTTCCACTCAACAATTACTTTCTCAGAGTCAATTGCATTTACTGTTCTTCCAACATAATCAGATTGAATCGGTAAGTGCCGACTAAACCTTCTATCTATTAAGATTAAAAGCTCAACACTTGTAGGTCTCCCAAAGGTCATTAAAGCATCAATAGCAGATCTTACTGATCTTCCAGTATATAAGACATCATCAATTAATACAACTCTTTTTCCTTCAACTGAAAGGTTCATATCCATCTCTTCTGGAAGTATAGGATTCTCTCTTCTCATTAGATCATCACGATAAAATGATATATCTACATTACCTGATTCAATAATATTTAATGGATTAATCATATTAAGCTGACTTAGAATTCTATTACTAAGGTACCTTCCTCTTGGTTGAATCCCAACTAGTACAGTATTCTCAAAATTATTATGATTCTCGATTAATTGATGACAAAGCCTTTCAATTATTATTTGAATTGATTCCTTATTTAAGATTTGTCTTTCTTCTATCATTGAGTTACAAAAGTAGCAAAAAAAAGCCCCAAATAAATGGGGCTTAAATATTATTTTTCAGTCTCTATATCATTCTTCAAAGACGCTAGGCTATCGAGATCGCCTAATGTTGATTGTTGTTTATCACTCTCAAGCTTTTTCATTATCTTTTTATTAGAACTCGCAGTTTTCTTTCTTTCAGCTTCAAGCTCCTCTTTAAAGATAGAAGTATGAGATGCTAATATCCTTTTATTCTCTGTAGAAAATTCAAGAATTCTAAAAGATAATGTTTCTCCTACTAAAATAGTAGATCCATCATCTTTCTCAGTATGCCTTCTTGGAACAAATGCTTCAACTTCATCAGATAATGAGATTACAGCACCTTTATCAAACACTTCCTTCACTAATCCCTCATAATCTTTACCTTCTTTAAATTTCTTAGCATACTCATCCCAAGGATTTTCTTCTAATTGCTTATGTCCCAAGCTAATCTTTCGATTACTTTTATCAATATCAAGAACAATTACATCAAGCATTTCATCAACCTGAGTAAATTCAGCTGGATGCTTTATTTTCTTTGTCCAAGATAAATCAGATATATGCACAAGCCCATCAACTCCCTCAACTAATTCAACAAATATTCCAAAGTTTGTGAAGTTTCTTACTTTAACACTATGTTTAGATCCTACTGGAAAATTAGCTTCAATTTCAGACCATGGATCTGGTGTCATTTGCTTAACACCTAACGACATCTTTCTTGTCTCTTTATCTAAAGTTAAGACTTGTGCCTTAACTACATCACCTTTCTTATAGAAGTCATTAGCTGATCTTAAATGTGTTGACCAAGACATCTCAGAAACATGTAATAATGCCTCAACACCTGCTTGTAATTCAATAAATACTCCATAATCAGCTACTACTACAACTTTCCCTTCTACCTCATCACCAACTTTTAAATCCTCGTCTAAACTATCCCAAGGATGAGAGCCTAATTGTTTTAATCCTAACTGGATTCTACTCTTACCTTCATCAAAATCAAGAATTACAACATTAATTGTTTCATCTAAAGATACAATCTCTTCTGGATGAGAAATCCTTCCCCATGATAAATCTGTAATATGAACCAAGCCATCAATACCACCTAGATCAACAAATACACCATATGATGTAATATTCTTAACAGTACCCTCAAGAACTTGTCCTTTTTCTAACTTAGACATAATCTCCTTAGTTTGCACAGCTAAATCAGCCTCAATTAATGCTTTATGAGAAACAACGACATTTCTGAATGCCTCATTTACTTTGACAACTTTAAACTCCATCTTTTTACCAACATATTCATCATAGTCACGAATTGGCTTAACATCAATTTGTGAGCCAGGTAAGAAACACTCAATTCCAAATACATCTACAATCATACCTCCTTTTGTTCTGCTTAATATTTGACCATTTACAACTTCACCTGTTTCTAAAGCAACATTAACCTTTTCCCAAGCCCTTAGCACTCTAGCTCTTCGATGAGAAAGTACTAATTGTCCATTCTTATCTTCCTGTTTCTCAACTAGAACCTCAACAGTATCACCTGATTTTAAGTCTGGATTATATTTAAACTCATTAAAAGAAATAATACCATCAGACTTAAAATTAATATCAACCACAACTTCTCTATCAGTAATAGTAACAACAGTTCCATCAAGCACTTGTTTATCCATAATTTCAGGAAGTGTAGATGTATACTCCTTTTCAAGATCTGCTCTTTCTTTAATAGAATACATATCATTCTGAGTAGCCGTTTCCCAATCAAAATCTTCTTTAGATTTTTCCCCTACTTTCTTATCTGATTGTTCTACAACCTCTACTTGGTCAACAACTAATTTATCATCTGATTTTACGTCTTCTACATTAGTTATCTCACTTGCTTCTAAATTCTCAATCTCTGAGATATCTTTTTTCTTTAATCTCTTCTTTTTTAGAGTTTTCTCAGATTTTACTTTATCAATAACTGGATTTTGTTCTTCTACAACAGAATTATCGGTTACTTCATTTTTTTCTGTTTGTGTATTCTCTTCTGTAGACTCTGGATTTTCTTTCTTCTCTGCTACCATTTTTTTTATTTTTCTTTGTATCTTAAAGTAAGTTAAGGTATTTAGATGTCCAACTTTAAGAGTTGTTAACTATCAATTATTCCTTTTCACTACCTTAAACCACATCCTGAAAAGGCCTGCAAAAATATAACTTTAATTTGAATTACTCAAAAACTATTTAAACAATTTTTGTTATCATTTGTTTTACTTCCTCCATAAGCCATCTTGGAGTAGAAGTAGCACCACAAATACCAACAGATTTTGCATCTAAGAACCAATCAGTATCTAACTCATCTACATCTGATATAAAATACGATCGTTTATTCTGCTTTTTACAAGATGAATATAAAAACTTACCGTTGGAAGATTTTTTACCACTAACAAAAACAATCACATCATTTGTTTGTGCAAAACTCTTTAATTGCCTCTCCCTTCCTGTAACTTGTCTACATAAAGTATCGTTAGCAATATATTTTATTTCAGCATTAGTTGAAAACTTTACTCTTTTCTCTATTTCTGCAGTAATTTCAGCATATGCCTTAGGGCTTTTTGTAGTTTGTGAGTACATATAAATAGATTTGGAGAAATCTACTTTATCTAAATCTTTGATTGATGCAACAAGAATTGCTTTATTATCTGTCTGACCAAGTAAACCTACAACCTCTGCATGTCCCTCTTTACCAAAAATAACAACTTGGCCTTCAATTTTTTTAATTTCCTCATAACCGGCCTTGATCTGATGTTGTAACTTAAGTACGATAGGACAAGAGGCATCTAATAATTCAATATTATTTTTTAAAGCTATATTATATGTTTCTGGAGGCTCTCCATGCGCTCGAATTAATACTTTACAATCACGCAAATTAAGCAAGTCATTATGTTCTATCACTTTCAAACCCATATTATGTAGACGGTCAACCTCCTTATTATTATGTACTATATCCCCTAAACAATACAATACGCCATCATCTTTTAATATAGACTCAGCCATTTCAATAGCGTAAACTACTCCAAAACAAAATCCAGAACTATTATTAATTGTAACTTTCATTATTTACTTAATTTAGCCTTTATCAAATTATGAATTAATAGATTCTGATCTTTAATAGACAACTCTGTATTATCAATTAATATAGCATCATCAGCTTTAAGCAAAGGGTTTATTACTCGGTTAGTATCATGCTTATCTCTTTTGTTTATATTAGCAAGCACATCCTCAAAAGATACATTATCACCCTTATCTATTAATTCTTTACATCTTCTTTCTGCTCGAATCTCAGCACTAGCAGTAATAAACAGTTTTAATTTTGCATTAGGAAAAACCTTAGTACCTATATCTCTACCATCCATGACAACATTCTTTTCTTTCCCAATGTCTCTCTGCAAACCAATTAACTTATCTCTTACTTCTTTTATTTGCGCAACTATTGAGACATTCTCAGAGACTTCAATTCCTCTTATAAAATCTTCTACATTCTCATTATTTAAGAACATCTCTGATTTTTTTGTTTCAAGATTAAACTTAAAATCAATTGACATATTCTGCAGAGAAAATAATATATCATTATTATTAATAACCTTATTAATAATGACATCATTTCTCATAAAAAATAAAGTAACTGCTCTATACATTGCTCCAGTATCAATATAACGCATGCCATACTGTTCTGCTATAGATTTTGCAATAGTACTTTTTCCACATGATGAATGTCCATCTATCGCTATATTAAAATTCAAGCCCATTTAGAGTCCAAAAGTAGTTAAATTTGTAGCAATACTAAAATTATTAGGGTTTCCTGACAAATGATATGATGACCTACTATAATCAAAACGATATCTTGAAACCTTAAAACCAATACCCCAAGAGAAACCAATCATTGCTGGTCTATTAACTACAGTCATATCAAATCTTCTTTGAAAATTAAACCCCCCTCTTATAAATAAACTTTTTCTCAATGGATTCAATTCACCACCAATAATAATATGACGCAAAGCAGTCTTCGCAATTGTTTCCTCCTTTATCTCTAATTCACCAGTTTCCATATTTGTTTGCTGCATTAATTTATATGGAGACTTAATGTCAAATTGATTAATCTTATTATACGAAAGATGATACCTAAAAGGCAAATGTTTTAATTCCTTACTCAAAGCAAACTGAATCTCAAAAGGAAGCTTTTCTCTTTCTGAAGAATAAAAACGTAATTGCCTTCCAATATTTTTAAATAACAATGTTGATGTAAATTTCTTATCTAAATTAAAATAAGTCGAACTTATATTTGATGACAAAGCAAATGAGTTATAGTTAGAATAAACAGAATTCAGTAAGTTAATATTTACTCCTAAAGTAAAGCTTTTATTTAATTTTTTCCCAAAACCAACAGTCAATACTTGATCATTTGCAGAGAAACTACCTTGATTATAGCCAAGTTCATCATTCGCATCAAATTCACCATAAGTAATTGCCTTTAAAGATAATCCTAACACTCCAATCTCATTGAAATTAATAGCATAAGAAAAAGATAGCAAATTAATATCTGAAAAATAATCGCCAAATGTAAAAGCTAATTCATTATTCATAGTTGCATTCAATAATGAAGGGACTGTTGCTGATAAAGAAACGTCACTATCAAAAATCGCAATTGAACTACCTCCAACCGCTTCTGTCCTAGGAGAATGGTCTACATTTAGAAAGGAGAAAGCACTTTTACCACCATCTTGGGCAATCAGACTAAAAGGAAAAAAAAATGTTATTAAAAGATATTTATATCTCATTAAGCTTAGAAACGAATCTAGTTAATTATTATTACAAAGTTATTAATTAATCTCAACTGCATCTCTAACCTTCTCATTCAAGAGTGCAATATCAATAACCTCTTTTAGCGTTTCAACATAATAGAAAGTCATACCTACAACATACTTCTTATTAATCTCCAAAACATCCTTCTTATTCTGTTTTGATAAAATAATTTTATCTATTCCGGAACGCTTTGCAGCTAATATCTTCTCTTTAATTCCACCAACAGGAAGCACCCTTCCTCTCAGGGTAAGCTCACCAGTCATTGCAACGTTCTCCTTAACCTTTCTCTGAGTAAATGAAGAAACTAATGAAGTAAACATTGTAATACCTGCTGAAGGGCCATCTTTTGGAGTAGCTCCTTCAGGAACATGAACATGAACATTCCATTTCTCAAAGATGCCTGGAGATAAATCATAAATATTAGCATGAGCTTTTAAATACTCCATTGCAATTGTAACAGATTCTTTCATTACCTTCCCAAGATTACCTGTTACTGATAGCTTTCCCTTACCTTGACTTAAACTACTTTCAATAAATAATATATCCCCACCAACTACAGTCCATGCTAAACCTGTAACTACACCAGCAACTGAATTATCTGCTACTCTATCCCTATCAAATATAGGCGCCCCTAAAACCTTTTCTACAGTCTCAGCTGATGGTGATAAACGAAACTTTTGATCCATAGCCATTGACTTTGCTACATTTCTAATCATCTTACTAATCATCTTATCCAACGCTCTCACTCCAGACTCACGTGTATATTGATCAATAATCTTTTCTAAAATATTATCAGAGATAGTAAATTTACTGTCTTTTAAACCATGCAATCGCAATTGTTTAGGCAATAAATGTTTCCTTGCAATCTGTACTTTCTCCTCAATAGTATAGCCATTTATCTCGATAATTTCCATTCTATCCCTTAACGCAGGTTGAATAGTTATTAATGAATTAGCAGTAGCAACAAACATTACTTTTGATAAATCATAATCAAGTTCTAAATAATTATCATGAAATGACTCATTTTGTTCAGGATCTAATACTTCTAACAATGCAGAAGAAGGGTCTCCATGATTATCACGACTAACTTTATCAATCTCGTCAAGTACAAATACTGGGTTAGATGATTTTGCCTTTTTTACAGATTTGATAATTCTACCAGGCATTGCTCCTATATATGTTTTTCTATGCCCTCTAATTTCTGCCTCATCACGCAATCCTCCAAGCGAAACTCTTTCATATTTTCTACCAAGAGCCTCAGCTATTGATTTACCTAAAGATGTTTTCCCAACTCCAGGAGGGCCATATAAACATAAAATTGGAGATTTCATATCACCTTTTAGCTTTAATACAGCTAAATATTCTATAATCCTCTCTTTCACTTTCTCTAATCCAAAATGGTCTCTATCTAGAATCTTTCTTGCCTTATTTAAATCAAAATTATCATTAGTAACTTCATCCCAAGGTAATTCAAGTATAAGCTCAATGTAACTTCTTTGCACCGCATAATCTGACATAGAAGGATTCATTCTTTGCAGCTTCCTTAACTCCTTATCAAAAGCGTTGGCAATTTCTTTATCCCACTTCTTCTTGGATGCTTGTTTGCGCATCTCTTCAATTTCTTTATGAGAGCCACTACCTCCTAATTCTTCTTGAATTGCTTTCATTTGTTGATTCAGATAGTACTCCCTTTGTTGTTTATCTAAATCTGTTTGTACCTTTGATTGTATTTTGTTTTTCATTTCAAGCATTTGCAACTCTTTAGTTAGGAACTCTAATGCTAAAATTGCACGCTTTCTTAAATCTACCTCCTCTAATAAAGACTGTTTCTCAGTCAATCCAATATTCATATTTGAAGAAACAAAATTAATTACAAATGATGTATTTTTAATATTCTTAATTGCAATCGCAGCTTCTGAAGGAATATTAGGAGATTCCTCGATTATTCTTAATGACAAATCCTTGACTGATGACACTAAAGCTGAGAATTCTTTATCTTTTAATTCTGGCTTCACCTCTTTCAATTCTGTTACTTTAGCTTTAAAATAAGGATCACTATCAACCATCTCGTCAATTCTAAAACGCTTACGACCTTGTATGACAGCTGTAATATTTCCATCTGGCATTTTTAACATTTTGAGAATATGAGCAATCGTACCAACTTGATGAAGATCAGTTAAATCAGGCAGCTCGGTATCAAAGTCTTTCTGAGCAACAACTCCAACTGTTTTATTACCATTTTCAGCATCTTTTATCAACCTCACTGATCTATCTCTACCTATTGTTATTGGAATTATAACGCCAGGGAATAATACTGTATTCCTTAAAGGTAATATTGGTAATATCTCTGGTGTATCTTCTTTTGATATTTTTGCTTCATCCTCATCACTCATTAATGGCAGAAACTCAGTATCTTCATTCAATAAATCTGATAACTCTAATGATCCCATTCTCATATCTTTCTTCATAATAATTTGTTTTCACCAATTACTAAATGCAATTAGTATGCCACTAAAAAAAATAGTCTTTTTGTCAGTTATTGCTCGTTTCGATAGCGTTTTGTCATATTATAAACTTCTGAAATAATATCCTCCTCAATTTTATCAAACTTTTTGTTTCTTCTATCAAAAACTTTAGATGCTACTTCAAAAGCCTCTGGTAACTTATAAACTGTAAAACCAGAAGCCCCTCCCCAACTAAATGATGGAATAAAATTCCTAGCAAATCCACTACCAAAAAGATTAGCACTAACACCGACAACAGTACCCGTATTAAACATAGTACTAATGCCACATTTTGAATGATCCCCCATAATTAACCCACAAAACTGTAGTCCTGTTTTCTTAAAACGTTCTATCTCATAATTCCATAACTTTACCTCAGAATAATTATTTTTTAGATTAGAATTATTCGTTCCTGCACCTAAATTACACCAATCTCCTATTATTGAATTACCTAAGAATCCATCATGAGCCTTTGAAGAGAAACCAAAAAATACAGTGTTATTAACCTCGCCACCTACTTTACAATAGGGTCCTAGAGTAGTTGCTCCATATATTTTTGTTCCCATCTTTAATACTGAATTATTTAACATAGCAAAAGGACCTCTAATCATAGATCCTTCCATAATTTCCGAATCTTTACCAATATAAATAGGTCCATCAGTAGTATTCAAAATACTATGATTAATTTTTACCCCTTCTTCAATATAAATTGGATTATTTCCAATCTTAATATTAGATTTTTTAATCTGTTCTAATTTTGCTAGATCTCCTTGCCATTTAAGTTTCTTTGAAGGAAACATTCTATAAAAATCATTCTTTATTTCTTCACCATTTAAAGAAAAAATATCACATAAATTATGAATAAAACTAAAGGTAGAATTAGACTCAATTATATTCAGCTTATTAGTATCAAAAGTTCTATTTCTAAAAGCAAAAACTTCACCATTCTTTTCTAAAGCTTCTCCTTCTCTTAAACTTTCAAGCTCTGTAATTAAGAGCTTAGAAGGCAAAACTCTAGCATCAATCCAAAGATTATCTTTTTGAGTATTTAAAGGAAATTTAACCGATAAATAATCTTCTGTTTGTATCGAAACAGATTTGTAATATTGTTCCCATTTCTCTTTTATTGTTAATATTCCAACTCTAAAAAACGAAATAGGACGAGTAAAACTTAATGGATAATAATTAGCACGATTTTTATCAAATAATATTACATTCATAGTAGGCAAAGTTAAATAAAAAAGTCCACACAAATGTGAGGACTTTTTATTGTAAATTCAGATCGCTTTACTTTTTGAACTTCTTATATTTATTTTTGAATTTATCAATTCTACCAGCTGTATCAATCATTTTTGCCTTTCCAGTAAAGAAAGGGTGAGAGTCTGAAGATATTTCCATTTTAAATAATGGGTATTCATTGCCATCTTTCCATTTAATAGTATCTGTAGTCTCAGCACATGATTTTGTTAATATCGAAAAATCAGTTGACATATCTTTAAATACGCACAATCTGTAATTATCTGGATGTATATCTTCTTTCATTTTGTTAAATCTTAAATTAGGGCTGCAAAAATAATAAGTTTTATGATTTTAACAACTTTATGCTGAATAAATATTACAGATTTAGATCTGTTAATAATGAATTCGTTGCATTAACTCCCTCAGCAGATGTCCTAAGCTGATTTAACTCAATATCATCAAGGTTAATCTCAATAATATCTTCAATTCCATTTTTACCCAGAATTACAGGAACACCAATACAAAGGTCATTTAAACCAAACTCACCTTCTAACAAAGCAGAACAAGGGAACATTTTCTTTTGATCACAAGCAATAGCCTGAACTAAAGAACTAACAGCTGCTCCAGGAGCATACCAAGCAGAAGTACCTAACATACCTGTTAGAGTCGCACCTCCTACTTTAGTCTCTTCCGATACCGTTTGTAATCTATCAACCGATAATAATTCAGACACCCTAATACTATTTCTTGTTGCTAACCTTGTTAAAGGAACCATTCCTTTATCTGAATGACCACCAATAACCATACCATTAATATCGGATGCTGGACATTCTATAGCTTCAGCTAGTCTATATTTAAATCGTGCACTATCCAAAGCTCCTCCCATTCCAATAATTCTATTTTTTGGCAAATCTGTGACTTTATGCGTTAAATATGTCATTGTATCCATAGGATTACTCACAATAATCAGAATAACATCAGGAGAATATTTAATTAACTGTTCTGAAACAGATTTTACTATACCTGCATTGATCCCAATCAACTCTTCTCTTGTCATACCAGGCTTTCTAGGAATACCTGAAGTAATTACTGCAATATTACTACCTGAAGTTTGACTATAATCATTGGTTGAACCAATAATCTTGGTATCAAATCCATTTAATGAAGATGTCTGCATTAAATCCATTGCTTTTCCTTCAGCAAAGTTTTCTTTAATATCAACTAAGACAACCTCTGAAGCAAAATTCTTAATTGCGATATACTCAGCACAACTTGCACCTACTGCTCCTGCGCCTACTACTGTTATTTTCATCTTTTATTTTTTTAATTTCTTAGATATCATCACGATGGTTAAACCTTATTTTCTAGGCATCAATATTAGCATACTTAGCATTTGCTTCAATAAAAGCTCTCCTTGGAGGAACCTCATCTCCCATAAGCATTGAAAATACTCTATCTGCCTCTGCTGCATTGTCAATAGTAACTTGCTTAAGAGTTCGAAATTCAGGGTTTAATGTAGTGTCCCATAATTGCGAAGCATTCATCTCACCAAGACCTTTATATCTTTGAATTGTTACATTCACATCTTTTCCTCCTTTCATCTCTTGAATCATTAGGTCTCTTTGATTCTCATCCCAACAATATCTTTGTTCCTTACCTCTTTTTAATAAATACAATGGAGGGGTTGCAATATAAACATATCCATTTTCTATCAGTGATTTTAAAAAACGGAAAAAGAAAGTTAATAATAACGTTGCGATATGACTACCATCAATATCAGCATCTGTCATAATTACTACCTTATGATATCTCAATTTTTCTAGATTTAATGCTCTCTCATCCTCTTCAGTACCAATTGAAACTCCTAATGCTTGAAACATGTTTTTTATCTCCTCATTCTCAAAAACCTTATGCTGCATTGCTTTTTCTACATTAAGAATCTTACCTCTTAAAGGCATAATAGCTTGAAAATGTCTATCTCTCCCTTGCTTTGCTGTACCGCCTGCTGAATCACCCTCAACAAGAAATATCTCACATTTTGCAGGGTCTTTTTCTGAGCAATCAGACAATTTACCAGGAAGCCCACCTCCAGTAAGCACACTCTTCCTTTGCACCATCTCCCTAGCTTTTGCTGCAGCATTACGAGCCGTTGCAGCTAGAATAACTTTCTGAACAATCATTTTTGCTTGCTCAGGATTTTCTTCCAAGTAAGCAGAAAGCATATCACTTACTGCTTGTGAAACAGCAGATGTCACCTCTTTATTTCCTAATTTTGTTTTAGTTTGCCCCTCAAATTGTGGCTCCATTACTTTAACAGAAATAACTGCCGTAAGACCTTCTCTAAAATCATCTCCACTAATCTCAAATTTCACTTTCTTAAGTAGTCCAGAATTATCAGCATACTTTTTTAATGTCCGAGTAAGCCCTCTTCTAAAACCAGACAAATGAGTACCTCCTTCATGAGTATTAATATTATTCACATAAGAGAATACATTCTCTGAATAAGAAGAATTATATACCATAGCTACTTCAACTGGCACTCCATTATTCTCTCCATCAAAATAAATAACACCATCTAAAATAGAATCTCTAGTTTCATCTAGAAATGAAACAAATTCCTTGAGACCACCTTCTGAATAGAACTCTTCTTTAATGAACTCACCTTGATCATCTTTTCTTCTTTTATCTGTAATTGAAAGGTGAATTCCTTTATTTAGAAAAGCCAACTCTCTTAATCTAGCAACAAGAATATCGAAATGATACACAGTATCCTCGAATATTGATGGATCTGGCTGAAAAGTTACGAAAGTTCCTGTTTTATCAGTAGTATCTATTTCACGAACATCATACTGTGGAACCCCAATTTTATATTCTTGTTCAAAAACCTTGCCATCCCGATGGACCTCAACCCTTAAATCAGAAGAAAGCGCATTTACACAAGAAACTCCAACTCCATGTAATCCTCCAGAAACCTTATATGATCCTTTATCAAATTTACCACCAGCATGTAATACAGTCATTACAACCTCAAGAGCAGACCGACCTTCTTTTTCATGCATACCTGTAGGAATCCCCCTTCCATTATCTTGCACTGTAATTGAATTATTCTCATTAATAAAACAATCGATATGTGAACAATGGCCAGCTAACGCCTCATCAATTGAATTATCTACTACCTCATATACTAAATGGTGTAATCCTTTTAGACCAATATCACCGATATACATTGCTGGCCTTTTTCTAACAGCCTCTAAGCCTTCTAGTACTTGGATATTATCCGCACTATAATCCTTTTTCTGATTTTCTTCACTCATAAAATTTTATTATTTATAGTTTCTTTTTAAAAAACATACAAATATATAGTTTTACTACCGATTAAAGACATGCATAAACACATAATAAATAGCTTATTTTATCAACATAGGTTGATAACTTTTAGAAAGAATAACTTATACCGAAAACTCCGTTGAAACCAATGTCTTTATAGCCAACAAACAACTCTTTTTTAGAGTTAGTCAAATTATTAAGTTGAAGGTAAGCTTCAAGCTGTTTAGAATAGGAATAAAAGGCTCTAATATTTAAATACAATAAGGAAGGCAGCACATCTTCTCTAGAAAACCTACCTGACTCATAACTAAATGATGGAATAGCTTTTATTTTATTTCTTAAATTAATCGGAGTCTTAACTTTTATGATTAAGTCTGGCTTATGAAAGACTATTTGATCCCATGTAAAATAATCAACAGAAGCATCAAGCGAAATAATATCATTAATTTGCTTTGTATAATTACTAAATACATGAAACTGCCATACAGATCCAATATAGTTAACTATGAATCTATTATAATTCACTCTCTCCTCTATAGTAAAATGAGCGAAGTCAGTCACTTCACCAAAAGAAATACTACCAAAAAACACCTCATCTTTTCCTAATACGTTTCGCATAGAAACATATAACTCATCTGTAGAGGTAAATTCTAAATTTTGTAAATAAGAATCAGTATCACCAGTTAAAATAGATTGATTTGTTCCGTAAGAATGAATGTAAAGATTCTTATCAGATAGTAATTTTAAAGTATTTTTTTCAGTACTATGACGCAAGCCTCCATACACCAATAACACATCTTTCACAAGCTCTTTAGAAGCATTGATTTGTGGGAAATAGTGAACTGATTCCCTACCATAAACATCCAATGCAAATCCAATATCAAGATCAATATCATATCTTCTTATTGATGCAGAGGGCATAAGCTCTAAAACCTTCTCTCCTACACTTTCATATTCACTATCCTTATTATTATAATTTAGATACTGGTTAAACTTAACCTTTAGATTAAAAGGGTAATCATTTATTATTTTACTCAAATTAGAGCTTAAGTGAAGATGATTTTCTGACAACTCATTTAAATCCGAAACAAAGAAACTTATATCACGAATAGTTCTGTCAGGGCCTTTATCCATAGAGACATATGAAGAAGAAAATTTAGTATACGCAAACCGATTATAATCAGTTGGATTATTTCCATGAGTAAAAGCGCCAATCCTACTATAGTCTAAATTAACAATATACACCTTATCTGTTTTTATCTTTTTTAGATATAAATGTAAATTATTATTGCTCTGTCCTGCCTTTTTATCATCAACCTTAACATTATTATTAAAATGATTAAATAATATTCCATACGACATATCTTCTGAACGAACACTATTATACAACGCACTAACATTACTACCTAATCTATAACCGGTCCCCAATGATATCTTCGACTGATAAAGCTTAGGTATTTTATCATCTTTCACTTTTGCAGCTTTTAAAGGTTTTATTTTATAATTTGATCCAAGATCAAGATCTAATACATCATAAACTTGTGACCGATCTCTTTCTGCGGTATCAGCAAAAACAGCATTCTCATTTAACCTTGTCGCATCAGGAATTGAGGGCTGAAAACCTTCTACAACTTGAACCTCCGTCACACCTAGCTCTTGCGCAAAAACAGCCTCGACAGTTACTAGCATAACAATAAGTAATTTATTCAATCTCATCTTCTAATACATTTTTATTAAAGTTTCCTAAAGTATCTATACTATTTATTTTAATAATAGGATCTGGAACCTCATAATCTTCATCCAACTGATACTCAAAATCATCTTCTGTTATTTCAATAAAATATTGATCTTCTGTTTCCTCCAGAACGACTTCTTTTTCATTCTCCACGATCTTCTCCCATTTTTTTCTAGCAATATTGACTATCTCCTCACCATCATGATTCTCAATAACACTTTCTAGTGTCGCTTTTGCTTGAAAAAGATTTTTTTGAAGAACATAAATATCCGAAAGCAAAATAAACCCTTTAGCAATATAATGATCATTACTATATTCTTCTGAAAGTTCAAAAATCATTTTTTCTGCTAACTCTATCTTGTCATCCAAATAAATAAGATATGCTAAATGATATTTTGCCTCAGCCCCTTGATCATAATTAGATAAGCTAATAACCTTCTCAAAGGTAGATTTTGATTTCGCATAATTACCTAAAGCAAACTCATTCCTTGCAATAATAATATAGGCCTTACTTAAAAGCCAATCATCGACCTTTTCAAGTTCAATAACTTGTTTTGCATAATCAAATGCAACAGAATTATCAATATCCTCATATCCATGCATTAGTCTAATTACAACCTCCCTTTTCACAGAATTCGATGACGCATAATCTAATAATCTATAATAGTAATTATTAGATAAGCTATAATTATCTTTAGCATAACTTCCTCTTGCTAAAAATAATAATGCTGGTTCTTGATAGTCCGGAACAGGCAACTCTAATACCCTCTTGTAAAGATTAATAGATGAGATGGAATCGCCAATCTTCAAAGAACTTATTGCATTGTAATAAGTAGCGTCATTAATAAATATTCCTGTGCTAAACTTTTCTAAATAATTATCAAAAGCACTTTTAGCAACATGATAGTTTAACTCAGAAAACTTCATGAATGCTGCATTATAAGTTAATGAATCTTGCTCAGACCTACTTATACTAACTTCTGGTAAAGCATCAATTACTGCTAAATACTTGTCAATTTGATTTAAAGAAGAATATGCCGCTTGCAAACCAGCAAGCGCCTCCTTAAAATAAATAGTTCTCTGATAATTATTTACTACAAACAAAAACTGTGTAATTGCCTCATCATTTCTAGTAGAGTTAAAATAAATCATTCCTTTACTCAGATGAGCATCTGCGATTAGATTTATATCATTTGTTTTATTTAACAAATCATCATAACACTTATGTGCCAAATCATATTGTGCTGAGTTCTTATAAAATTCTGCCAGATCATAAAGAGCATTATCACAATAAGAAGAATAAGTATAATCATCAGTAATCTGTTTTAACAACTTAACTTTTGAGATATTCTTTCCAACAAGACCTAATGAGATTGAACGATTATATAATGCATAATCAGTATCAAACAAATTATAAGTAATAGCTTTTTCATAATATCTTTCTGAGAGGTCAAAGTCACTCATCATAAAATAACTATCTGCAATTCTCAAATAGGAATCATTTAACCTCATGCTATCCTGAGATACTTTTTCATAAGTTCGAAACCATTTTATTGCATTTAAATAATCAGAGTCTTGAAAATAAGAATAAGCTAAATTATATTTCCTACAATGCTCATAATCTGAAAGGACACGATTTGAAGGAGGTAATAACTCAGAATATATCTGAATTGATTTTTTGTAATCAAGCAACTGAAAATAGCAATCAGCTAACCAAAAGTTAGATAAATAAAAATAATCATCATTTATAGGGAATCTAATAGCATCCTTAAAATAAGAAGTTGCAGACTTAAAATTCTGATGATTATATTCTTTAACTCCTAAGAAAAATGCTAATTTCTGCAATGCTTTTTGCTGATTAAGAGTTGGCAAATGAATATCCTTTAATGCATCAAAAGCCTCTAGATATCTACTAGTACCTTGTAATACCTGTACCATTAACATCTCTATTTGTTTCCGATACAAAGGATTATTATATGCTTCTAAATATGTTTTAAAGACATCCAATGTATTCTCAAAAGGTAACTCAAGTTGATAAGATAACTTAGCATAATTAAAATAGGCATGCTCTTTTAACTGACTATTATAATCATATGTTGCTGACTTCTTAAACGCTTGCAAAGCATAATTATAATTCTCTATTTTAAGATAACTAGAGGCTAAATAATACGTAGAATATTGTGCAATGCTATCAACTGAACTAGATACCTTCTCCAAATTAGCAATTGCAGAAAGATAGTCTCCTGATTTATAATATGCATGCCCCAACAAGAAATAAACTAATAAACTATTCTCTCCTCTCTCACTTAAATATACCTCAAAATAATCAATCGAATTAATAAAATCAGAGGTTCTATAATATGCCTCAGCAAGAAATCTATTTATCTCAGCTTTTCTACTAGCAATTACATTAACAGAAAGAGGTTTTACAAAAGAGATTAACTCTTTATATTCTTTCTGATGAAAATAAATTTGAGCCATATAATACGGAACAATATTACCAAACTTCTCATCTGTTAATAATGCCCTGAAACTTTCTAGAGATGACTTATACAATCCTCTTTCATAAGCAATACAGGCATAGTAATATTGTGAAGCAGGAGCAAATTTACTGGTAGAGCTTTTTAACTTAGAAAAATAATATTGAGCTTCCTCTAGTGAATCAATCTGAAAATTAGAATAAGCTAGCTTAAAAAGAAATTCATTTGACAATTCATCAATCTTTAAAAATTGATCTATAGCCTTTGTATACTGTTTATTTCTATAATAAATTAAAGCTAAATCTGAATTTACCTCTTGTCCAAACTCATGACACGTAAAATCGTTAATCAATTCCTCGTAAAGATGTTTGGCATCTGACAAAAAAAGTTTCTTAGAGCATCTTGCATTCAAATACATAGCCTCCGCACCATTAGAAAGAGAATGATTAGACGCTATATCTCTAAATATAGACTGCGAAACACTATATTTCTCATCATTGAAAAGTGACTTAGCCTGAGGAAAAAAGTCATATTGGGCAATTAAATCGCCACTTATAAATAATGTGAAACACAAAAAATTAATCAGTATCTTCATGTAACTCTTCATCAAATTTAAAAGTAGTGATTATATGAAATAGCATAATTCTATACTACTGAAGTTTTCAACACTATTTTTTAACAATTATTACTTTAATTTACCGTTACACAGATAATTTATTCTCTACATTTGCTTAGTGTTATATATCTTAAAAATAAAAGGAACTAATAAAATCCCTGACTTTGTTCAGATTAGGGACAAAAATATGACCCTACAAGCTTATTTTCGTTTAAACCAAATAGAAAAAGGCTTAATAAAGAATAATCTAGAGGATGATGTAGAAAACATCACGAAACTACTAAACGAAATCCCTTTTGGAAAGATCCACCAATACATCAAAAAAAATGAATAATGCTAGCATAACCATTGAAGCAATTGATTTACACCAAATGGATCGTCAAATATTTAGTAATATTACTTTGCGAATTAATAAAGGAGACTTTATTTATCTGATAGGAGAAACGGGAAGCGGAAAAAGCTCCTTACTTAAAGCATTGTATGGTGAATTAAGTGTCAGTAAAGGAAATATCTCTATTGCTGATGTTAATTTAACTAATATAAAACAGAAAGAGATACCATCACTTAGAAGGAAACTCGGAATAGTATTTCAAGACTTTCAACTACTCACTGATCGAACTGTCGCTGATAATCTTAAATTTGTACTTAAGTCAACTGGATGGAAGAATAAAATAGAAATCTCTGATAGAATTAATGAGGTCTTAAATGATGTTCATTTAAATGATGTAAAAGAAAAAATGCCTTACGAGTTATCTGGAGGAGAGCAACAAAGAGCCGCAATAGCAAGAGCGCTACTCAATCACCCAGAAATTATTCTAGCAGATGAGCCAACAGGAAATCTTGATCCTGAAAAATCAGAAAAAATCATTACACTTTTAAAAGAAATCAATTTAAAAGGAACCACAGTTGTAATTGCAACACATGATTACGCAATCATAAAAAAACATCAAGCACGAACCATAAAGTGTGCTGATCAGAAAATAATTGAGGTAGATGTTGAATCACTATAATATGTGCAATATTATTAATAACTTCTCCTTAAAAGAAATTCACACCTTCGGCATAAACGTAAGAGCAAAACACTTTGTTAGTTTTGAATCAATAATAGAACTAAAAGAGATTATAAACTCAAATGTCTTTTTCAATAATAAAAGTTTTATTCTAGGAGGAGGCTCCAACCTACTTTTTACAAAAGATTATGATGGTTTAATCATCCACAATAAGATAACAGGAATCTGCATCTTAGAAGACAATAATAGTAATATAATTGTTGAGGTCGGAGGTGGAGTAAACTGGCACGAATTTGTAATGTGGAGTGTAAGTCAAAAACTATCAGGGATAGAAAACCTTGCACTAATACCAGGAACAGTTGGCGCTAGTCCAATACAAAATATTGGAGCTTATGGAGCAGAAGTGAAAGATAGCATTAAGAGAGTATACGCCTTTGATATTAAAAAGAAGAAATTAAAAATATTTACCAATAAGGAATGTAAATTTGGGTATAGAGATTCTATTTTTAAAGCAAATCTAAAGAATAAGTTTATCATTACTAAAGTAGAATTTACTCTCAGCAAGATCCCTCTTAATAAGACCACTTATGGGGCAATTCAAGAGGAACTCAAGGATCTAAATCTTTCGCCTTCACCAAATAATATTGCAAGAGCTGTAATGAATATAAGAATAAGAAAACTTCCCAATCCAGACGAGATAGGCAATGGAGGAAGTTTCTTTAAAAACCCGATCATCAAAACATCAGATTTTAAGAAGCTGCAAAAGAGATTTCCTAAAATAGTTGGACACAAAACATCAGAAGAAGAAACCAAAATTGCTGCTGGTTGGCTAATTGATAATGCAGGACTAAAAGGATACAGAAAAGGAGATGCAGGAGTGCATAATAATCAAGCATTAGTACTTGTGAATTACGGAAATGCAAGTGGAACAGATATTATCAGCCTCTCTAGAATGATTCAAAAAAAAGTCCTAGAAAAATATGGAATACAAATTGAGCCAGAGGTAACTATCTTGTAAATGAAAAGTCAGAAATTACAAGAGAAACTAAGATTACATTTTCCTTTTGAGCCAACAAGCAAGCAAAACCAAATTATTACTGATATATCTGATTTTGTGGCAACTATAGGAAATAAAAGTATCTTTATGCTTAAAGGTTATGCTGGAACAGGAAAAACTACTCTTATTTCAACACTTGTAAAGTCTTT
>CEWO01200050.1_pt1 | contig 32011 bp, 28 predicted proteins | sample 361561 | NCBI WGS metagenome assembly CEWO01 (sample SAMEA2623627, study PRJEB7988) | marine metagenome | isolation source: saline water (ENVO:00002010), including
ATTTTACCATCCATCTCGAGAGCTAATTCCTCAAGAATTGGGCCAATCATCTTGCAAGGACCGCACCACTCTGCCCAAAAATCAACGAGCACTGGCAATTGTGAGTGCATTACATCTTTCTCAAAATCTTTATCGGTTGTTTGAATTATTTCCATTATTCCTTGGTTATTAAGTTTTATGGCGGCAGTTTATTGCAAAAAAATGAACTCTTGTCTTCCGAGGTTACGGTTAAGATATAACTATTCTCTCTAAATTTGGTGGCATTTTGCAAGTTTTTTTTAATTTAAATAATAAAAAAAAGAAAATCTAAAAGTAATCCATAACATCGATTATCTTTGAGGTAAAATTTTTAATTATGAGTACTACAGAAATTGATTTAATAAAGCAGATAATACAAATATCTATTGAGGCGGGAGACGAAATACTTAAGGTATATAATAATTCTCAAATCGATGTTAATTATAAAGAGGATCAATCTCCTTTAACAATGGCTGATATGGCATCGCATCGTATCATTAAACAAAAACTCAAGTTACTTTTTCCTAAAATACCAATAATATCTGAGGAAGAATCTGATATTCCATTTGAAATAAGATCTAAATGGGGCAAATATTGGTTAGTTGATCCATTAGATGGAACTAAAGAGTTCATAAATCGCAATGGAGAATTTACAACCAATATTGCGCTTATAGAAAATAATCGCACATCTATGGGTGTGATTCATATCCCTTGCACAAAGGAGACATATTATGGTGACTATATCAATGGCTCATATCTCTTAGATAAGAATAATCATGTCGTGCCTCTCAATTCTTTAAGAAAGAATGACAAGAGAATACTTTTAGTAAGCAGGTCCCATTTAAGTGGTGACCAAAAAAAATTTTTAGCTGATCAAGATCAATTTCTTGTAATGAATCGTGGAAGTTCACTCAAGTTTTGCATGATTGCTTCGGGTGAAGCAGATGTTTATATCAGATTGGGGCCAACCTCAGAATGGGATATAGCTGCGGGCGAATCAATAGTTAAATTTTCAGGCGGTTGGGTTACTCATATTGATCGATCAGAAATAAGATTTAATAAAAAAGATGATTACATAAATGATTACTTTGTTGCTGCCAGAAATGAACAGTTGCTGGATAGCTCCTTAGATTTTATTAAAGCAATGCAAAGCAAAGATTCTGTCTAATATAGTGCTTATTTGCTTTTGATTGCTTCTTATTAGAAATCCAATCACTAAAGAGGTAAGCTCTACTGTCTATACTTATCTAGGATGATAAGGGAAATCAATAAAGACAGAAAGCCATACATTATTATGGTTTCTGGTGCCTTATAAAAATTAACAACTACAGCTAAAAATACGCCTAATGATGAAAGCATAGTGATAACAAATAAGACTGAGTTATCAGATAATCCCCGATCAGATAGCCAATGATGAAAGTGATTTCTGTCAGCAAACATAATTGATTCGCTTGATTTGTATCGTCTGTACATCGTAATCAGTGAGTCAAGCAAAGGTAATGCAACGAACCATAGAGCAGAAGCAGGGGTAATTATATTAACAGGATCCTGAGATAGAAATATTAAGTTCCACGAAAGAATATATCCTACAGTTATTGAGCCATGGTCACCCAAAAATATTCTGTTTGCTGAATTAAAAATCCCAAGGTTAAACAAGAGAAATACAAAAAGACCAATCATGAGTAGAAGCTCCCATGAGATATTTTGACCGTTATACATTGAAAGAACTGAAATACCTAACAAGCAAACTAGGCCCACAGAACCGACGATCCCATTCATCCCATCTAGCATATTGAAAGCGTTACTCATTCCAACAACAGCAAAAATTGTAAACGGTATACCAAACTGACCTAACTTAAAGATATCATTTGAGAAGATCATCCCTAAATCTCTAATGTAAATATCAGAGAAAAGAATAACAATCCAGCTAGCTAGAATCTGTGCAATTAATCTAAATGATATTGGAGCACCTCTTAAGTCATCAATAATGCTAACAAAGATAATCGGAATCAAAGAAATCAAGATAGTATTGTAGAAAGTATCAACGCCAAATATTGTCGCTCCATATATGAGAGAAATATAAAGCGCCAAACCTCCCACAAGAGGCACCCTTCCCTTGTGTCTCTTTCTAAAATTATCAGAAATATCTACTAAATTAATTTTTTGTGCCAAAGCTGAAAGAATTATAATAATTGCTATCATCCCCGCTATACAAAGAATTAATGACTGAATTGAAACTAGGGGTCCGTTTTCTAAAGCGACAAAAAAAACAAGAAAATATAATATTAATACAAACGATATAGATAATATCTTGGCCATCTTTCTCCTATCCTATTGGTTGCTGATATTTAAAATAATAAGGCTTATCGAGATCTAATTAATCTCAATAAAGAACTGATTCCGTAATTTGGATTGGGATCAAAAAAATGAGCAAGCAATGTAAGCCTATTGCCAGATGCATTCAATGAAACAACCTTATTTGCATGCAGCGAAGTTAAACCACTGAAAATAACTGGGCGATAGCTTTGGAAATTTTCTGTAATCATCAACTTTTTCTTTGAGAGTCTATTGATACCAGTTTTAGATGCATACCTCTTAAAATAAAACTTATCAAAGATATTTCTTAATTCACTTTTCGGATACTTTCTAACATGAGGAAAAAAGACTAAATCGCCTATTGTGTCGTCCTCTGACAATACTTTAGGAATTCTAATCGGAAGTACTAAAGTATATAAATGTGCATCAAAATGGGCTCTAAAACTCTCGCTTTCATCTCCACCTTGAACATAGCGAGCAATGTGATATTGATCGCTAATGGTCCCTTTGTATCCAAAATCTTTCTTAGCAAGCTCAAAGAGCTTGGGACCTAGAATGCTCCTCAATCCGATTTGATCTAAGAATTTTCCATGACTCTCACCCGATTCTTTATAGGTTTGCTCGCCCATTTCTTCAGAAATAGACTGGTAAGCTCTTTCTAAATTGAAACATTCCAATGATGGCAATCTTGTATAACCATTTTCTGAGAGTTCACTTAAATTCTCTTCTATTTGATCCCAATAATTTTCTGATTGCACTATTTTCCCCATAAATTATGGTTATTGTATGACTTAAAAACCATTTTTCATATGATTTCAAACAAAATAATTTGCTTGTAATATAATTGTCAATAAAATGTTCGTCTCATTAAAGAACGAAACCCATTTATTTAAAAACGGATAATAAATCTTATGAATATTTCTATAATTGGTGCAGGTTATGTAGGTCTTGTTTCAGGAGCTTGCTTCGCTGAGTTTGGCGCTAGTGTTACTTGCATAGATAATAATAAAGGAAGAATTGAGAAGCTGAATAATGGAATAATGCCTATATATGAGCCAGGGCTGAGTGATTTGGTCGCATCAAATGTCGACTCAGAAAAGTTATTTTTTACCTCGAATCTATCAAATTCTATCAAAGATTCTGATTTAGTGTTTATAGCTGTAGGAACTCCGGCAAGAAGGGGGGATGGACATGCCGATTTAAAATATGTCTATGCTGTAGCTGAAGAAATAGCCAATAACCTTAAAGAGGATGCAGTCATTGTAAATAAGTCTACTGTCCCTGTGGGTACTGCACGAGAGGTGAAAAGAGTAATCAAAAAGGCAAATCCCAAATTAAATTTCCATGTTGCATCAAATCCTGAGTTTCTTAGAGAAGGGTCTGCAATAAATGATTTTATGAAGCCTGACAGAGTCATACTAGGACTCGAGAGTGAACACTCTAAAAATGTACTAAGTGATTTATACAAGCCCTTAATCGATATTAAAACTCCAATTTTATCAACCGATCTGGAGAGTGCTGAATTAATCAAGTATGCATCAAATGCTTTCCTAGCTACTAAAGTTAGCTTTATAAATGAGATCAGTCTACTGTGTGAAAAAACTGGGGCCGATGTACACAAGGTTGCTGAAGGAATGGGGCTTGATAGCAGAATAGGGAGTAAATTTTTGCAAGTTGGTCCTGGCTATGGAGGTTCTTGTTTCCCAAAAGATACCCAAGCTCTTGTTAGGATGGCGCAGGAGAATGAGGCCAGCACCAGAATAGTAGAGGCAGTCATTGAGGTTAATGCAAGTCAAAAAGCAAGAATGATTTCTAAAATAAGAGGTGCCATAGATGGCTCAATCTTAGATAAAAAAATTGGCGTTCTTGGATTAACATTCAAAGCAGAGACTGATGACATGAGGGATGCTCCAAGCTTATCTATCCTCCCAGCACTTTTAGATAAGGGTGCAAACATAATCGCTCATGATCCCGAAGGGATTGAGGAAGCAAAGAAACTCTTGCCAAATTCTCTTCAATATGGAGAAAGTATTGAAGAAGTCGTTAAAGATGCGGACGCAATAATCCTTATGACCGAATGGATAGATTATCGTGAGATGGACCTTGAGTTGATTAAGAAAATGATGAAAGGAGATATATTCATTGATCTCAGAAACATCTTTAATAAAAAAGAGATGAAAAGTTTAGGATATAAATATTATTGCATTGGAAGATAGATCGTCCTAAAAAAGTTATTAAGCTTTAATTTTTTAACTAGATCAATAGTATTCTTGATACCAATCTACAAATCTTTGGATGCCCTCTTCAAGTGTGAACCTTGGGTTATACCCAACATAATCAAATAACTGCGTCGTATCTGCGTGTGTTGTCATTACATCTCCTGGCTGCATATCGCGGTATTGAATATTCGCTTTCTGCCCCAAGCAACTCTCAAGAATCGAAACAAAATCTACTAGATTCTGAGGCTGACCCCTTCCTATGTTAAATATTCTATATGGTGCAAGCGAACTTTGAGATGGATCGTCTTTAGCAGTTTCATTAATAAGCGGTAGCTTATCTTGAATCCTAATTATCCCCTCAACTATATCATCAATATATGTGAAATCTCTCGCCATATCACCGCCATTATTAAGATATATTGGCTCCCCATCTAAAATACTCTTCGTGAATTTAAAAAGCGCCATATCAGGCCTTCCCCAAGGGCCATAAACAGTAAAAAATCTTAAACCAGTTGAAGGAATATCAAAAAGATGGGAATAAACATGGGACATCAGCTCATTAGATTTCTTTGTTGCAGCATAGAGAGAAACCGGATGATCCACATTATCAAGTGTAGATAATATTTCATTATCTTTCATTCCATAAACCGAACTCGAGGAGGCATAGACGAGATGTTCAATTGGGTAATTTCTACAAGCCTCAAGTATATTAAGGTGGCCAACTAAGTTCGACTCAGCATAGACCATTGGATTGTCAATTGAATATCTTACTCCTGGTTGTGCTCCAAGATGGATGACTCTTTCAAATGAATGCTCTCGAAAAAGATCGGATATATAATCTGCATCAATCAGGTCAAGCTTTTTGAAGCTGAAATTTTCTAGGTCTCTTAGGTTATTTAGTCGAGATTCTTTTAAACTGACATCATAGTAACTGTTTAAGTTATCTATTCCTACAACCTTATGGCCAAGTTCACATAACTTTATTGCTGTATGAAATCCAATGAATCCCGCAGTACCTGTAACCAAATATTTCAATTTATAACTCCTTATTTTTGATTATTTCTTCAATTGCTTTCATGTACTCTTCTATCACATATTTCTCGTCAAATTCTTTCTCTATCTTATCCCTGCCTCTATGTCCCATTCTAACTCTCTCTCCATGAGTCATATTAATGATTAGCTCCATTTTTTTAGCTAAATCTTCTGGATCTTCTGTTTTGCAAAAAAATCCATTTAATCCATCATCAATGGTTTCTCTGCATCCAATTGTATTGGTAGAAATTATTGGTTTGCCCATTGCAGCTGACTCTAATAAGGATCTTGGTACACCTTCTCTGTAGTATGATGGCAGAACAATACAATCAGCATTGGCAATAAAATCGGCAACATTTGTATGGTATCCCAGATAATTAACCACACCCTCTTTTTCCAAAGATAGAATGTCATTTAATTTAATCTGATCATTTTTATCAGAGTCTGTCCAACCTAATATTTGTAACTCAAAATTGTTATAATTCTGCTTGAGAAGCCTTGATGCATTTATTAGATCTAAAACACCTTTTTCTTCAAGAATTCTCCCTACAAATAAGAATCTAATAATATTATCATCTGGGGCATCCATAACTTTGAAGTGATTCAAATCGACTCCTGACCCCATTATCCTTATCGATTTTTTTTTCTTAGCCCAGCCTTTTTTGTTAAAAAGATCCATATCTTCTTGATTCTGAAAAAAGACCACTGAAGCTAAAGGTTGACTTATCATATAGAGAAAACCTACCAATTTTGATGTAAGTCCAGTCTCAATAAAGGCTGTGCCTAATCCTGCAATATTATTGATACACTGTATCTTTAAAAAACTACCCGCTAATGTACTGTAAATATTAATTTTTGGCGTGAAGTTTAATACTAGATCTGGTTTTAATTTTTTATAAAGATAAATCAGCTTAAAAATAGTGCCAATATCTTTAAATGGGTTTTTACCGCTACTACCAAGACTAATGTGAGAAAAGTTGCAGCCTAATAACTCTAGATTCTCAGTGCAATCATCTCGAGGTGCTATCACCTCAACATCGTATCCATCTAATAATAATTTCTTTATTGTATTTTTTCTAAAATTAAATAATTGCCAACATGCATTTGAGACAAGGATTATCTTCTTTCTCTTATTCATTGCTAAACCAAAATATCTCTAATGTAGTTATTATTTTGGCGTCAAGAGGGCGCTGAATGCCGATACAGAAAGGTTATCCTCAGAATAATTTCTAAACGGTAATGCCATTTTCTTTCTAGGAGTTGGTAGCTTCTCCCATCTATTTATTTCCTTTACATCAACTTTAAATCCTGAAGATTCAAATATCTCAATCATTTCCTGGAAGCTAATTCTATTTGTATAGATCCCCCCTCTCTTAAATAATTTTGATTCCCAAACAGTTTCTGAGAAGCGAAGGTTATTTAATGCATAGTCCAAATGATCTTTCAGATCAATGGAATGAGAAATCACTCCGTCGTGTTTCAAAATTCTTTTACATTCTTTCATAATTGGAAGAAATTCATCCTTATGTATGTGCTCTAACACAGCCTCTGAAAATATAAAATCTATTGAATTGTCTTCAATTTCAGAAAAACTCAAAAGCCCATTTGTTAGATATTTAGCACCTATAACATCTAACATTTCTGTAAAAGATGTGACATGGTCAATGTTTTTGACTGCGTAACCATCTTCATATAGCTCTTTTGAAATTGCTTTATATTGGGTAATATCTTTTACTGAAAAATCTCCTGCATCAATTAGCAATGCCTGTGCATTATATGAGGAAAATACTATTGCAGAGGAAACAGAATCGCCTGGGCCTATCTCAATAATTTTTTTTCCTTGTAGATCATCGGGTGATAATTTTGATGCATTTAAATGGGTCGATATAATTCTTAGAAAATAGCTAGCTTTATCCATTGACCCATGTCTAAATAAACCAATCTTTTGCCAAATACCATATTTCATTGGCATGAAAGATAAAAATATCTTAATAGTCATCTTTAGCCACCAAGGAATTCTTTTTTTTATGCTCATGCAGGATTTATTTTGATTATAAGATCATATTATAAATAGAGATAATCATGCTTCCTTATATTCCTATTTATGCTCTGTATTTCATTTTCTAAATATACTGTCTTAAATCCAAATTAACTTTTGGTAAATTTATATCAATCATTCAAGACACCAGAATTTATGGAAGTAACTGTAAAAAAAAATTTAATGGCCTAAAAAATTGGAGGTGGGGTGAAATAATATTATGTTTTAAATTTTATTGCTGATTTCTTTCCAAGTTGCAGCAGTGGAATTTAACTATAAATCTCATTATTAGCCCAATCCAATACCATAGTAGTTTTTCACAGAATTCTTTTTAATCTGACGTCTGCCATCAATAAGATCAATATCAGGTTTGTTTTTATTAATAATATTTGGTAAATCAATAAACTCATCCCACATTGTCATTAAGATAACAATATCATTACTCTGAATAGATGGTGCAAGATCCTCTTCCAAAGAAATTTTATCTTTAAATAGTTTTTGCATATTTTTTCCAGCAACAGGATCATATAAAGATATATTAAATTCCATCTCTATTAGCGCTTCGATAACAGGTATTGTTGCTGATTCTCTTATATCGTCTGTATTTGCTTTAAATGCAGCTCCAAGAATAAGGATATCTTTTTTATTTTTATAATTTGGAACCTTATTTTTAAGTATTGAGATAATTTTTTGAGGCTGAGCATTGTTAATATTTATAACTGAACTAAGCATTTTCATGCTCACATTTTGTTTTTCCCCAAAGGCATGAAGTGCTCTTACATCTTTTGGAAAACAACTTCCGCCAAAGCCACAACCAGCTTCTAAATATTTAATTGAGGAAGGGAAAACCCTTTTTTCATTAACAAATGGTGAAAATCTTTCGTCTAAATGAACGCCTCTCTCTACCTCTTGAGAGTCAACCCCAACAGTTGCACACAAATTGCCAATTTCATTTGAGAAGGAAATAAGAGTTGCAAGTAAGCTATTCGCTGAATACTTAATCATTTCTGCAGTCGTAGTGTCTGTGAGGATATAATCGGTATCAAAATAAAAGTCGTATAATGACTTAACTAAGTTAGATGCGTATTCATCAGACCCTCCTATGACCACTCGATCTGGATTCATAAAATCATCTATAGCAACACCCTCTCTTAGAAATTCTGGATTCATGACTAAACCTATGTCAGTTCCAACTTCCTTTTTAGAATATTTCTCAATTATTGGTTTAACTACATCCGATGTTGTCTTTGGAATTACAGTACTTTTTACAATTACAGTGTGATAGCTAGATTTATCTCTTAAGACGAGCCCTATCTGCTTAACTGATTCTTTAATAAAAGTTAGATCAATATAATCTTCCCTGTAAGGTGTTCCAACCGCTATAAAAGTATAGTCAGTATTTGAAACTGCTTCATGCAAGTCATTAGTAGCAAACAGAGTTACTCCAACATTTTTATCGAGTAATTCCTGAAGACCTACTTCATGTATGGGAGGCGTTTTATTATTAATATTATTAACCTTAGCTTCATCTAAATCTACGCAAGTAACGTGGTGACCAATTTCAGAAAAACAAGCGCCACTGATTAATCCAACATAGCCTGTTCCAATAATAGAAATCTTTGCCATATCTAAATGAGATTTTCTGAATACCAATACATTGATTTAAGAAGGCCCAAATCAATATCAACTTTTGGTTTATAGTTTAATTCTTTTTTTGCCTTTTCAATTACTGGACATCTTCTTTGGGGATTATCAGTGAGGTACTCCTTTTCAGAGCTTTGTCCAAAAATAAGTTTGCCTTTATAATCAAAATGATCCGATCCTATTTTAATAACTTTTTCAGCAAGTTCTAACATAGAAATTTCAGGGTTCTCAACTCCAATGTTATAAGCTTCTCCATTTCTGCCGGAGAATAATATTTTAAAATACCCTGTTATTGCATCAGATACATAACAGAATGTTCTTGTTGGGCTTCCATCAGAGAGAAGAACAATATCTTGATTCGAAAAAATATTGGAGCAAAAATCAGGGAGGACTCTGCCATCAGTAATTTTTAGGCCAGGTCCGAAATTGTTAAACGGTCTCGCTATTTTACATGGAACATCATGAACTTGAGAGAAGGATACGCACAAAGTTTCTCCGAATCTCTTAGACTCATCATAACAAGCCCTAGGTCCAGTGCATGAAACATTACCTCGATAGGTTTCTGGTGTAGGGATATCATTTTTATAAGGATCACCATAAATTTCACTTGTAGAGAAATACAAAAGCCCCTTGATTGATTTATCATTTACACACCTATCAAGAATAAGTCTTAATCCATTAACATTTGCATCCATCGTTTCAATTGGATATTTTCTATAAAACGTTGGTGAAGCTATAGATGCTGCGTGGATAATATATTCAAAAGATCCTAATTTTTCTGGCAATGGCTGTGTTATATCATGTTCTATCAATACAAGCTCATTTGATTCTTCTAGCTTTTGAAGCCATTGGGGTCTTCCTCTAAAAAAATTATCACATGCATAAACTAGTATCTTTCTCTCAGGATTTTTTATATTCCAAAAAGCTAAAGCATTCACCAGGTAATAGCCTAGAAAGCCACCCGCTCCAGTTATTAAAAATCTAGACCCACTAAGTTTCAGTAAATCACTCTCAAGATCTTTTATAATTCTCTCTAAATCATCCTTAACGACTAATGATGCATCCATTATTTTGAATAATCCTCCACTCTGGGGCTTTACCATTTGCCCATAAATCTTTTAATTTAGTCTTATCTCTCTAAGTGCATCTGTACAGAGATTTATTCTCTTTTTAAATACTTATTACTTCCACACTTTCCAAGGCGCATCTCCAGAAGCCCATAATTCCTCTAAATACATCTTGTCACGTAGAGTATCCATGGACTGCCAAAAATCTTCATGTTCAAAAGCTATCATATTTCCCTCGTGTGATAGATTCTCCATTGGGGCTTCTTCCCAAATTGTTTGATCTCCTTCAATATAATCTAAAACTTTTGGTGAAAGAACAAAGAAGCCGCCATTGACCCTTCCTCCATCACCTCTGGGTTTCTCTATAAACTTGGTAACTATATTATCTTTAGTCACAACTGCTCCAAATCTACCAACAGGAAGAACAGTTGTAATCGTTGCAAGCTTTTTATTCTCATTATGGAAGTTAATTAATTTTTTTATATCAATATTTGAAACTCCGTCTCCATAAGTGAAACAAAAGCTATCTTCGTCCCTTAAGTAATCTTTTAATCGCTTCAGTCTTCCGCCTGTCATAGTTTTCTCACCAGTATCTACCAGAGTAACATGCCAAGGTTCCGCCCTCTCACTATGAACTTCCATCGTATTTTCTTGCAAATTGAATGTTATATCTGACATGTGCAGATAGTAATTGGAAAAATACTCTTTTATGAGGTTGCCCTTGTAACCACAACAAATAATAAAATCGTTTACCCCATGATATGAATAAGATTTCATGATATGCCACAAAATTGGCTTACCGCCAATTTGTACCATCGGTTTCGGGACGTGAACAGTCTCCTCTGTCATTCGTGTACCCAATCCACCTGCCAGTATTACCGCTTTCATATATACCTCTAATTCAGATCCTTAACTTCTATAATTTTAACTTTAATTTCATATCTGCTGTCATTATTCATATCTTCTATCATTAGTCAAAGTTAAAAAAAGAGAATTTTTGCTCTCATATTTTGATACATAAAAGATACAATCAACGAATTGATCTTGCGATGAATCATTATTTATTCTTCGTTAATTGATCACTTAAATCAGGAACATATATCATAACTTCATCATTTCTATATGGGATTGATCCAAATTTCAATTGGCCTTTGGCAGCCCATTTTTTCCACCAGAATTCTGCAAAGTCCCTGATAGAAGATGGCTTCCCAGTTCCAATATTTTTGAAGAGTGGTTTACCAAATTCAGTTTTTTCAAATTCAAGAGCTTGTATTAATTGCTCAGCTACATCCTCAACGGGAGTAAAATCTCTGAGTTGCTCTCCCTCTGTCATATCCACATCTTCACCCGAAATTGCAGCTCTCTTGAGAGATGGCCACAGTCTATTCTGGCTTTCCCCCTCTCCAAATACTTGAAATAATCGTAAATACTGTAACTTCAATTTATGTTCAATTGACCATTGATAAAAGGCTATCGCTGCCGCAGCTTTTGATGCAGGGTATGACATGGAAGGTTCTAAATTTGCAGTAACTGGAATGCAATTATACCTTTCTCCAGAGTGGCCATATTCAAAAGCTGTCCCAGTAACAATAAATTTTCTAACACCTGCTTCTCTTGCTCTTTGCATTAACTGCAATGATGCTGTTAAATTCCAGTAAAGGCAGTTCTCGAGTGAATCATATGGAAAGTTAGTGCTGTGAGATGCAAGATGTAAAAAAACATCACACCCCTCTATTTCATCTCTCAAATCATCCTCCAACGATCCTTCTACCCATGTTGGTTCACTTTTCAATGGAATTCGTGTCCGACTACCAGGTCGTCGGAGACAGATTAAGTCATGTCCTATAGCTAAGGCTTGTTTAAGAAAGTGAGAACCAATAAAGCCCGTTCCGCCAGTAACAAATATCTTCATGGCTTAACCTTCAATATATTAGTCGTGAGCATGATGATAATCAGGATGATTCATATCTTTATTTGATATTATCTTTGGCTCTTCTGGCCATTCGAAATTAAAAGATGGATCATTATATCTGATGCCTCTTTCCAGTTCTGGCGTAAAGGGTTGCGAGCAATAGTAATGAATAAGACAGTTATTTTCTAATGTTAAAAAAGCATGGGCACAACCAGGTGCTATGTGGATGCTCTTTCTGTTTTCTTGGTTGAGCTCAAAACTAATCCACTGCATATATTTTTCAGATGTTGGGCGTAGATCAACGATTACATCATATATACTCCCTTTTAAACATGATAATGTCTTGCCTTCACTGTTTGGTGATAATTGATAATGAAAGCCCCTCAAAGTGAAAGCATATTTATTTTCTGAAACATTAGACTGAGATATATCTGTGGTGATACCGTTTTCAGCAAACTCTTTTTTGCAGAAATGTCTTCTAAAAGACCCTCTATCATCAATAACTGGTTCTGGTTCAATTAGAAAGACACCTGGTATCTTTTGCTCAATAAATTTCATTACGTAACTTAATTAATTGTTTTATTCGGATGCATGTATTAACTCTGAATTGCTCTCCATAAAAACCATGGCTATCAGTCTTTACAAATTCTTGGTTTTCTGAAAAAAACAATAAAATGACCTGATTTTTTAAGTTAATCGTTCGAGAAATAAGGTATTGCCGTAATTATAAACATATAATCGGATAAAAGACATATTCAAGTAAAAATTATTTGATATAAAATCTTATAAAAAATTGTTGAGTGATTTATATCAACATCTTGCTAACTAGCAACTTATTTAAACAAAAAAGATGGGAACTTATGATTGACATAGTTATCGTGAATTGGAATTCTGGCAAGTTGATTCAATCATGCATTGAGTCAATTTATCAAAATCATGATGATGTCATCAAAAAAATTGTCGTCGTAGATAATGGGTCGACAGATGGATCAGATTCTTATCTAGAGAATTTTCCATTGGTGACATTGATTCGTGCTAAATCTAATTTGGGTTTTGCCAAGGCCTGTAACTTGGGCGCTGAATATACAACAAATGAGTTTATTCTATTTCTCAATCCAGATACCGTTATCTATCCAGATACATTTAAAAAAGTGATAGATTTTATGTCAGAACCTAAACAACAGAAATTTGGTTTATGCGGGATACAACTATTGGATGAGGAAAGAAGGGTTCTTCGACATTGTTCCCGCATACCCACTGTTAATAGTTTCATATTTCATACTCTTGGTTTAGATAGGGTCTTCCCAAGACTGGGATATGTGATGGGTGAATGGGATCACTTAACTACCCAAGAAGTTGACCATGTGATTGGTGCTTTCTATCTTGTCCGCAGATTTATCTTTGAAAAATTAAATGGTTTTGATGAAAGATTTTTTGTTTATTTAGAAGATATAGATTTTTCCCTAAGAGCCCAAAAACTTGGCTGGGGTTGTATTTACTATTCTGATGCACAAGCTCATCATTTATGTGGTGGATCATCTAGGCAAATTAAATCAAAGAGTCTATTCTATTCAGTTCGTAGTCGACTATTATATTCGTTCAAACATTTTTCTCGATTTGATTCACTAAAGATACTCACCGTTACAATAATAATCGAGCCATTAACTAGGATAATATGGAGTATAAGATTGATGTCTATCAAATCTTTAAAAGAAAGTTTTATGGCTTATGGACATCTATTGAATTGGATTTATAAAAAATTAAAATTCAAATATAAAAGAGTGTCATGAATCTATTTCAGAGTTTCCTATCGTTAATGCTTCTTTAAAAATCCTATCCCAAGCCATCATAAATTGTTCCCTAGATCGATATTTTTGCAAATAGTTTTTTACAGAATCCATGTGCTGTCTGCTATCAAATTTTCCAGATATAAAAAGTTCAAGTTTCTTTTCCCACTCTATCAAACTACCACAAGTTAAGTTGTAGTCCACCCCGGAAAAGGATTTAACATATGCTGGAGTATCCGTTGTAATAACTGGAATACCATGCTGCCAGAGTAAAATTAGCTTGTTTTCTGGTTTGTGCAAAGCTACTTTGTCAGATTTATCTAAAGGAATAATTGCCAAGTCTGACTTTACAATATGTTTACTGAAACTATCCTTCTCCCAATCTATAAACTCATAGTCGCATTTCAGTCCCTTGAATATTTTAGGGACATCCACAGTTAATAATCCATACTTATAGGATCTATCTGATACTATTTTTAATAATATTTTTCCTTGAAACTTTTCTAAAACAGGTGCAATGGTCAATAGATGTTTTGCCGTAACTCCCATTCCTTCCCAAACCAAAACTAGCGGATGATCATTAGTATATTCTGATTTCTTAATTGTTATATCTTCTTCAAAGAAATCAAAAGGAATATGCACATTAGAATTAAACTTTGAAATGTATTCTTTTGCACTCTCAGTTGGGCATACAACAATATCTGCATATTTAAACATCTCATGATAGACATTGTTGTAATTAGAGTAGAATTTGCTTTCTCGTCTTGAAATAAATCGGCTGAAGCCTCTTGCAAAATTCCACCAAAAATTTTGATTGAAAAAGAAAGAGTTATTTATATCAAATATAAGGACAGTTTTGGGATGTGATTTCTTATAGCTTATCCAATCTGACATGTTTGCTATGGTCGTTACATAAAGAATATCGTAGTTTTTATCTAACTGACAAGGTTCCCAGTTTAGTTCCGACTGATTTGCATAATAGATAAAACGTCGCCTGTCTCCTGCCGTTGAAAAGTCTTGATCAACTGGTGTATACCCAATTGCTTTCGATCTCAATTCATCATAATTAATCATTTACAATAACTCTGAGGTTGGAGGTTGGCATTAACATCGCGCCATAATACATCATATCATGTATCAGTTCTCAAAGTATCCATTGTAAAAAAGCTTAGCTTCTCAGGGAGAAGTAACAAAATAGGTGTCTGTAAGTATAAAAAGCTTTGCAAAACTATATACTCCAAATAATAACAACAAAAATAATGAAATTATCTTCGATTTTCTTGGTAATTTGGTAGCCCAAACCAAATTGCTGAACATTGTTAACTCAAATAATCGATGAGCAATGGGTGGAAATATCAAGAGTGTATAAAAAGACACAACTCCAAAAAGAGAAATATAAAACCATGGCAAAACTTCGTTTTGCATTGATTTCAAATTATAAATACCAATTAGAAGCAATAAGACAAAGACTATACTTCTCAGAGAAAATGGGTTTGGTTTTGAAGTACCTAGATCTAAATAATCATCAGTTGTATAAAAATCAAGAAGTGCGCCAACATTAGTTCCAAAGAGATATTCAGTAGCGAATTGGATTAATATTGGAAATAGAACTATAGAACTACCTCCTAATAAAAGTATAAGAGAGGTACTACGAATATGTGCAATTTTAGGAATGAGAATAAATGGAACCAAAACAAACATACTAAAGTGAGAACCGGCGGCTAAAATTGCATAACTTAATCTTACTAAGAAGCTCGATTTTTCAAATGTAGCTTTATATAGCCCTAAGTAAGCAAATGCAATGCCAAGTGCTACTCTCACCTGAGTCATCTCATGAATTGGAAATAACATTACTAAATATATAAAACTTACTAAAGCAAAGTTCTTATTTTTAGAAAAAATATTTAATTTAATACTCAGCCCAATAAAGGCAACTATAACTAAGAAGAAATGAAATGATTCATGGCCAAAAGAAGCCTGAATTGTTGTCGCTAAAAATTCAAAAAATGGTTCCCACCTAGTACCATAACCTTGAGCAAGCTCTTGCCAGCCGCCTAAATACTGATAGTAATCTCTGTCCAAGCCAAGAATCCTCAGTCCAGCAACAAATGAAAATAGAATGCTTACCGCAAGAACAAAGAATGATTCTCTTCGAAAAAAGATGTTTGAACTTATATGCTTATCTGTAGGTGTCCATAACCCTTTATAAATATTTCTTGTTATATTCATAAATATTTTACCGCTAAACTTTGTTTTTATTGAAATATTGTAAACCTAATAAGTATAGAGATATTATTCTTTTAGGCAGAGTAGATATTAGTAAGACAATAATATAAGGCACATGCGTAAAAGTTGATAATGGATTTCTATTTTGTAAAACAATTTCACTATCAATCTCACCATAAAGCCTCATTTTTACTAAGTTTCTTATGGTAAATAGCTTTGATTTTTTTGAGTGGCTTTTCATAAATTGCTGCTTAGATTCAAGTCTATATTTTTCTGGAAGTTTATAAACTACCCTAGATAGATCATGAATAAAAACATCAATAATATTACCGCTCCAATAGCTCTTTTTTTTACTCTGACTTACTAGAAGGTCGTTCTGTATCCAGAAAAAAGAAGGGCTCTCATTCAGAAAATTAAAAATAAGAGCTATTTGAGGAAAATTCCTACAAGAAACTAAATCTAAGCTGGTCACAGACTGAACGACATCCTTTGAGTAAATAGTTGCCCCTGTTAATGTGAGATGCCAACCAAAGTTAATAAAAATAGTCTCTTGTTCCTTTTTTAATCCAGACCTAAATAACTCACCATTCACCCTAATTCTATTTTTAGAATTCACACCAATAATTGATGGTGAATTAATTTTTATAACATCTAAAACCTTTTCTATAGAACCAGACTTAATAGTCATTGAGTCACCTAAAAGCCACACATAATTTGTTGATGGTAACTTTAAAGTTGCTAGTAGATTTTTATCGTGACCCAGTGGAGGATTATTTTTAAAGTAAAATATATTTGAATACTTACCAGATAACTCTTCTACTAATTTCTCAGTCTCATTGTTTGTGCTGTCATCAGAAATATACACGCCTATTTCATATTTTTTAATATCAGGTAATAGAAATGAGAGATTTTCATATAAAATCTCAGGCCTATTAAAGGTAGGAATTGCTATTGATAATTCATCATTCATTATTGAAATTTGATCTTTTGTAATCTTCTATATATTTTTTGATACCATTTTCCAGATCAATCGGATGAAATTGAATTATTGATTGCAAAAAAGAGGTGTCAAATTCAATGTTATTTATTTGCTTTTCTTTCAAATCCTCGTGAATTATTGATGGCCTAATTTCTATATTTTTCTCAATGGTTTGCAAAATAGATAATAAAGAATAACTCCTGCCTGATGCCAGATTAATAATTTTCTTGTTGATATTTTGTACTAGTATCTTTTCTACTATGTCAGACAAGTCAGATATGTGTATGTAATCCCTAGTTTGCTTACCTGTTCCCCAAATTCTAATTGGCTGTCTCTCTAAGGCATTTGAAACAGCTAATTCAATAAAACCCTGATCATGTCTTTTGCCTCTCAGTCTGCCGTAGACATTTGACGGACGAAATATTAGGTAATCAAGCTCGTGAGATTCTGCTAGTAATAATATGTGATTCTCTATAATTAACTTGGATTGTCCGTAAAAAGTGGTGGGCTCTCTTAAGCTAGATTCACTGATTCTATTATCAGATTCTTTGTAAATCATCCCACCAGATGAGAAAAATATTATCTTCTTCTTAAGCTCTGAAATAATATTGATTAAAAGCAAAGTTGGCTCAATAACCTCTTGTTTTTCTTTATCATAATCATCTTTTGTGGAGACAGGTATTAAGTTTGAAACAAGATGAATCACTTCATCAATATCATTCTCAATGATAATTTCTTTAATTCTTGAAACTTCTTTGAGATTGCATTCATAAGTCTTTATGTTAATCCCCTCTTTTTCAAAGTGTGATATATCTGATCCTCTTTCAATTAAAAGAAAAATCTGGAAGTTAGAATCATTTAATCTCTTGATTAGGTTTGACCCTATAAAACCTGAACCTCCCAAGAATAAAATACTTTTCTTTTTCATACTTAATATAGTTAACGTTTGTTGTATATAAATGTTTCTTCCAATTTTGGTTGATCAAGCACATGATTCAGAAAAGGTTCGGCACTTTTAATGAACTCCTTTACTAAAATATCCTCGGACATACTCGACCAGAATAATGCTCTATTTAGCAAATCTTCTCTTGAAAGCAATAGATTGCATTCCTTCAATAATTTAAGAAATTTCTTAGCATTAGAATTATTCGCATCAGTAATGAAATCATCAACCACGAGGAATGGTCTTCTTGATAGAATCCTCGAAAATAGAAGTGACTGCCCAACGCTATCATATATTATCAGTTTAGATTTTTGATGTTCTCTAGGGCTGATACCATATTTCATATTCTTATACGTAAAATTTTTCTTATCTGCATTTGGAAATGCAACAATTGAAACATCACGGAAGATTGATTCCAGTTCTTCGGCAGTTGCAATATAGTAATCTCTTGATTTTTTATCTCTATTCTTATTGGCGGATAGAATAAATTGAATTTCCGAATTCATCTTAGGGAATGATTTATCTTTATATCTGCTCGGATAGATATTCTGTTTACCTGTTCCCCAGTAATACATAGTCTTGCATCCTGAATCTTCTAGTTGATATTCAACTCTCTTATCATTTAAGCCATAGCCACCGCCATGTTGGATATAATAAAGATCAGATTTATTATTTCTTATAATTGATCCAAGTAGAGGATCGGCCATAACTCCATATATGCTCGTCACTACTTTTTTAATATTTATTTTTGATAAGTAGTGATTCTTAATCTTTGCATATGACTCCATATGACTTGATGGAAAGAGTTCCACTAAAGCTCCTATTAGCTTCTCATCCATTGAGGTCTTGATTAATTCATTCCTAAATCTTTCCCTTACTTTTGGACATTTTTTTTCATACCTTAATAAAAAGAAACTTAGATCTTCTATTACGAATATTCTATTTCTGAAGTACGCATGTGAGTGAATAATTGTGTCAGACTTTCTTAAAAAGAATAAAGATCTTAAAAAAAATAGGAGTGATCTAACAAATGTGATTATTTTTAAAACTTTGGTTCTAACTGTTTCTCTTATTGCAATCTCACCTTTGAAGATGTCATACATCCTATTGAATGTCTTTTCTTTAAAATTATTCAAGGATAAATCTGCACCTGATGCAGTTATGGTATTTTTATCTATTCTTTTAAACAGTTCCAGCAAGAATAGCTTTTCTTCATTCCCTATGAATACTTGTTCACTCTCACTTAGGTCCAATGTTCCAATAACTGCAACTCTCAATTCTTCTCCAATTCTATTGAGATATTCCATTGTTATTTTTATGTCATTCATATCTATTTGAGTTTGAATTTAGGCTGAAATAGTAAATTCAAAACTTGGAATATTACCTGCTGGCTTCAAAGTGTCATCAAGTTCTTGAATTGAGAAGAGCACCCTTGTGAGGCATCCTTTTTTATCTCTTTTATGCATCATCATTGGGAGCACGGCGCATTGAGCTTGATCCCAAGAAATTCTTATAGACGCTTCTTTATTTGATACATCCAATTTTCCGTCTGTCACTGGAATACCAGTTGTGCTAGATACTATATTTGAGATTGACTGAGTATGATCAAAGTCTATGTTGATGGGTAAGGTTTCTGTTATATTTCCTCCACTATTATAAGCAATCTCTATCTCACGCCCCCAAAACTCTGGAAAGAGAGTTATATACCCTACTCTTAGGAAATATTTATCTCTTTTCCAGTTAGTAAATTCATACCCAATCTTGATTTCAGGTTGTTCTAGGGAGATTGATAGTATTTTATTCATTTCGCCAAGTGGTGTTTTATGCAGCGTCTCAAAACATACATATCCATTATTTTGAAAAATAGTTGGCAGAACTGGTGCCAGGTCAGTAATTTTTTTTTCTTCAAAAAATCCTTGACCTTGAACGCCACCAGAGAAGAAGTCTGCTCCTAATAAGATTGAATCGAAATAACCATGCGGTAGAGTCCCAAATATGGACTTATTATATTTATTAAATCGAAGGCTTTTTATCGTCAATCCTTTTCTGAGATTCAAATCAGCTTCAATATGATCAGAATAGACTGAAAGGTTCGTTCGTTCTCGATCCGTAATGATTTTTAATCTATCACCCTTAAATGTATCTAAATCGTAACCTTGATCGATCTTTTTTCTACTATCCAAATCCTCATCTAGGTTTATTTCTAAGCGATTTGCTAATAAATTAAGATCCTTGATTGCCATCTTCCATCTCTTTTCAGTGATGTGAGTTCTCAGATCACTTGACCATAGATCACATAAACTTTTCCATAAAGCTTTGTCGTCCCTGAATAATGAGGAATTATTTATTTTTTTATACAACTTAAAACATGAGGTATTTAACCATGTATCATTTCTTCCAGATACCGCCCATCTACTTATATTATATTTGGGTTGTTTTTTTACTGGAACAGGATTTGCTAAGCTGACAAGTGACGCTGATCGTTTTTTTACTTTTCTTATTTCTTTAGTGATATCAGTCGGAGTATGCCAAGTCACATTTCTATTTTCTGAAATAAAAATCATCAAACTTTTTATCCTATTCCATTCCCCCTCTTGATGCATTCTTGCTTCAGTATTAAACCGTCCAGGTCTGAAATCGAAACACTCTGCATCATTTGTATAGAATGGAATAATGCCCTTTTGTGATGGATCAAAGTTATCAAAGAAATTCAAATAGGTCTCCCTATTGATATCTCCATGCGCATAATGTTGTAGTTTTTGGAAAATAAAAGAATTTGACCAAATAACAGGCATTTCTCTCTCATTAGGGCTCATGCCATGATTTGGGAGAGAGCTCTCAAACTCAGGGTGATTCTTGAAGGTAAGCTTCACATTGCTCTCATCCATAATGAAACTCTGATACCCAAGCTCATGCAATAAGTCTATGATGCTGCTAGAAAATGCCATTTCGTTTATTAGGGCCACTGTCGGAACTTTATTAAAATATTTCTTATAGATTTGAAGGCCTAGAACATGATTCCAATGATTAACTTCATATGGAACCAATGGTGCAATCATTTGAACATATCCGCTTCCAATTAACTCAACTCGACCATCTTGAATGAGTGAAGAGAGATGGCTTATCCATGTTTTATCGATCTCATGAATCCTTTCGATAGTTTTCCCGCTTATCTCAATACCGATCCTGACACCCTCAATTTCACATAGAGATAATAGTGGCCAATAACATCTTTCAATTACGTCTTTATGTTCTTCATTTTCAATAGACGAGAAAGATAGATTTAAATGGAATGTGGTAAATAACTTCATATTAACTCAATAACTCTTTCCAAGATTTACCCCACAAGGCATCGTCATCTATTTGAGGTTCATCAGCTAAATCTAATTGTTCAATAAATTCGTAAAGCAAGCTTGTGTTTAAGTTATTCCAATTACCGAGACACTTCCAACTATTTTTATTTCTTGTGTATTTTTTTAGCCAAAAGAAATCTTCCAAATCATTATCATAGTTACAGCCAATAATCACTTTCTTGCCATAAAACTCAACTTCTTGAAGGGTTGTACCAAAGGAGGTGATTATCATTGATGCGCTTGATATTTCCTTTTGCATATTTTTTGAGTCTTCTATGATTTCAATATCTGGTATTTCTTTTAATAAATCACTTTTACTGTGTTGATATCCAGGTCCTAAGATTAATCTTAATCTATCTCCATATTTTGTATTTTTCATAATCATTAAGATCTTGTGAGAAATATTATTTGGATCACTGCCTCCAAAAGTAAGAAGGATCCTATTATTTATTTTCTTATTGGTTATTTTGGGTTCTTTTAACATAGAATAGGGCTTTCCCCAATGAAGCCTATTGTTTTGACTTAGATTATTTCTTTCCAAATCATCTTGGTTTATAAAGAAAGAAGGAACAACAATTTTTGTAGCATTCTTAGTCCATTCTTCTATGTTATCAATGATGATTATGTTTACATCATCATTTACATATTGATCCAAAATATTCATACAATTGTATTTTGAATCAATAATTACATGCTTAAATTTGAGATTTTTGTCAGATTTCTTATTAAATATTTGTAATCTCTCTCTTTGCAGAAATTCTCTTTCAATTTGATTTGTGACGAGAAATGTTACCTTGGAATCCAGTTTGAGGGATTTGATTAAACTTGTCAGTCTATATAAATGACCAAATCCCAGATCTACCCCGCCACTTGCGAAACATAATATTTCTGGAGAAAAATTCAAAATTCTATAAGGTTTTTCTAATCTTTTTGAGAGGTCTCAATCCATCAGATGGGTCTGCTCTCCAATCACGGTCTGCTATCTCAGATGCAGATGATTCTTTCTTTCCATGACCATCACCAGCAATGCCTTCTCGCACTTCTTTAATGACTTTCTCAATCTCATTTGGTAACCAACAGTGTCCTGCTGAATACTCATCGCCCTTTTTATCTAAGTCGAGATGAAACTCAATAGTGCTGGCATTCCATTTATGAATTGCTCTGTGAATAATGCTAGGACAAACTGTATGATCAGACCAACCTGTTTTGCATCCTGTTTCTTCTCTTATTGTTTGAATAGCTGATAGATTTGCATCTTTGTATGGTGTTGGATAGGCAGAATTACAATGCAAGAATGTGAGATCTTCGCAATTATTTCTATCCACTACATCTTTGGCGTGCAATATCTCTGAAATATTTGCCATACCTGTTGAAATTATAAGCGGTTTGGTTGTTTTAGAACATCTCTCTATCAAAGAATCCCAAAGTAATTCATAAGAGGCAATCTTAAAAAAATCTACATATTTTTCAAGAAGGTCAACTGCTTCTAAATAAAAAGGAGTACATGAAAACTGTATATTTCTTTCTTTGCAGTGTTCATATAGAAAAGGGATATAGTCTTCTGGTAATTCCCATTGCTCTCTGTCTCTGTGAGCCTTTGAATTTTCTAAAACCTCCTTTGAGAAAAGCTGATTGACTTTAAATAATTGGAATTTTACGGCATCACAACCCACTTCTGATGCAGCATCAATAAAATCTTTGCATCTCTCTAGATCGCTACTGTGATTACTCGAAACTTCAGCGATAAAAAATGTCATATTATTCAACCTCGATAGTTATAGAATCAAGCGCCATTTGGCAGAAATGCTCAGCCTCTTCCCTATCTTTTCCGGAAACTATAACATAACCAAACCTGTCCGGGTGCATTCTAATTGGGGGTTGAATTTCGCCTTTTCCTCTAAAAAAGCCATACTTTACAAGACCAGGAGTCTCCTTTAGGACATCTATTCCGCTAATTTCTTTGATTAAACCTTCATTTGGAAACCAATATCTAATTGAGGTGGCATTGTTGAGCTTTGGCCTTAGATCTGACCTATTAATTGGTAGAGAGAGAGAATGACGCATGACAATTTCTACTAAATTTACACCAGATGCAACTGGCACTTGGTGGGTAGCAAACCATCCTCCAGATAGTCTTGCAGCAATTTCTATGATCTTTATATTTCCGAGATTATCAATAACGATATCTCCCTTGATTATTCCTTCCTCTATCCCTATTGCTGAAGCACTGTCCAAAATTAAACGATCTATTTTTTGAAGCTGAGACTCATTAAGATCAGAAGGTATATCTCCACCATCTTCAATAATATATGGCTTGAATTGATTCAATCTAGAATAATTTCTTTCTGCTATTGCAGGCGTGAAGCACTGACCGTCTATAATAAAGCTTTCAGTTGAATATTGCTTTCCTTCTACATATTCTTCCAAAATTAGCTTTCCAGAATCTCCCCATGCAGTTGATTCTTTATAAGCCCAGTTTAAATCTATTTCTTCATCGATTATTAAAACGCCTCTTGCACCCCTTCCATCGTTTGGTTTTATGACAAATTTTTGCTTATCATTATTTTCAATAATCTGTTTAAATTCCTCAAATTTGGATATCTCATAGTAAGTCGGGCAAGGAATATTATTATCTATAAAAAGCTTTTTCATCAGGATCTTATCTGATGCAATTTTTGCCGATTCATTGGAAATAGAAGGCAAGCCAAGTTCAGATGCTGTATATGAAACTGTATATGGAACGTCATTTGCAATTGTCATCACGCCATGGATCGGAATCTCTTTAGAGAAATCTTTTGCCATACTCGCTGTTTGTTCGGCATCTCTAGTTGAAGCATTTATAAAGTAATCAGCAAGAGTAACTGATGGGGCAGAATGATCTGAGTCAGTTGCTATGGTTTTGATGCCTTGCTCTTTTGCTATTTTATATGCTGGAGCCTGCTCAGCTCCTGCGCCGATTATCAGGAGGTTTTTATCCGTTGAAATAAATGCCTCCATTTATATTCAAAGTTTGTCCTGTAATGTAGCTTCCATCTTGAGCTAAAAATAATACTAATGATGCAATTTCAGATGGCTCACCTAATCTGCCAAGTGGTATTTGACTCTCTAAATCTTGCCGATCAATATTTGATAATTCATCCTTTGTCATATCAGTTTCGACCAACCCGGGTGCTATCGCATTAGTACAAATACCATCTTTAGAATATTTCTTTGCGATTGATTTTGTTAGATTTATTAGAGCAGCTTTGGAAGCAGCATAATGGACCTGATGAATTCCACCCCACTGACCTCCAAGCGATGAAATATTTATAATTTTTCCATACTTGTTCTTTCTCATCTTAATCAGCGCTCGCTTAGAGCAACGAAATGCACCAATCAGATTTATGGAGAGCATATTGATCCAATCTTCATCCTCTAAATCCTCAAAAGATTTGATTTGAGAAATTCCAGCGTTATTTACAAGTATGTCGATGAATCCATGACTTGATTCAATTGTGTCAAAAGCTTTATTGACAGATTTAGTAGAACTAACGTCAATACTTATGGCATGTACGTTAGGTTTTACTGCTAATGCTTCTGCCTCTTTTTTAGACTTATTGTATCCAACAAAAACTTCATATTCTGATTTTATGAAACTTTCTGCAATTGCCTTTCCAATCCCTCTGCTTGCCCCAGTAATAAAAACTTTTCTTTTGATTTTCATTTCAAAATTATCCTGTCCACATTTCGTCCATCGTTTGCCCAGCAAGAAGCATTGGTCTTACATCTGCTGATGGGTCTATCATAACATCGAGCAAAGCAGGTCCTGTCTGGCTCCAGAGCCACTCAATCTTATCTTTGATTTCTCTATTCTGTGTGATCTTTTCAGCATTAATACCGAACCCTTCAGCAATGGATTTAAAGTCTTGAGGCCTAAAATCTCCTGTTGTTGGATCTACGCCCCAAGTTATAAGCTGAAACTGAGAAACAATTCCAAGCCTGGAGTTATTAAATACGATAATTTTGATATCAAAATCTGAGTCTTTAAGATAGGCAAGTTCCTGAATATTCATAAGTGCAGATCCATCCCCAACAATGCATACTACTTTCTTTTCTGGAGATGCCATAGCTGCGCCTATTGATGAAGGAATATCGTAACCCATTGTTCCATGTCCAGCCGATGTCAAAAAAGTATTTGCTTTGGGTTCAAAAGGAAGGTGACGTGCAGCCCAATGTTGGTGACATCCAACTCCTGTCACTAGAATTGTTTCTTCTTTTTCCATCACAGGTGATAATTGATCTAGAAATTCTCTTGGTTGGATAAATTTTGTATCATTCTTTGGTATATCATCAAGCCTCATGCTTCTTTTCTGTTGAATCACCTTCTTCCAGTTAGCATCAGAATTATATTGATTGCCTTTAATCTTTTCTCTTAAGGCTTTACAGAAAATATTGATGTCCATATCGATTGGCCAATCTATATTAACTCTAGGATTATCTAATTCAGCTGGATCATTATTTACTGAAATAACTTTCCCATTTTTTACAAAATCATCAACTTCTGTTCCAGTTTGCCTAACATCAAGTCTTGAGCCAAGCACCAAAAGCAGATCACATTCTGCTACAGCGAGGTTAGCAATTTGATGGCCGGTGTGACCAATATAACCCAAGAATCGCTCATTAGATGAGGAGAAGCTACCAAGACCTAAGAAGCTTGATGCTACCAATGCATCCATAGATTCTGCTATCTCCTCTAGAAGCTTATACTCAGTCACTGATAGCGAACCATGCCCAAGTAAGATGACTGGTTTAGAGGCATTAGATATAGCATCAAGAATTTCATCCTGAATAATTTCCTCATCATTGACTTGGTGCCCAAAAACATGTGGCTCTCTTATCTTGGGGGGATCGAATGAATCTATCTCTGTTCTTTGTATATCCATAGGAAAGTCAAGAACACAGGGGCCCATTCTGCCCTCCATTGCTAAATCGAATGCAAGAGGTACTTCAGAAAAAACATCATCTGTCGTTAGTAGGCAGGTAGATCTTTTTGAAACTGGTTTTGTAATATCTACAGTTGGTGTTTCTTGAAATCCTCTTTGTCTCACTTCTAGTCTATTAGTCAGGTCACCTGTACCGATTTGTCCAGTAATTACAATTAAAGGGCTTGAATCATAATATGCATCGGCTAAAGGCGAGATTATATTTGTCACGCCAGGTCCTGATGTAACCATTACAACTTGAGGCTTATGATTTATTCTAGAATAAGCCAAAGCGGCATAACCAGAGCCCTGCTCATTATTCAAACACTCAATCTTAATATTAAATTTTATACAAGCATTGATCAGCGGGGCAATTGTTCCTCCTGGGTAAACAAAAACTCTATCTATGCCTTCTAGAACAAACTTATAAGCCACCCAGTCAGCTATATTTTCTATCTTTTTAATCATCATTTTATTACTAATTAATTTGGTGATAATAATCTTTTAGAGGCTTCTAAGTTTAAACAAAATATTTTGAATCGGGGCATATTCCATAAAAAAATTATACCTTTTTAGAGGATCCTGACATCTATTCTTCTGCGATTTTCCCCTTTTACAAAACCATAGTAAATAACTCAATTACCTGAACTAGAAATATCAGACTTCAAAATATTTCCATAAGAAGAACCACTCCAGTAATCTGCTGGTACTATCCATTTATCTCCATAAATCAGAGATAGGTAATCATTTACCCTCGATGGAACCCTTAGATTAAAATTCTTATATTGATAATATTCGTGATTATCAAGAAAATCTTTTGGGCAAAAATGTGTATTGTTCTCGATAAAATGTTTATACGAATCCCCATGAGGGTATTTTACATGAATGTCAAATATGGCATGCTCGTCCCATGGGTTTCCATTTGACTGAATTTCTATCTTTAATACATTTCCTTTTAATGAAATTTCAGTATCAGCATCAAAAGTCACCATTTTTAGCTGATGAGTGTCATTAAGTCTTGATGATTGAAGATGATTCCATAGCTCAATTCCCGAATCATGGGAATTCAAAGCGATATCAATATCTGAGAATTCTGCTAAATCATCTTTCCTGTAGAGCGAAAGCAATGATGAGTAATCAAGCCAATAGCTAATGTTATTTTCTTCTAATATCGGAATAAGGTCTTGAAGCACTGAATCGATTTCATAGTTTTTTATTTTTCGCTCTTCAGAAGTTAACTTCAAATCAGGCTTCTTTATTAACTTTATTGATTCAGGATCTACACCAATCTTAACAATTTGTGCTACCTGTTCATCAATATGTCTTCCGCCAATATAAATTTGGTCATATCTTAGTTGATTTATATTAGACGGATTGAATATTTCTTTTCCATCAAACATATCACCCTGCTTCTGAGGATCATTATCAATAAAAGCGACGATTTCATAAGCTTTGTCATCTCTTAAAATTCTATAGATTGACCTTCCATAGGCTGATACACCAAAAATTATTACCCTTTGCTTGGACAAATTTATTTCCTACTTTGTTGCTTGCACTCTTATAACTATTGGATCATTATTTCCAAGCTTTGCGAGACCATTGCTCTCTATAGAGGCTTCAATAGTGAATCCAACATCTTCTAATCTCTTAATAAAATCCTCAAAAATTATAAATCTTCTGTAATGACCTGAAACTCTTTCTGTATGGCTCAGAAAATCACCTTCTCTAGCAAGTTTATCTTTGATTGACCTGCATTCAATATATAAACTCCCGTGCTTCTTCAAAAGACTGAAGGATGATTTCAGTAGACCCATTTCTTCTTCAAGAGGCATTGCATGAATAACAAACCGAGAATAAATCACATCAAACTTTTCAGTTAGTACATCTTCGTATTGATCAATTGTCCCTGCTAAGAAATTAATTTTTCCTTGATGATTAATGTCCTTACAGGCTTCAATTGCTGACTCCGATCTATCTATTGATGTAACATTATGTTTCTTAGATGCAAAGTAGAATGAGTCTCTACCATTTCCACATCCAATTTCAAGAATTGATAGTTTTGGACCCAAATTCTCTCCAACTTCTGTTGCAAACGGAGAAGGAAATCCAGGCGCTTGATTTCCAGAGTAATAAGATTTCCAATGTTCGTCTCTGCCCTTATCCGCAGTTAATTTCACTTTTTTGTTAAAGGATTGAATAATCAGTTCCACTGACTGTTCTGGAGTTTGACTGCCGAAGTTATCAATCATTAGATCAGCATTTTGGGGGATATCATAATAGTCGTCATTGAGATTATTATCAGAGTATATGCCTTTGGTTTTAGCATCTCTCTCTATCCTGGTTTCTGGTGGAACATTTAAAAAAACTTGGAAAGAATTCTCAATATTCTCTTCTACCCATTCCGATACTTCATCGAACATAGCTATTGCAGAGATTACTACTAAATTGCCCTGAGAAATTAAATGATTACATAAACGAAAATAAATCTTTGCTAATTCAGTCCGGCTTGACTTGTCATAGCCCCATTTATTCCCAAAAATGCCTCTAAGATCATCTCCATCAAGAAAGATAGCATTTGAGTTATCTTCAGTTAATCTTGAGTGCAATATCCTTGATATAGTTGTTTTACCAGAGGAAGAGTATCCCGTGATCCAAATCAAGCCTGGTTTATTCTTTTCTGTCATATTTTTTAAAGCTATAAAGTTTTTTTGAGTTATATATATAGAGGGAAATAAAGGATCATTATTCCTTTGTTAGCCTGCTAAATCCGTCATGCGCCAGTGGTGACTCAGCTATTCTAGCTTCAGACAATGAAGATAACAAAGTAAAAGTCTCTTTTGTGGCTTTCTCATAACTGTCAATATCCTGGTCAGTATGAGCAAGAGAGGGTTTAAACTGTCTAAATGCAAGAAATCCATGCTTTAACATTTCACTCACAAATCTTGTATTCAAGTCTTTTGACTTGCTATGCTTGAAAGCAAAATTAGCTAATGTTGGCAAGCCTGATATCGCTACTTCAAGGCCCGCTTCATCAGCGGCTTCTCTCCAGATTTCCTTTACCCTATTACCTATCCTAATGAGATGATCGTGTGCGTCTTCTTCCACATACTTTTCGATTGTAGAAATAGCAGCAGTAGGGCCTATACGATCAGTCCAATTTGTACTTGAAATGAAAGTACTCTGGGCAGCTTCCATGATATTTTCTTTTCCCAAAATTGCTGCCATTGCGTATCCATTAGCCATTGATTTTGCAAAAACAGCTATGTCAGGATACACCCCATATTTCCTATGGATGCCTCCTGGACACATTCTAAATCCACTTGTTATTTCATCAAAAATTAAAACAGCGCCAGCTTTTTTTGCGATATTTTGGATTTCTTCTAGGTGTTTAGGGTCAGGCTCTTCTCCTCTTGCAGGCTCTATAACAACTGCAGCAATTTCTTCATTGTTCTGAATAGCTTCCTTTAGAGTATCTATATTATTGAAATCAAAAGGGAAAGCTGTTCCTCTTAGATTCCTAGGTACTCCCTTTGGATCCAAGCCAGGCATCAACTGGCCATCTAATGCATTATCGTCAGAAAGATTTGCAGCTAAATACCAATCACTCCAGCCATGATAACCGCTAAAAAGAATAATTTGCTTATCAGTTTTGGCCCTTGCTATTCTTACTGCTATTGACATTGCCTCTCCTCCGCTTCTGGCATATCGCACACAATCAAACCAAGGGTGGAGCTGTAAAAGTAACTTAGCTAAATCAACTTCCTCATAGCAATTTAGAGTGCTATTTACACCATTCTTAATTGCTTTAGAAACTGCCTTATCAACGTCATCATCAGCATATCCTAGAATACATGCGCCAACTGCCATTATCGACATATCAACGTATTCATTGTTGTCCAGATCCCAAATTCTAGAACCTTTTGCTCTTGAAAAATAAGAAGGCCATATATCAGGTGCAAACATTTCAGGTCTTTTGGAAAGGAGTTGGGTTCCACCTGGTATGAGGTGCTTTGCATCTTTATAAAGTTTTTGACCCTTTCCGAGTAGGAAGCTCTCTAGATCTTTCATATTTCATCCTCTTTAAGAGATTTCAGGTAACCTTCATTCCTAATGATATCTTTATTTATATTTCTAATCTCTGGATTTTTATTTAGAAAGGACAGAACCTCATCTGTTGTGAATATTCTTTCTTCAGAATATAGAGAATCAAAAATATTTTTAAGAAATTCGTAATCACTTTCCTCATCGAGGGTCCATCTTTCATCACCTAGGTTCTTGAATAAATGAAATTCTCCTAATTTAAAAATCTCAGGATTTTTCTCTATAAATGGACCAACATGTTCTCTTTCAGATTTGAGGCTTGCATTAACCCATGCATGTTTTAATGCTTTATAGCTGATGACAGTGCAATCTAATCCGTCAGGAAAAGAACCAGCTAGTCCATAATAATCATAGTTTTCAGCAAAGTATCCAAGAATAACGGCATCTAATATAGTGGGGTCAATTAAGGGGCAGTCTGCCGTGATTCGAACTATATTTTTTAACTCATAGTGATTCATTGTTTGATAGAACCTGTCCAATACATCATTTTTACTTCCTCTAAATGATTTTATTCCATGATCATCACAAAATTTAACTATTGAGTCATCAATATCATCAGTTGTTGTTGAAACAATAATCTCATCTATCATTCTGGAAAAAGATAGCCTTTCTACGATGTGCTCCAGTACAGCTTTACCAGAAAGTGGTAATAGTACTTTGCCTGGTAAACGTGTTGAGGACATTCTCGCTTGGATTACAGCAGTAGTCTTCATTTGAGACTCCATTTTGAGGGATCAATCAATTGAATATCATCGCTGGATATTTCATCAGGAAATTTTTGAGTTTTGGAATGCTTATATGACAATATTTCATTTAATTGATTTGATGATTCAACGCCAATGATCACTCTATCTATTTGCTTATTTGATAAAGCAAATGCTAAACATGAATGAATTGTTTTTATATTATTTTGTTCATTCCACTTTTCCCAAATGCCAAATAGTTTGTCCCAAGGTTTAAAGTAATCTGGTCTCTCTTCTTTCATTAAAAGAATGCCTTGAAGAAAAATTGACCTTACATGAATTTCTACATCTGATCTTTTCAACTTATCCAACCACCCTGAACTCTCAATTCTTCTATCGAAAACATTGAATGGAGCTTGAATTAAATCAAAAGGATAATATTCAAAGGTTCTATCTAATTCTTGAGGGGAATATATTGAAACTCCTAATTTCCCTATGAGTTTTTCATTTTTAAGCTGCAACAGAGATTGATAAATTAATTTCCCATATTGATTTTTTAAAATAGAGGAATCATGTAGCAATAATCCATAAATTTTTGAAATATTTAATCTCTTCATTGATTTCTCGACTGAGGACTTGACCCAAGAATCAATCTCTTTATGATTTTTGGGCGCTGATTTTAATTTTGTTACTACTTTGAAATGCTCAAGATTATGTAATCCAAGATTATCT
>CEWO01067312.1_pt1 | contig 31893 bp, 28 predicted proteins | sample 361561 | NCBI WGS metagenome assembly CEWO01 (sample SAMEA2623627, study PRJEB7988) | marine metagenome | isolation source: saline water (ENVO:00002010), including
AAGACTACTACGGAGCTATAGCAGACTATACTAAAGCCATAGAGATTGATCCTAATGATGCATATTCTTATGTCTTTAGAGGTGTTTCGAAAGACTATTTAGAGGACGATAACGGAGCTATGGCAGACTTTACTAAAGCCATAGAGATTGATCCTGATTATGATTATGCTTATGCCCGTAGAGGTGATGTAAATTTGTATTCAAAAAAAGACTATTACGCAGCTATAGCAGACTATACTAAAGCCATAGAGATTGATCCTAATTATGATTATGCTTATGCCTTTAGAGGTGTTGCAAAAGAAGAATTAGGAGATTTAAATGGGGCTTGTGCTGATTGGAAAGAAGCGGCCAAATTGGGGTATGATGAAGCAGTAAAATGGGTTTCTGATCAATGTAACTAAACCAGTATACGATATAAAAAAGTTAATACAACTAAAAATTATAGGGATATTTTATACTTGTTCCTTATTTACGTAATTATAGATAAAGGATTAGTGGATTTCCAATTTCCTCTTGTAAAATCAGGAAATTTTTGAGGTTCTCCCCCATTTTTAATCGAATTTGCACTTAATGGAGTTACTGCACTCCAAAAACATCCTTCATAAACATTTTGATCTAATGGTTCCCCATTTCTTAAACATTCAATTATTCTATATCTCATTATAAGATCCATCCCACCATGTCCAACGTGATTACGCCCACCCATTTCTTCTACTAAAGAGTCTAACCTTTTATAAAGAGGGTGATCATATTTTTCGTATAATACTTTTAAATCTTCCCCTTGAGCCCAAGAATGATGATTTTTAGTAACTCCTTCTACTCCACCCTCAAGAGCAACACGAGTAGGAAATCCAGCAAGTATGCCTTTAGTACCTTGAATTAAATTATGTCTAGAATACGGTCTTGGACTAGTTTCATCCCATTGAACCAATATCGTTCTTCCTAAATTTGTTTTTATTATCGAAGTATTTAAATCTCCATTTTTATAGTCAAGATTGTTCCATTTATGATTAGCTGGATAGTTTTTATTCGCATATAATTTTCTACCTAAAGCTGGGGTTGAATAAGAAATTAACGAGTTAAAGTTATCTTCACTTCTAGCTAGATTCATATATTGAGCCACTGGACCTAAACCATGAGTAGGATATAAATTACCTCTCCCCTTTGCATATTGGTGAGTTCTCCAAGATCCAGTGCCTCTTTCTTGCTCTTCCATCTGAAATCTTAACTCATGTATATATGCTGCTTCTGCGTGTAAGAAATCTCCTATCACTCCCTTTCTACACATATTTAAATACATCATTTCATCTCTTCCGTAATTTACATTCTCCATCATCATACAATGTTTCCTTGTCTTTTCTGAAGTGTTTATAATCTTCCACATATCATCAATGGTTGTAGCTATAGGAACTTCAACAAAAGCATGAGCTCCACTTTTCATAGATTCAATTGCCATTGGTGCATGATTATTCCAGTTGGTAGAAATAAATACTACATCAGGTTTCACTTCATCAAGCATTAATTTCCAATGGTCCTCTTTCCCATAATAGACAGCAATTTCACCATGTCTTTTACCATTACCAATTTCTCTACATACATCAACGGATTTTTTAGCTAAATCTTCATATAAATCACTAATTGCTACTACCTCAGTACCTTCTATTGATGCAATTTGTCTTGCATGACCACTACCCCTAGCTCCAACTCCAATAAACGCAACTTTTACAACTTTTAGCTTTGGAGCTGCAAAATCCCCCATATATTTTGAATTATTCTTTAAATAATCATAATCATCTTTAATTACTGAAGCATTTAAAATATTTGATTTTAAACCCATAAAAAAGGCAGATGCAGAACTTAATTTTATAAAATCTTTTCTTTTCATTATTAAATTAACTTATTATAAATTTTCTCATATAAAGGCACAATCTTATGTATATCAAAATCTTCAGCTCTTTTTCTAGCATTAGTTTTGAAATTATTAAGAATTTTTTCATCTGATAAAATCATTATTGAATCTTTAATCATTTTATCAACATCTCCAATATTACTTAAAATCCCAGAAAAATTATCAGTATTTAATTCAGGAATCCCTCCTGCATTAGTTGAAATAACAGGAACATTTGCCGCCATCGCCTCTAAAGCTGATAATCCAAAGCTTTCAATTTCAGATGGTAAGATAAATAAATCACTAAATGATAATATTTTATTTGTTTCATTACTTTTTCCAAAAAATGTTATTTTATCTTTTATACCCAATTCATTAGCTTTTTTCTCAGCCTTATTTTTTTCTGGTCCATCACCAATCATAAATAATTTTGCAGGAATTTGCTGTTGTATTCCGTTAAATATTTCAATAATGTCCATAATTCTTTTCACTTTTCTAAAATTACTTACATGAGTAATGATTTTATGGTTTTTATTAGATAAATTATTTTTAGATGATTTTCTAGAATATTTATCAAGATTTACAAAATTTGGGATTACTTCAATTTTTTGTTTTATACTAAATAATGATAATGTGTCATTTTTAAGGCTTTTAGAAACAGAAGTTACATAATCAGAGTTATTAATGCTGAATTCGACAGCTGTTTTATAAGATGGATGACTCCCTACTAATGTAATATCTGTTCCGTGTAGAGTTGTTACAACAGGTATGTTTATATTTTGTGCATTAAGCATTTGTTTTGCCATTAATGCCGCGTATGCGTGAGGTATAGCGTAATGAACATGTAATATATCAATTTTATATTTTTTTACTATGCCTACAAGTCTGGATGATAAGGCTAATTCGTAAGGAGGGTAATGAAATAATGGATAATTTGGAACTTCAACTTCATGAAAATGAACTTTATTACTAAGCAACTCAAGTTTAACAGGTTGATTATATGTAATAAAATGAATTTCATAACCTTTTTTTGACAACTCAATTCCTAGCTCAGTCGCTAATACACCACTACCTCCAAAGGTAGGATAACATACAATTCCTATTACCATATTTATTTCACAATTATTGATTCATATATAATTTCTTGAATTTTACTTCTTATGTTTTCTTTTACCAACTTTGATCTTAATGCAACCTCTCCGTCTGGGTAAGATCTATTTGATAAAAAAACATAGATAATCTGGTTTTCTGGGTCTGCCCAAGTGTATGTTCCTGTCCAGCCTGAATGACCAAAACTATCCCTTGATAAACTATTATTATTTATCTTGGGCTTATCAAATCCAACTCCTCTCCTATTACCTTCTTCACAGAAATAACATTGATTAAATAGATTCATTGTACCCTTTTTTATAATTTGATTGCCACCATAATTACCATCTTGCAAATACATTTGCATTAATTTAGCAACATTTATGGAATTCCCAAATAAACCTGCATGACCAGAAACCCCTCCAAACATTGCAGCTGTCATATCATGAACATATCCTTGTATTTCAGAATATCTATAATATTTATCTATTTCAGTTGGTGCAATATTTGTTGTTGACATAAACTTATATGGATTATAAGTTAGATTAATACCTAATTTATAAAAAATTTCATTTTTTATAATATTATCTAGGTTGTCACTATAATAATTTTCAATTAATTCTTGTGATATAATATATGCTAAATCACTGTATTTATATTTAACTTTCTCAAGTTCACTGTCTCTTATTCTATTTCTAATAGAGTCTAAATAGGTGATATTTAAATATAGATTTGGAAAAACTTTAATTCTATTTAAAGAATCTTTATAATTAGAATAATATTTTTTATCTGGCTTGTTATTTTCGTTAAGAGTTGATTTATAAAAAGGGATCCAAGCTTTTAATGATGCATGTGCTGATAATAATTCTTTTATCGATAATTGTGATTTATTAGAACTTTTATATCTAGTTAAAACATCACCTATTTTAGTATCTAATTTAATTATATTTTTATCTACTAGTTTCATTATAAGAGGAGTTGTAACTAATATTTTTGTAAGTGATGCTAAATCATAAAACGTATTATTTGTTACTTTATAATTTCCTTGATACCTGAATTTACCAAAAGATTTTTCATAAATTATTTTACCATCTTTTGCCACTAAAACTTGGACTCCAGGTGCCATTTTAGAATTAATTGTATACTTAATAATAGAATCAATTTTATTCAATTTACTACTATTGATTCCTACCGCTTCAGGTGAAGCATATGATAATATATTTTTTGATTTTATTTGCAATCCTTGGCCAAACTCATATTTATCGTTAACTGTTACCGGTAATTTACCAGAAATACTTTTGGCTCCAAATAATTGTTGAGCTACAGTTTGTTGAAAAACATCATCATTTTGAAAACCTATTAAAATTGATTCAAAATCCTCTAAATCAAGTTCACTTAACATATAAGGATTTGTAAATGAAACAAGAATCTTATTTTTTACAAAATTTAAACTATTAAATATTTCTATTTGATTATAATTCAAATTCTTACCTATATTATCCCAAGGAGTATTTGATTTCATATGGATACTTACTATAAATAAATCATTTTCGTTTATAAGTTTATTTAGGGTATTTTTATTATTTATTTGATCAGCACGTATTGATTTAACTTTTTTATATTTATTAAGAAAGTAGGAAAACTCTTTACCTTCATCATTTCCAAACTGTATATTTAATATGTTTTTTTGATCTAAATCAATTGGCAATACATTATTATCATTCTTTATTAACGTTGAAATATTTTCGGCTAATTTATTGCTTAGATTAGAGAAGTTTTCATTGTTAAGATCAGAAATTAAATTATTTATTTCAATAGGTGTATAATTATTTAATCCAACTTTATATTTAGCTTTTAATATTTTTTTTACGGACTCAGATAATCTCTTCTCTGAAATTATTCCGTTAACAAAAGCATCTTTAATTGATTTAATACCTTGTTTCACATCCATAGACATTAAAAGTATATCGTTACCAGCTAAGAAAGCTTTTAAATCAATGTTTATTCTATCAAATGATGAAACCCCTTTCATGTCTAAAGCATCTGTTATTATCAAACCTTTAAAATTTAGTTGCTTTTTTAATATTGTATCAATAATTTTTTTAGACAAAGATGAGGGAAGAAATTTTTCTTTTACAAGAGCAGGTACATCTAAATGAGCTACCATCACAGATGGTAATCCATTTTCAATAAGTTCTTTAAAAGGAAAAAGCTCAACATTGTATAATCTCTCTTTATTAAATGAAATTGTGGGCAGTGTTTTATGAGAGTCCTTTGATGTGTCCCCGTGACCAGGAAAGTGCTTGGCTGTAGCTAATACATTATTTTTATTTATACCGCTAAGAAAATAAAATGATTTCTTTGCAACATGTAACTCATCTTCTCCAAAAGACCTATTACCAATAATTGGATTTTTAGGGTTTGTGTTTATGTCTACAACAGGCGCGTAATTTAAATGAACTCCTATTCTTTTACATTGATATCCAATTTCTTTACCAACTTCTTCAATTAAATTATTATTTGAAATTGCTCCAAGACTCATATTCCAAGGGAAATTTTTTATTGAATCTAATCTCATACCAATCCCCCATTCTGCGTCCATGCTAATTAAGAGTGGAGTTTTTGATTCTTCTTGAAACTTATTTGTTAAGATTACTTGATTTTTAATATGACCAGATGAAAATATAATACCACCTATCTTATTTTTGTCGATTGATTGTAAAATTTTTTCAGAGTTGTTTTCTAATTTACTACTAGCCTGTACAAAGAATAATTGACCAATCTTTTCGTCTAAACTCATATTATTATAAACGCTGTCAACCCATTTTTTTTGATCTTTTATATTAACAGAAAGAAGCGGGTCTAAATTTTGTGAACTTAAGCAAACGCTGTAAGAAACAAATAAACTTAAAATAATGTATTTATTCATTCGTTAAATATTTTTTATGCCAGCTTTTTCTCACATCAGTTTCCCAATTTGTTTTAAAATCACTAATGTTTTTGACTAAGTTATTAAATACTGTTAATTTTTCACTTAGATTTAAATTCTCACATATATCTTTAAATTGTTTCAAACCAACAGTTTTAATTTCTTGTCCAATCTTGTATTTAATATTTAATTTATCTAACAAAAACAGAGAATATTTTTTTTCAAGTATTTTTATAAAATTAACTAATGAGTCAATTGAGCAACCAGAGACTAAGGTAGATTCATCAGCTGCTACAACTATAAATGTATTGTACTTAATTACAAAAGACGATTCAAATACATTTTGATGTGATTTCCAATTTTCTAAAAAAATACACAAATCTTCTTTTAATAGATTAATGGTTATATCATCAATTACTTTTGTAGATTGAAATATCCACACCCTAGATAATCCGTTAAGTTTTGAAAATTCCACAAACATAATAAATGTTATAAATCTTTAGCTTTTACAATAAGTTCTGCAATATCTAATACCTCAACCTTATCTTCGGGGTTAAATGATTTTGTTCCGTCAGTTAACATAGTATTGCAAAACGGACATCCAGTAGCAACAATTTTTGCTGAATTATCTTTTATTTCATCTGATCTTTCAATGTTTATTTCTTTCCTTCCCTTTTCAGGTTCTTTAAACATTTGTGCGCCTCCAGCTCCACAGCATAATGCTTTGGACTTACATCTTTTAAGTTCTGACAATTCAGCATCTAATTTTTTTATAAGATTTCTGGGGGCGTTATATTCATTATTAGCCCTACCAAGAAAACAAGGGTCATGGTAAGTTATTTTTTTTCCTTTATACTCTCCTCCTTCAATTGAAAACCTATTATTTTCAAGTAATTTATTTATAAATTGTGTATGATGATAAACTTTATAATTACCACCAAGTTCAGGGTATTCATTTTTTAATGTATTGAAACAATGGGGACATGTAGTAACGATAGTTTCAATATTAAAAGAATTTAATAATTCGATATTACTTATTGCTTGCATCTGAAATAAAAATTCATTCCCAGCTCTTTTAGCTGGATCACCCGTACATGATTCATCTTTGCCTAAGACAGCAAAACTTATGTTAGCAGAATTCAATATTTTAACAAAGGCTTTAGTAATTTTTTTTGCCCTATCATCAAAACTTCCAGCACAGCCTACCCAAAATAATATTTCTGGTGATTTACCTTCACTAAGATAATCTTCGATAGTTTTAATTTTTAAACTATTCATCTTTAAACACTTCTATTGTAACTTCTTTTCTTATTAAATCACTAAACGTTCCTCTATACCTCGTAGCTTTTACCATATGATTATCAATCCAATGGTAGTTTCCGCCTCTAGGTTTACCCATTAAAAGAGAATGATATTTAAAACCATACTTTTCAAGCCAATTTTCAGTGACTTTTCTGTGTTCCTCAACCCTAGAAGTAAAAAAACATATCATATGGCCCTCATTATACCATCTATTACAAGTTTCAAGTGCATCATCAAACGGTAAGCAAGTAGCCATTCTTTCAGGTTCTTCGTTTGGAACATCTTCAGTGATAGTTCCGTCAATATCAATTAAATAATTTTTAACGCCTGTCGGGAGCACAGGACTAATTTTTTGTCCATACTCAACTTTTTCATGCAAAATTTTGTCTATTTCTTCTCTATCCATAATGTTTATTCATTCCAATTTAATCTATCTTGTTGATTATAGGGCCATGGAGCTCCGTTATTCTCAATGTTATTCATCATATTATTTATCTCGTTTGGAGCTGATGATTCCTCCATAACTAAACTCCTTCTCATATCCATGATTATAGACAAAGGATTAATGCTGATTGGGCATTCTTCAACACATGCATTACATGATGTGCAGGCCCATAATTCTTCTTTAGATATATAGTCATTTATAAGTTTTTTATTATCATCAATAAACAAACCATTTTTATCTATATTTTTACCTACTTCCTCAACCCTATCTCGGGTATCCATCATTATTTTTCTAGGGGATAATTTTTTTCCAGTAATATTTGCAGGACAAACACTAGTACACCTACCACACTCGGTACACGAATAAGCATTTAATAATTGTAACCACGATAAATCTCTAACATCTGCTGCGCCAAATCTCATTTCAGTTAAATTATTATTAGAATCGACTTGTTTACCCAACATTATATTTACTTCGTTGGTTACAGCTTGCATATTATTTAGTTTACCAGAGTTTGATATAGATCCGTAAAACGTATTTGGAAAGGCTAGGATAATATGTAGATGTTTAGAATAATATAGATAGTTTAGAAAAATTAAAATACCAATAATGTGAACCCACCAAAATGATCTTTCTAAAAAATGTAGTGTTTCAGAAGAATAACTTTCGAATAAAGGAAATATAAGTCCACTTATAATATTTCCGTTATTCATACTTTGAAATTCAATGTCAGTAGCATTCATCATAAGAAAACAAGTCATCAATAATATTTCAAAATATAAAATGAGATCTGCATCAATTTTTGGCCACCCCATCATTTTTGTTTCATAAAATCTTTTTATCCTAACGATGTTTCTCCTAGTCCAAAAAATTAAAACAGCAATCAAAACAAGAACAGCAAATATTTCAAATAATCCTATGAGAATTCCATATAAAACACCAAGTGATGAAAATATTCTATGTGTTCCAAAAATTCCATCTATTACTATTTCAATAAGTTCAATATTAATAATTATAAAACCTAAATAAACAACTACATGAAGTGCCCCAGCAATAGGCCTGCTTACCATTTTTGATTGACCTAAAGCGATTCTAGCCATATTTTTCCACCTTTGAGTTTTGTCAGAGATAGGTTCTGTATAGCCCTTACCTAAATTTATATTTCTTCTAAGTCTTTTCAGATTCCTGAAAAAAATATATAGTGAGGAGATGAGTATTAAGGAAAATAATATGTTAGGCAGTAATTCCAATTAATTATTTTTTTTGAATTCTTTATTCTTTCTTCCAAAAACAGAAAATTTAATATATCTACCAGGGTTTATCTTTATATCTTCAATTAAAATATTTAGCTCATTTGAAGCTTTTTCAAGATTACTATAAATAGAATCATCATTAATTAATTTACCAATACTTCCTTTCGAATTATTTAAATTATTGGAAATAATATTTAAATTATTTAACAACTCATTTAAATTGTTAGTAATATCAGTTATCTCCTTGCCAGAAATAGAGTCAGATATTGATCTAATATTTTTACTTGCATTTTTAAAATCAAGAATTGCTGATGAAAGATTATTAGAGTTCTTATTAATTAAATCAGAAATATTTTTTGACGTATTATTAAGATTACTCGTCAATAATGAAAAATTCTGAATGCTATATTTTAATTCTTCTTTTGTTTCCTCATCAAATAAATTATTAATGTTTTTAAATACAATTTCAGCATTTTTCATTACTCCCTCTAGTTGTAATTGAACTTGTGGTAATATTTGATTCACTAATTCTGTTAATCCTGGTTTATTAACACCCTTTAAGAAGTCTCCATCAGATGCAATCGTAGAATCATTCATATAATCAGGAATAATGGCTATAGCCTTACCCCCAATTAAACCTGTTTCATATAATTCAGCAATGCTAGTTTTAGGAAATTTAATATCATTTTCGACAACTACATCAACAATTAATTCTTTAGAGTTTAAAGGGTTGAATTTAATTTTTTTAACATTTCCAATTTTTAATCCATTCAGGGTTACGGGGTTTGAAACTGACAAACCATCAACTTTTGTGTATATAATCTTGAAATTCCTGTTTTTTTCAAATAAATTAATTCCTTTTAAATAATTATAAGAAAAAACACTCATGATTATACCAACTATTGCTAAAAAACCAACTTTAATTTCTTTCTTAAATCTCATCATAATTATTTATTAAAAATAAAAAATTAATTTAATCGTTTGTTATTAATTCTTGGTTTTTAAACTTAACGATAAAAGCACTATTAAATCCCTTGGATTTGACATAAATTAAATCTTTTTTAATTTTATCTATATCAGCTGAATTTGAATAAAAATACTTATATAGTTTTCCATATTTTATTCTAGAAATATTTTTTAATCCGTTAAAATTATATGGTTCAAGATCAATGGATTTTAGTCCAGCTGCTATCTGAATTTTGTATATAATTTCATCAATTTTATAATCTTGGATTTTATAATTTGTAACTTTTTTATATTCTAATATGGCGTTGTATATTGAATTTGCTAATTCATTCTGACCTTTAGTTGAGTTTAAATATCTACCTTCTTTAATATTTGTAATGAATCCTGTTTCAACTAACACACTTGGCATGTATGTATTGTGAAGCACCCAAAAGCCAGACTGTTTAACGCCTCTATTTTTTCTTTTAAGATTTTTAGTAAAATTATCCTGAATAAAACTTGCAAGTAATATACTCTGATCTAAGTACTCTTCTTGCATCAATGTTAAACCGATCAAAGATTCTGGTGAATTTGGATCAAATCCCTTATAGTTTTTCTCATAATCATCTTCCAAAAAAATAACCTCGTTTTCTTTTAAAGCTATTTGGAAATTCGCATCATTAACATGTAAACCATAGACAAAGGTTTCTGTACCATATACACTCTCTTTATGCCAAGCGTTACAGTGAATGGAAATAAAAAGATCAGCGTCAGATTGATTAGCTATTTTTGCTCTTTCTCTTAAAGTTAAAAAAACATCTTTATCTCTTGTGAAAATAACATCATTACCATTATCTTTTAATTTTTTACCAAGAATTAATGATATTTTAAGAGCAATATCCTTTTCTTTTACGCCATAACTATTTGGTCTTCCAGGGTCTTTACCACCATGTCCAGCATCAATTACAATTTTAAATTTATTTTGAGAATTAATTTTGTTGAGTGAGGGTAATAAAAAAAATACTGTGATTAGGAAATAAACCTTTGTTGTTAAACTAAGGTTAAAAAAAATATGATTTAGACCATCTTTAGTCATTATTTTTTATAATAGCTTTAAATATGTGTAAATTTACATTTGTTATTGCTATTACTAATATACATTCAATAGGTTGAAAACAGACTTTTTCAAATTAATATTATTTTTAAGTTATACATATTTTATAAACACAGAATATTTATTTTCTACAACTTTTGATAATGATACAATTGTAAAAAATGATACAATTGTAAAAAACAACAACTCTCTTCTTGCTAAAATTTCATATGAAGCAACAGATACTGTATTTATTAGTCCTAAAGAAAAATTTATTAGACTATATAACAATGCAAAAATTAATTACCAGGATATGCAAATCACATCTGGAATCATTGTGATAGATTATAATAAAAATGAAATTTATGCAGGAAGAATTTTAGACTCGCTTGGGCAATATTCCCAACTCCCTGTTTTTACTCAAGGAAATGATGAAATAAGACCTGATTCACTGAAATTCAATTTTGATACTAAAAAGGCAATAATTTTTAATTCTAGAACGGAAGAATCTGGTTTGCAGATAATCTCAGATATTACTAAAAAAGAAAATGACTCTGTTTATTACATGAATAGAGCAAAATTTACAACATCAGCTGATATTGATAATCCTGAATATTATTTTTTGTTAAGAAAAGCGAAAGTAATACCTGGTAAAAAAATTATAACAGGCCCAACTAATATGTATATTGCTGATGTACCCACTCCTATTGGTCTTCCATTTGCATATTTCCCAATTTCAAATAAAAGAAGCTCTGGAATAATTTTCCCTTCATTTGGAGAACAAAATTCAAGAGGATATTTTATTCAAAATGGTGGATATTATTTACCTATAAGTGACAATTTAGACTTAACACTTTTAGGTGATTATTATACAAATGGAAGTTATGGATTTAGGCTTGAAAATACTTATATCTTTAGATATAGATTTAGAGGTAATTTGAGTTTTAGATATGAGAATCTTATACAAAGTGAAAGAGGTTTTCCTGATTATTCAAAAAGTTCAATTTATAATTTAAGATGGTCTCATAGTCAGGATTCAAAATCAAATCCCAGCTCAAGATTTTCTGCTTCTGTTAATTTAGGAAGCAGCAAGTATTACCAACAAACTATTAATCAGATGAATTCTGCTAATTACCTTAATAACACCCTTTCATCTTCAGTTTCATACTCTAAAACTTTTAATGGTGAACCCCAAGTAAATATGAGTTTGACTGCTACTCATTCACAAAACACAAATACTCAAACGATAAATATGTCTTTACCTACATTTCAAGGTAGCGTTTCAAGGATCTATCCATTTGCACCAAAATCTGGCACAAAAAAAGGTATTATTCAGAACATAAATTTACAATACAATGTTAGAGGAGAAAATAGAATTCTAACAACAGATTCCCTTTTTTTTAAAAAAGAGATGTTTGAATCTGCGAAATCTGGATTTCAGCACTCAATTCCTTTAAGTACAAATTTTAAGCTATTAAAATACTTAAGCTTATCGATTGGTTCAAGTTTTCAAGAAACCTGGGTTTTTAAGACATTGAGTAAAGAATATAATCAAGATTTGGATGAAGTTTTAGTTACCGAAAGTTCGGGTTTTGATTCATTTAGATCTTATAATTTTTCCACCAGCTTGGGTACCACAATTTACGGAATGTATGACTTTTCAGAGAATAGTAAAATTAGGACTATTAGGCATGTAATGAGACCTTCATTAAGTTTTGGTATTTCTCCATCATTTAAACAGTATTATGATACTTATGAGGTGGTTAGTGCTGATGGTGTTACAACATCAGATATTGAATACTCTAGATTTGAAGGATCAATTTTTGGTTTGCCAAATAAGAATTTTTCTAGCTCTGTTTCATTATCGATTAACAATAATATTGAAGCTAAGGTAGTGGATAATGAAAGTGAAGAAAAAGAATTGAAAAAAATTACTTTACTAAATAATTTAAATTTTTCAACCTCATATAATATAGCTGCAGATTCTTTAAAACTTTCACCTATAAGAATGACCGGTGGTACTCAGTTATTAAAAAATAAAATGAATGTAAATTTTGGAGCTACCTTTGATCCTTATGCTTTAGACGAAAATAATATTAGGATTAATCAGTTTCAGATATTAAACGGGGGTGGATTATTTAGACTAACTAGTGCTAATATGACTCTAAATTACGCTTTTAGTAGTAGTGAATTAGATAATACATCAAAAAATAACAGTTCAAGTAATGAATCCCTAAGAAACGGCGGAAGAGACGATGATTTATTTGGTGTCGCATTTGACAACTCTTCAAACGATAATGATGAACAAAATGAAAATAAAAAAATATCCAATGATTTATATACCTATAAAATCCCATGGTCTTTACGCTTAGCATATGCTGTTAATTATAATAACTCGATTGGTCAAAATGAAATATCTTCCCATTCTTTGATGTTTTCTGGGGATGTTGAATTATCTCCAAAATGGAGTGCTGGTATTTCATCAGGATATGATTTTAAAAATCAAGGGATAACATATACTCAATTTAGATTCGAAAGAGATTTACTAAGTTGGAGAATGAACTTTAGCTGGATTCCTTTTAGCGCTAATAAATCATGGAATTTCTTTATTGGAATTAAAAGTGGTATGTTAAGCGATATAAAATATGATAAAAGAAGACAAAGAGATAAAATTTTATAAATTTATATTATGAAAAAAATTATTAAAACTAATAAAGCGCCAAAACCTATTGGCCCATATAATCAAGCTGTACTTGCTGGAAACTATTTATTTATTTCTGGTCAAATTGCTTTAGATTCAAATACAGGTGACTTAATAACCAATAATATTGTAGATGAAACCAAACAGGTTATGGAAAATTTAAAAGCTATCTTAAATGAGGCGTCATTATCTTTTGAGAACGTCGTCAAGACAACAATATTTCTTTCAAGCATGAATGATTTTAAATCTGTTAACGATGTTTATGGCTCTTATTTAAGTGATGATAGTGCTCCTGCACGTGAAACCGTTGAGGTTAGTAAATTACCTGTCGGAGTTAATGTAGAAATCTCAATGATTGCTATTTTGTAGCTGCTTTTTATGAAAATCTAATAATCCATCAATTGGTTTTCTAATGATATTACCTGCATTTAAGTCAAACTCTTTTAAACATTTTTTTAATTCATTTTTTAGGTAAAATGAGATAGATCCTACAAAATGAATAGGAATTTTTTTAGCATCATTAAATTGAAGTATTTGCCTTTCAATAAATAAGTTAAATCCTCTTTTAATTAAAGATTGACAATATTCTGAATTTTTATTTTTAATTAAAAATTTAGCAAAGGTTGCTAAGTAAGTATTCGGATTCGGTTGTTTGTATAGATTGTCTTTAATTGTTTCAGCATCTAAATCAAATTCATCACTAAATTTTTTAGCAGTATCAGAGGGGATTCTGTTAAAATAATAATCTCTAAGCATTTGCCTTCCAAAGTAATTTCCACTAGCATCATCCATTAAAATATAACCAAGTGAGATTACTCTTTGATCTATTTCTTTACCATCAAAGTATGTACAATTTGAACCAGTTCCTAAAATACAAACTATCGATTTGGAATTAATTTTAGCTGTTGAATAAATTGCTGCATAAGTATCTTCTTTTATAGAATATTTAGAACAGTTTCTGAAAACATCTGTAAAAACATTTTTTATTAAAATTCTTGGGGGTTCAGTTCCACAACCAGCACCATAAAAATAAATTTCAGTAACATCTTTTCTAAACTTATAGAGCTCAAAATTATTTACAATTCTTTCTTTTAAAATATTATCTGATAAAACCTGAGGATTTAGACCCAATGTTTGTGTGTTAAATAAAGTTTCACCCTTATTATTTATTGCAATCCAATCAGTCTTAGTGGAACCACTATCAACTATTAATATCATATTTTCTTACTTAGATTATTATCTGATTAATCTTGACTATGAATCTTACAAATAAGTTCAACAAGTTTTGTTGAATATCCGTATTCATTATCATACCAGGAAATTATTTTAAAAAAATTCGAGCTTAATTCAATTCCTGCATTTGCGTCAAAATTACTCGTATAAGGTGATCCGATATAATCCTGTGAAACAACAGCTTCTTCAGTGTAGGATAAGACTCCCTTTAAACTATTTTTACTTGCAATTTTAAATTTTTCTTTGATTTCATCGTAAGACGTATTTTTTTCTAAAACGACAGTTAAATCAATTACCGAAACATTGGCTGTAGGTATTCTAAAAGCCATACCGGTTAATTTTCCGTTAAGTTCCGGAATAACTTTTCCAACAGCAATAGCAGCACCTGTTGATGATGGAATTATATTATTTAATGCAGATCTTCCAAGTCTATAATTTTTTGCTGGACCATCCACAGTCATTTGTGTAGCAGTTGCTGCATGTACTGTAGTCATCAGACCCTCTTTAATGATGAAATTATCGTTAAGAATTTTTGCAATTGGAGCAAGACAATTAGTTGTACACGATGCATTTGAAACAATTTTATGTTGAGATGTAATATGATCACTATTTACCCCCATAACAAACATAGGTATATCTTTAGAAGGAGCAGAAACAGCAACTTTTTTAGCACCAGCGTCTAAATGAAGAGATGCTTTTTCCATTGTAGTAAATATTCCAGTACATTCTGCTACTACATCAACATTTAAAGATGCCCAATTAATTTTTGAAGGATCTCTTTCAGCTGAAACTTTTATTCTATTACCATTTACAATTAAAAAATCTTCTTCAGTAGAAATATTATCATTTAATTTCCCATGAACAGAATCATATTTAAGAAGATACGCTAAATGTTTAACATCTAATAAATCATTTATTCCTACAACCTCAACATCATTTCTAATAAGTATAGCTCTAAATGTTATTCTACCAATTCTTCCAAAACCGTTAATTCCTACTCTAATCTTACTCATATAAATAAATTTAAATTGACATTATATCACTGACTTTCAAAAGTTCAGTATTTATTTTTGTAATTCCTTTAATTGCTTTTTTAAAGGGTGTTAATTCAAGATTATTATTTTGCAATCCAATCATAATTTTACTTTTACCCTCTAATATAGATTCAACAGCTTTTACTCCTAACCTGCTAGCTAAAACCCTATCAAAACATGTAGGGGATCCTCCTCTTTGCATATGGCCTAAAACAGAAACTCTAGCATCATAATCAGGCAAGTGTTTTTCAACAAATTCTTTTAATTCAAAAACATTCTGACCTGTATTATCTCCCTCTGCAACAACAACTATACTAGAAGATTTTCCAGTTTTTTGACTTCTTTTTAATGATTGAACTAACCTATCTAAACCTAAATTTTCTTCAGGAATTAATATTTCCTCAGCACCAGATGCGACACCAGTATTAAGAGCAATATGACCAACATCTCTTCCCATAACCTCTATAAAGAATAATCTATTATGCGAGCTAGCAGTATCCCTGATTTTATCAATAGCAGTCATCACAGTATTACAAGCAGAATCAAATCCAATTGTGTGAGATGTACCAAAAATATCATTATCAATCGTTGCGGGAACACCTATCACAGGAAAATCATTTTCTTCGCTAAATTTTAATCCACCCGTAAAAGTACCATCACCCCCAATTACTATTAATCCGTAAATATCATTTGATTTTAAAGTGTTAAATGCTTTTTTTCTAAATTCCTTTTTTCTAAAATCTTTTGATCTTGCAGTCTTTAAAATTGTGCCTCCTTTATTAATAATTCCTTTTACACTTCTAGCATTCATTTCAGTCATATTTCCATTAATAAGACCATCATATCCTTTATAAATCCCAATTGGTATTACTTTATGAAAAACACAAGTACGAACTACTGACCTAATTGCAGCATTCATTCCAGGCGCATCCCCACCGGATGTTAATAATGCAATTTTTTTAAAGGTTTTTTCCATATCAGTAAATATAATAATCTATTATATTATTACTAAGCATTTTTTTAAATCTTTTTTTTATTGGAAAACTAGCCATAAATTTGAACCATGGAAGATGATATTTATATTTTGGCAATTGAAACTTCTTGTGATGATACTTCAGTTGCAATTTTAAAAAACAAAGTAGTTTTATCAAATATTGTTTCAAGTCAAAAAGTTCATGAAATTTTTGGTGGTGTTGTGCCTGAATTAGCTTCAAGAGAACATGATAGATTAATTATTCCTGTTATTAAAGAGTCTTTAAAGAAATCTAAAGTTAAATTAAATCAACTTCATTGTGTAGCTTATACAAGAGGTCCTGGACTTTTAGGCTCATTACTTGTAGGTACTTCATTCGCTAAATCTATTTCAATTTCATTAGATATTCCTTTAATAGAAATTAATCATATGCATGCTCACATTCTATCAATTTTTATTGAGGATAATAATACTAAACCTAAATTTCCTTTTATTGCCCTTACTGTCTCTGGCGGGCACACACAACTTGTATTGGTTAAAAGTGCGTTAGATTTTAAAGAACTAGGTTCAACACTTGATGATGCTGCAGGAGAAGCTTTTGATAAATCTGGGAAAATATTAGGATTAGATTACCCCGCAGGGCCAAAAATTGATTCTATATCTAAAAAAGGAAATCCAAAAAAATTTATATTCACCAAACCTAGAGTTGATAATCTAAATTTTAGTTTTTCTGGATTAAAAACTAATTTTAAAAACTTTATAAATAACAATTCAAAGGAATTTGTCTCAAAGAACATAAATGATATTTGTGCTTCTTTACAAGACACCATTGTTCAAATATTAATTGACAAAATAATTACTGCAAGTAAGATTCATAAAATTTCTGAATTTGTAATTTGTGGAGGGGTTTCTGCCAATTCTTATTTAAGAAATGAACTTTCAAAATTAAAAAAAAGTAATTCGATCAACACATATGTCCCTAAACTTAGTTACTCAACAGATAATGCAGCAATGATTGGAATTAATGCGTATTATAAGTACAAAAAGTCTATTTTTGGAGAGTTAAGCGATCCAAGTATTTCTAGATACCCTCTGTAATGAATTTATTCTATTCAGTAAATATTAATGAATCTAAGTCAAAAATTATTCTAAGCGATGATGAAAATAGACATTTAATAAAGGTTTTAAGAAAATCTGAGGGTGAAAAAATAACTATTACAGATGGCTTAGGTTATGTTTATAATTGTCAAATTATAAACATCTTTAAAAAACAAACCGAATTAAAGGTTATAAATTACAAACTAGTTTATTCAAATAAGCCTAAATTAAGAATTGGTATTTCAATGTTAAAAAAAGCAGATAGATTTGAATGGTTTTTAGAGAAAGCAACTGAAATTGGTGTCTGTGAAATAACCCCGATTATTTCACAATATTCAGAGAAAAAAAAATTAAACATGGAAAGATCAAATAAAATAATGATTTCTGCCATAAAACAATCAGTTAGATTTTATTTACCAAAACTAAATAACCCAATCAATTTTAATCAGTTTATTAATGAGAGTTCTTATGAAAAAAATAATTTTTTAGCAACTTGTAAAAATGATGATTTGAAATTATTTCAAAACAGCATAAAGAAATCTCAAGATATTAATATTTTAATTGGTCCTGAAGGTGGTTTTTCAAAATCAGAGATTGATTTAGCAAAAAAAACTAACTTTACACCAGTTTCTCTTGCTGAAAATAGGCTAAGAACTGAAACTGCAGGAGTAGTTTCTTGTATGATTTTTTCATTTATAAATAATTAATCTATGGATTCCAGAGAATTAGTAAAGTCTTTTATTAAAATATCATTACTAATATTGATCATATACTTAATATATGAATTAAGATTAGGTATACTTTATTTATTTATATCTTTAATTTTAACATTGATTGTAAGTCCAGTAAATAAATTATTTTTAAATAGAGTAAAAGTTGGTAAAACATTCTCTTCATTAATATCTATATCTGTTTTAATTTCATTTTTTTCTTTATTGATTGGATTATTTGTTCCTGTTTTAACCAAACAAGGTAATAGTCTATCTTTGTTAAATACTAAAGAATTTAGAGATAATTTAGAAGCAATAGTTGTCAGTGTTACTGATTATTTTGAAAGTCAACAATTAAGTATTTTAGAATTTATATCAGATTTAAATATCATGTCTGAGGTGGATTTTAGCTTTGTAACTAAACTTTTCAATTCAATAATTTCCCAGATTGGAAGTTTAAGCATAGGTATTTTATCAGTACTATTTATCACATTTTTTCTTCTCAAAGATGGAAATAAATTACTTTCAAGCTTACTTAATCTTTTCCCTGTCAAAGAAAGAGGTAAAATAAATCTTTCATTAAGCAAAATTGAGAACTTACTTTCAAGATATTTTACTGGAGTTTTACTGCAAATTACAATTCTTTTTATATTCTATTTAATCCTTTTATTAGTATTAGGAATAGAGAATTCGTTTGCTATTGCATTTATCTGTGCAATTCTCAATATTATTCCATATCTGGGACCAATTATTAGTATTATTTTAATGATTATTCTTTCAGTTACTTCAAACTTAGATTCATTTATTGTAAATGACTTTATTTATAACTCAATATATTTATTTCTAGGATTTTCTTTTATTCAATTAATAGATAATTTTTTCCTTCAACCTTATATTTTTTCATCCTCTATTAAATCACATCCACTAGAAGTCTTTATAGTTATACTTTCATCTGGTTTACTATTTGGGATTTTAGGATTAATCATAGCGATTCCGTTTTACACCTCGTTAAAAGTAGTTTTTTTAAGTTTTTTTGATATCAGAAAAATTATTTCGGATTTTATTAACTAATTTTTAAATAGTTTTGTTTTTTTATTATTTAAATTAAATATCATAATATGAAGAACTTAACAATACTTATTACAGCCTTAATTTCAATATATTCTTGTGATAACGAGAAAGTATTTAATCCTTTAAATTATAATCCTGAACTTTCAGTAAGTGAAAATTTAACAAACGGAGTGTCTGTGTTAGATATTTTAGAATATAATGATGTTTCATTATTTAATGGTTTAGAGTTTGCAGGTGGATTTATCTTTCATGTAAACGAAACTACAGGAGAAATGATTGTTGCTACAGATTTTTCAAATATTGGTGATGTTGCTTGGGGTGATGTATTTGAGTTAGACACAAGTCATTCTATAGGAGAAGGAGATATTAATACACTTCAAATAATTGAAGGTAATAATAATGACAATAGTTCTAACGGTACTGAATTTGGAAGTGATAATTATGCATTTAAAATTGTTGACGACTTATCATACAACGGTTATAACGATTGGTATATTCCATCTAGTGGATCAATGGAGCTTATTTATAATAATATTCACTCTATCGGAATGGGTAATTTCAATGAGACTTTATTTTATTGGTCATCAACAAAAGAAGGTTATTTTCCTTATGTAATGGCTTTTAATTTTGAATCATGGGGTGGTTTACCGTTTCCTGGATCATGTTTGGATGTGAATGGAATATTAATTGCTAGAAAGGTTTTATAATATAACTATAACTTTTTCTTACCTATTCTGATTAAATAATAAAAAATTACTCCAAAAAGCAAAAACAAACCACCGGTTAGAGCACTTTCAGGCTTGTTAATGATTATGTAGTATATAATCCAAAAATTAAACAGACAATATAAAATTGGAGTTATTGGGTATAAAGGTACTTTCCAAGGTCTTTTTACAGAAGGGTCTTTGTAACGAAGTAAAATAACACTGAGAGCGGTTAAAGTTGTAAATATACTTAAAAGAAATCCCATGCTTGTAATTATAAATTCAAAACTACTTGTCAATAATATGATCACAGAAATAATAGTTTGAAAAAGAATTGCTAATCTTGGTGTACCATTGTTATTCTTAGGATTATTTAACAATTTAATATTATAGTCATTTGCAACTCTTTTTAAAACCCTTGGACCAACTATTGTCATTGCACTGATTGCAGAAATTAAAAAAAATGCAATAAAAGCACTTATTATAATTCCAAAATAGTTGCCAAACAAGTTTGATGCAGCAATGTATCCAATTTCTTCCTTTCCGACCATTTCAGCTGATGGGGAAGAACGTAAAAAAATAAATGTTAGTAAGCAGTAAAAAACAGTAACTAGCAATGTTCCAAAAACCGTTGATCGAACTACATTTTTTTCGGGTTTTTCTATATCATCAATAATATATGATGTGGCGTTCCATCCGGAATATGCGTATGAAACATATATAGATCCAATCCAAAAGCCTGAGCTAAGAAGTTGAGTTTTAAAATCACCCGTTTCTAAATAATTAGTTTCCATAAAAAACTGACTTGTATTAATTACCCAAAACCCAGCACAAATAAATATTACAATCAAAATGACTTTACCTATTGTAAAATATATCTGGAATTTAGTTCCGACAGAAAGATTAATTGACTGTATTATGCTAATTATGATTATTACTAATACCCCGATAATTAGAGGATTAATATCTGTTTGTAATGATGCGTTATAATACTTTGAAAAAGCGTGTGCTGCTGCTGCTATTGGAGCAGCAAAACCAACTAACATTGAAGTCCAAGCAGATAAAAAACCTGTTAATTTTCCAAGTGAAATGTTTAAGAAATGATATTCGCCACCAGATCTTGGATAGGCAGCACTAAGCTCAGAATAACAAAATGTTCCAGATAAGGCTAAAAAACCTCCTATTCCCCACATCAGTAATATAACTCTATAATCTGTTAAATCTAATAATTGAAAACCTAAACTGGTAAATATACCAACTCCAATCATATTGGCAACTACAATTGCAATTGAACCAAGTAAGCCTATTTTTTTTTTCAATTATAAATGATTTTCCTTTAAGTCATTAGAAACTACGACTCTATTAATAAATTTTTTACCAGAATCAGAAGATAAAAATTCATCTTTAAATTTAACCCAAGCCTGATAAATATAGCAATTATCACATGCACCATCAACATCTAAATCTAATTTTTTTGCATAATCCTTATGGTTTACATTAACCCATCTTCTAAAAACATTTCCTTCCCTAATATTTCTAAACGGCAATTCTTTTACTGTATTTCCTGAAATTTCATCATGATATCTATCTTCATCATAATACACAAATAATTTTGCTCCTCTTGGTGTCCACCATCTTAGAAATTTTGATGAATAATCAGACATTCTTAGGCAACCTAAACTTTGTGGAGAGCCCAACATACATTTACTTACTATTGAAAGACTTGATTCATGTATTCCATTTCTTCTTACAGCTCTTGGATAATTTTTATCTGGCTCCATGGTTAAAAAATTAGGAAGTTGGGATTTGCCATCAAAATATACAACTTTAGATAATCCACCTCCCATAATACTATCTCTTTTAAAATCAAATATTTCATATTTTCTTTGCGTATCCCAATGTCTATTTGCTATATGATACAAAGGGGCGTAATATTTTTTATACTTTCCAATTGGCATTGATTTAGAGTATTGCCATTGTATTGGATTATCTTCAATACTATCAATAATTTCAACTCTTGTTTTACCTCTAGCAGATGTTACAAATTTTCCAACAAAATTAATTGTATCATTGTTAATTTCACATAAACATATATTTTGCCCTGTAACTACCTTTTTACCACGATTTATACTTAAGAATTTATTAATAGGTTCTGTTTCATAAAATTTAATTTTATCTAAATAATTTTTATAAAGCTGATAATCAAATATTAAGGATTTATAATCAGAGCTTGTGTTTAAAATAGAATCAATTTGAACATCAGAAAATAAGTTTAAGTCATTTTTATTTATTTTATGTTTTTTAAAAAAATTAAATAACTTTTCAAACTCCCATCCATTATAAATGTTAGGGAAAATCTCTCTAACTCCTCTTGATATTTGATTTTTATCTACCGTGTTTAAGTCAGCTACGAGAAATCTATTTCTATAAGGATTATCTATAGATAGTGAATCACTATATAAATCTGAAAATTTAAATACATTTCTGCCAGTTCTATCAATATTTTTATATATGGGGATATAACATGGATTAACTTCTAAAATACTATCTATATTAATTTCGGATAAAACAACATTTTCTAATGAATTAAATAATCCTCTTCTAATATTAATCATTTTTTTAATTGAATCATGATCAGGATTATTTAAAATAAATCTAGAAATATTAGAAATATTCTTTGAATTTTGAAGCGATTTATAAATTGAATCTGTTATAGATATATTTATAATATTATTTTCATAACTATCTAAATCACTGTTAGGTAGTACATAACCAAATATTGTACTTAACATTGCTAATAATAGAAAATAAACTACTTTTGTACTCATTTCAAAAACAAATAAATGAATAAAATTTTAAAAAATAAAATATTGGTTACAACGTTTTTAAGCCTAGTATTCTTTGCTTGTAACAATACTGATAAGAAAATAGATCAGAACAATGATGATTTAATTAATATCGTGGAAAATGATACAATTACTATTGATGAGCCATTAATAATTAGCCATGACACTTTACTAACAAATTTAGCTAATTATATTGGTCTAACTCAAATAGCATCAGAGTATGAAAATAAACATAGTAATAATAAAGATTTTTTAAAATTAAAGTCTGAAACTGATATAAATTTTTCTACAATTTATAATAATAGATTGTTAGAGATGACTAAATGGGATATATCTAATTATATTGGTAATAGTAATAGTTCAAACACTCTGTTCTACCCCTTTTCGGGCCCTGATTTTTTACATGTCAATTTTCTATATCCAAATGCCGAAACATATATACTTACAGCAATTGAAAAAATCGGATTCTTACCTGATTTATTAAATAAATCTTCAGATTTTAATTTAAAATTTCTTCAGGACATGAATTATTTCATGAGAGATATTTACATGAGAAGCTATTTTATTACAAAAAGAATGGAGGTTGACTTATCAGAAACAACAATGAATGGTTTAATTGGTTCTCTATATTGGTTTATTTCAAGAACAAATCATAAAATTATAAGTCAAGAGTTTATAACAATTGATGAAAACGGAATAATAATTCCCGAAACTGATAAAAATCAAGGTTGGCTTTTAGACGAATACGATGGGGTATCATTTAATTTATTGAATGAAGAAAATGAAATAAAGAAATTGATATACTTTAGTGCTGATATTTCTAACAAAGGTTTAAATAAAAAAAATCCCCAATTAAAATTATTTCTTAATAATTTGAATAATGTTAATACTTTTGTAAAATCCGCAAGCTATTTAATGCACTATAATTCATTTGATAACATTAGAAATATAGTTCTTAATAATAGTTATTCTTTATTTCAGGATGACACCGGTATTCCGATTAGATTTTTTAATTCCGATAACTGGGTTACTTCTCTTTTTGGTAATTATATAGATCCAATTAAAGATTTTGAAAGCACAATGGATATAATAACTCAAGAAGACTTAAGATCATTTTACCTAGATCAAACGTTAAATAAGGGTTATTTGCCATTTTCCCTAGGATACCATTGGAGAGATAGTAAAAAACAAAATCAGCAATTATTGATTAAAAAAGATTAACGAACTCTAATTATTTTTCCAATTTGTAAAATATCTGTTTCTTTAATAGACGGATTAAGTTTTAAAATCTTTTTAATCGAGATGTTATGTTTTTGAGCAACTATCCCTAGATATTCACCTTTTTTAAGTTTATAATATTTTTTCTTACTTGCAGCAGAGACCCATTTGAAATCTTCTTTTGTCAAATAATAAATCGGGTCTACCCCATTATTAATGTATTTTACATTATTTGAATCAAAATCTATAATATTAGCAGGATTAAAAGCCACATCTTTATATCTTATTTCAAAATGTAAATGAGGCCCTAGAGCATTTCCTGTTTCTCCTCCTAGACCTATTACATCGCCAGCTAAAACAATATCATTTGGTTGAACAAGCAGTTTGTCTAAATGTGCATAATATGTCTCTAAACCACTAAAGTGTCGTATAATAACTAAATATCCATAACCACCATTGTTATATTTTGAGAATCTAACTTTACCTGAAAAAGCGGCTCTTAGAGTATCTCCTGTATCTAAATCCAAATCCATCCCCTTATGTTGCCTGTTCCTTCTCCATCCGAAAGGGGAAAACAAATGTTCGTTAGGTAACATGTAAAAACTACTCTCCTCTAACAGGTTAATTTTTATAGAATCTTCCATTAAATGAAATGTTTGATCAGGATAGGGAAATAAACGAGAATTACTCCAATTTGTGTTAAATATCTCAGAATTTTGAATTTTTGATTTTAAAAGCTCTCTGATTGAATCTTTTTTTACTAGAATAATAGATTTTTCAGATTCAATCCATTCGGCACTTAAATCATCATATAAAACAACTTTTCCAAAATGAATAGTGCTATCATTTTTTTTAACCTTTAAGTCATGTTGAGTAAAAACTGGAGTTTTTGTTTGACTATTAGAAATCAGTGAAAATAAAAAAAAGAATATGAAAAGTAGACTATATTTTTTATATATATATTGCAAAGCTTTATTTATTTGATTAAAATTTACGCAAATATAAAAAACTTTCATATGCATTTATTAATTACGAATTATATTTATTTTTCGAAGTTAATTTTGCTAATTAGAGTAAGTTTTTTGCAAAAACCCATTAGCAAAATAATTTTCACCGTCAGAAAGTTTTGTTATAGTATAAGTTTCGAAGTCACCTTCTATTAATGTTAAACTTTTCACTTTAGTGTATATTAATCTATTATCCTTTTTACTCCAAACCATCACTTTTAATTTATCTGAATTTTATTTAAATCCTTTGTTTAAACTACACCCTGAAACATATATATTGTCATACGGATCTCCTTGATAATCAATTGGAGTATATCCAGAAAAAATAACAATTCTCTCTTCAAAAGGACTTTTAATTGAACCTAAAAAATATATATTTTTAAAAGGAGAATCTAAATCTATTCTAGAAATAGTTTTTGAACCAAAATTATTTGAAACGCTTATTCTAAAGCCCATATTTTCTTTACTCGAATAATCTATATTTTCCCAGTAATAATCTTTAACTTTTTTTCTGTATTTTATTCTGTAACTTGTATTTGCATCAGGCGAAATACCCATGTAATTATAAAATTCTTTTTGAGGAGTAATACCATATTCTTTCAAGAGATTTATAATATTTACTGATCTATTATTCCACAAATCCTCAATACTTTCATAGTATTCATTATATACATTTTCAAAATCAATATCTTCAAGTATTTTATCAGATTTAGTATTTTGAATTACAATAGAATAGAATGACCCCCTAAAAGAAGACTGATTTAAAATAATAAAAGCAAAATTTGATGTTTTAGACCATCCTAGCGGAAAAATCTCAACCTCATTTGATATATTAAATTTAAAAGACTCAGGCTGTGTAAATTGATTATTTTTAGAATTAGATTGAGTATTTGTTACCTGAACAGGTTCTTTTAATGATTTTATAATATATAGAGCTGAAAAAAAAGTAACCACAGAAAGGATAATTACTGTTAATTTTAAATATTGTTTTTTTGTTTGCAAAAGTTATATTTTTATTTAAAGATTATTAAATTTAATTCAATTTATTAATTCAAAAAATTAATATGAAAATAATAAACATAATTGTTTTAATATTAACAATTAGTTGTTGTAAAGATAATCATTCTTTAATAATTGAAAATAATATTATATCTGATACAATTGTAGACTCTAATTATACAATTAGGGAAGTTTTTTTAGGCAAAAAAATTCCTGATTCTATAAAAAAAAATCAAAAATTAATCAATGTTTTGTATTATGGATATGATAATAAAATTCATAAAGGTCAACTTGTTTGCCATTATTCTGTAGTTAATAGTTTGAAATTAGTATTCGATAAATTACTTGAGGATAAATTTCCAATTTATTCAGTAATTCCTGTAAATGCATTTGAATGGGATGATAACAAATCAATGTTAGCTAATAATACAAGTTGTTTTAATTATAGAAAAACACAAAGTGGTAAATTATCAGAACACGGAAGAGGATTAGCTATTGATATTAATCCATTTGATAATCCATACATTACAAGTAATAATAATATTTATCCTAAAGGTTCTTTGTATAGAAGTGGAGCAAAAGGAACAATACTAGCTAATTCAAAAATTATTAAATATTTCAAGGAGATTGAATGGAAATGGGGAGGAAATTGGAGATATTCAAAAGATTATCAACACTTTTCATTAAACGGCAGGTAACTTATCATGAAATATAATTAAAAAACCAGATAATAAGATTAAAATCACCAATGTTTTTTGTTGAAATAGTAGTCTTCTAATTTGATCTTTATGATTAGGATTATATGAATTTGGAGATCCTAAACCATTATTCAAAATAAACTCACTGCTTTCTGGAATTGGTCTTTCTAAAAAAAAAAGTTCTTTTGAAAAATTATTACTCCAATATACACTATCGACTAATTTATTATTTTCATCTACTAAAAACATAAATTCTTTATTTAAAAATTTATGATTAAACTCTTTAAAATCAATTAACAATAATTCTTCAGAAAATGAATCATTAATATGTATTTTACCGTTTGATGATATTAATTTCCATTCATTTAGTTTTTTTTTTTCTGTTTTATTAGAAAACAACTCAACCCAAGGTTTATTTGTAGTTTTCCCTAAACCACCTATTTCATTTATTTTAATTTTATCTTTCCATGGACTATCTCCAATATATTCAAATTTTATTGAATAATTTAATGTATCACTGATGGTGTGATTAATTGTATCATTAACCTTATTTGACCAAAACTTATAGTTATTAGTATTTACTCTTTTTAGAAGTTGTGATGATTTTAATCCTGATGTCGGCTTTAACACAATTTTGTATAAAGGGTTTGGTGTTATCTCTATTGGAATAGGAATTGATTTAAAAAAAACACCACTAAATTTATTTTTCAAATAATTATTTCCGTTAATCAGAACATTGCCGTTATGCACAGAATCAATAGAAATATTTAATACAAATTTATCGTCTAGATTAAATTGATTTTGAGTGTTTTTTAATAAAACATCGGGCCTTACTTTAGAGAAATCTCTAATTTTATTAATTGATTTTTCCCAATTCAGTGAATCCCCTCTAACTAACCTAAAATGTCGCATTAATTCAGGCTTATATAATGTTCTTAAGGAATCAATCAAGCGATTTATATTCTTTGGTTCAAATACAGTGCTAAGTGAATAGCATATTTGATTAATAAATTCATTTTTCAAATCCATATTGTTTAATAATTTTCGTAAAATTAAGGTTGACCACTGTCTATTGTGCCATGTCGTTTGATATGGACTTAATCTCATCTTTAAGAAATTTACATTTGCATTATTACTATAACCAAAACCTAAGTCGGTATCATACATTATCCATCTAAACTTACCCCCGTTTTTAGGTTGCCAAAAACGTATATTTCCCATGTAGTCTTTATTGCTAAGATATATTTGAGCAACTTGATAATTAATAAAATTCCTTATATCCATCATAGAATTTAAGGAGTCTAAATTTTTCTCATTTTTTAAATTATTTTTTTTAATGAATGATAAAAGCTTTTTATATGATTCGTTAGAACCATGATCTGCTGTATACAATCCCTGAAGCAAGTTTGATTCTTCAATTTCTGCACCAAAATTATATTTTAAATAGTGTTGACCTATACGTTCCCTTAAATTATATACACCCCAAAATTCTCCATTAACAAATAAATTTACAGGTTGGAACTCTTGTATATCTATATCTAAATTTTTTGACAACTGTGTAGATAGAACATCTCTAAACCTTGTATGATAAGCATCTGAACTGGAATTTCTGATGATTAAATGTTTATACTTATTATTTGACCTGTTTTTAAAAAATGAATATTTAAATCTACTTTTACCATATTCATTTCTAGCAATTATTCTTAAAGATTTTTCTTTTCTATGCCTAGACATTCCTCCAAATATTCTTAAACCAGCATTTTGATTTATTACTTCTTCACCGTCAGAAGTGATATAGTTAATATTTGATTTTTTCTCCCATTTTTTAGTATAATTGGCGTTTATCCAATACCCAGAACTGTCTTGCCAAGCATTTGGCCCTTTTACATAAATACCACTACGACTATTATAAAGATTTTTTGGAGGTGTAGATATTGAAAGAATAGGAAAAGTCGATTCAAAATCAATTAAATAAAAATTTGTTTTTTTATGAATTATCCTATTATCAAACTTTACCCCAAATCTAATTATTGCAGATGATTTAAGTAAAAGAGAATCTTTGAAAGGCTTACTATTAATAGTTGCCTCTGACCCATCAGTTTCGAATACTAAAACGCCATATTTTGAGGATGCTTTTAAATAAAATTCTTTATAAAAACCGCTTTTATCGGAAATGCTTATTGAATCATTTAAGGAGAATAAGTTTTGATTAAAAAAAACTAATATCGAAACTATTATAAATCTCATAATTCCTCGTTGAGTTTAATCTCTATTCTTCTATTTTTATTTCTACCTTCTTCTGTTTCATTGGAATATCTAGGTTTATTAATACCATAACCAATATATCCAACATTATTTTTATTTACACCTCTATTAATAATAAAATTATATACTGACTTAGCTCTTAATTCTGAAAGGTTCTGATTAAACATTATATCTCCTGAGTTGTCAGTGTGACCTTCTATAATTATTTTATACTCAGGATTAGCATTTAACAATTCAACTGTGAAAAGTAATTGCTTAATCGATGTTTCAGGTATTTCATATTGGTTCTTTTTAAATTGAATTTCATGATTAATTGAAGTTATTTTAAATTCAATTCGCCTGTTTTTATCATGTGCAATAGAATTATTTTCTGAATCTAACAATTTGGTTTCACCATATCCTTTGTAAGTAATTCTTTCAATCTCAATCCCTTCGCTAATTAAATAATCAAATACTACTTTAGCCCTTTTATCAGAAATTCCCTGATTATAAATTTCAGTTCCTATTGATGATGTATGGCCACCTATCTCAATATTAAAAAATTTATTTTCTTTTAGCATAATTATATATTCATCAATTGCTGTTAATGATCCAGGTGAGATGTCAGCTGAATTATTTGCGAATGGAATTGTTGTTAAAAGTGTATTCTTTAATTTTTCTTTTTCAGTACTTTCCAACCTAACCTCCTCAGGCATTTCATCCAAACAAGGACATATGCTTTGCTTAATGTCATCTTCAATTTTTAAGTTTGAATAGGGCTTAAACTCTCTAATCGCTGTTTTAATTCTATCATAACCATTGTTCCACGTATCGGTATTATTTTTCCAATAATAAACAGCTTCTTCGTCACCTAGATCACAAAATTGTTTCAAAAGAATCGCTGAAACATAACCTGATTGATGCCATCCATTCCAACAATGTAAATATAATGGGCCTTTATTGGGATTAGTTATCGACTCATATGTCATTTCTAGTAAGGTTCTCATTTCACTTTTTTCATTTCCACTAATCTGATAATACTTTAATTTGTGTCCATCATCAGAATTCATTTCTAAAGGAGCTGTGTCAAAATTAACTTTATAAAGATAAACAGCAGCGTCAAAATTCAGGTTTGCTAAATTTATAAGCCCGTCATCAGGTAAAGGATTTTTATTATTTCTTTTGTCTGATTTATGATAATAATTATTACCCCCACCCCTATATGCTACTCCATGAAGAATCGTTCTAAAATTTCTTGTTCCGTATAGAATAGGGTTTCCATTTCCTCTGTTATTTGTTGCTTTATCTTCAGCGCAATCTAAATTAAAAAGGTCTTTATAAAAACCAACTTTTTCAAGACTATTATTGAAAGTATTTATTTTTTGTGAAAACAAAAGTTGATGAAAAAGAAAAAAGAAAAATATTATTCTCATATTTTAAATTTATTATTAATAATAATTAACACAAAAATTAATAATTTTTATCTGTAATAAAAAATAATTTCCCTCTTAAAAATATGAAAATAATATATACAATAATCTTTATTTTTATTTCAATGTATTCGTTCTCTCAGATTGAATCTGTTACCAATGAAGGTAAAAAAATTTTATTATCATAAAATGATGCCTGGACGTATAAAAAAAAGAATGATTTAAACAATAGTAATGTTACTACTATTAACAATAATAAGTCTTTTAAAAAAGAAGTAATATGCCTATAGTTTAGTTTCTAAAATTATTGGTTTTAATTTATTAGCAAGTTCATCATATTCAGCTTGATTAATAACTCCTAAATCTAGTAGCTCCTTTGCTTCTTTTATTTCCTTAATCGCTTCACTTTTTTTAACAGCTTTTTTTACAGCTTGATTTTTTTCATGTACTTTAAGTTTTTGGACCTTTATAAAATCGATCATCCATTTACTGTTGGATAAGTAGTAAATAAGCCAAGAAATTGATGGGGCTGAATAAAATAAAAAGAAACTATTTAATACAAAACCATCTCTAGAAGATCTTCCAATTCGGCTTGCTTCACCATCACCATACTGCACTAAAAGAAGAAGTATAAAAAAGATAGTTGCGACTATCGTTAAAATCCATGAAATATAAAACAACTTGTTATGCTTGAACTTTTTAAAACTCATATTCAAATCGTCTACAAAATAATAATAAAGAAAAAATGAGGCCTCAATGACTAGCGCGAGGACAATCCAATCAGAATGTAATAGGTCTAAGAACCAATTAGTGAATAGTATCACATTAAATAAAACAAAAATTAACACTACATATATATATCTTTGATTATTCATAAACCAAATTTACAACATTTGTTTTTTAATTATACTAATTAAGAAAATATGCATATAATATAAAAACCCTACCAATTAAGGTAAGGTTTGATGTGATCGCGATAGGAT
>CEWO01090327.1_pt1 | contig 31818 bp, 35 predicted proteins | sample 361561 | NCBI WGS metagenome assembly CEWO01 (sample SAMEA2623627, study PRJEB7988) | marine metagenome | isolation source: saline water (ENVO:00002010), including
TTTTTTTTGTAAAAAAAATCATTTTTAGTAACTGTATATTTAAAAATTAGTTCAATAAGAAAAAACTTTAAAAAAAATTACATTATTTACCACTAATTTCTGCAGTATAAACAGTATACAGAGAAACAAAATTTATCTAGGTAAAGGGCATGTTCCTCTACCAAATTCACATTTTGACTGTTAATTAGTCTGTAATATTTCAAAAGCTAATATTGCCTGTATGTAAAACCTAAACACCAAACTACTCATAACGGATAAATAGGCATTAAAGGAAAAATAAATGGTTGATCGGACCCTGTTTATTGAAGCTATGCGGCACGTGGCTCAATCGGTGACAGTAGTAACCACCAAGGGAGATAATGGTGCTGCCGGAGCCACAGTAAGTGCTTTTTCATCCCTATCTGCTGACCCTCCTTCAGTTTTGATATGCCTAAGATCGGATAGTCGCATAGCGTTAGCTGTAAATGAAAATAAAGTTTATTGTGTTAATATTTTACCGGAGGGAGCTGGAGAACTAGCTGAAAGATTTGCAGGACGATTTGATGAGGAACAGCCCGACCGATTTGGAGCGATTAATTGTGTTGATGGACCTTGTGGAGCTATCCTTGATGGAGCCACCGCGTTCGAATGCACGCTTGATAAAATTATAAGTCATGGAAGCCACGATATTTGTATTGGAAATGTTACAGCAATAACCCACCGCGGTACTCGTCCGTTAGCTTATATGGATGGAGTATTCCAAGTTGTAAGGCCCGTCTGAAGGCCAAAACTAAATAATTATTTGTAAATAAAAACAGCAGCTTTGACATTTTTTATATTATTTTTTTAAAATTAAAGTGCCGCCATTACTTCATCAGTGACTTCAAAATTTGCCGTCACACGTTGAATATCGTCATCATCCTCAAGAGTTTCAATAAGCTTCATCAGCTTTTCCATACCTTCAAGATCAAGGGGCGTAGTCGTCTGTGGCCTCCAGATGAGTTTTGCACTTTCAGACTCTCCCAAAGCCACCTCCAGTGCATTTGAAACTTCGTTTAGGTCACTATCAAGGCAAAAAATTGCGTGTCCGTCTTCATTACTTTCCACATCTTCAGCACCAGCCTCTAAGGCTGCCATCATAACCGTGTCTTCATCACCTGCAGCTACTGGAAATAGGATTTGGCCCAGGCGATCGAACATGAAGGAGACAGAACCAGTTTCTCCTAAACTTCCTCCACATTTAGTAAAGGTGCTACGGACGGTAGATGCGGTCCGATTGCGGTTATCTGTCATAGCCTCCACGATCACCGCGACACCACCAGGACCATATCCCTCATACCGAATTTCATCATACGACTCTGCGTCACCACCTTGAGATTTTTTGATAGCGCGCTCGATAACGTCCTTTGGCACCGATACCGATTTTGCTTCTTTAACGGCTAAGCGTAGTCGCGGATTTTTTTCTGGATCAGGATCTCCCATTTTAGCTGCAACAGTAATTTCTTTCGCCAGTTTTGAAAAAAGTTTAGAGCGGACGGCATCTTGTCGCCCCTTGCGGTGTTGAATATTTGCCCATTTTGAATGACCAGCCATGTAAAATTCCCAATCAAAATATTTCAAGAAAACGTCTAGGCCCACCAGGGTAGCAATTCAACCCGTGTTTCTAACACTTGAATAGCATTCCTGCTTTCAAGGTTTAATAATATCTAAATTAAATGCCAGATATCAAATTGTAAGTTACGGGCCGAAAGGAAAAACTATAAAAAGAGCCAAAAAATTTCTTCTATTAAAAATTTAGGGAGTGCTCATTGGAGTTTTTGTCCTTTTCAACTTTTGTAGAATTAGGACTTACCAAATAAATTCCAACAAACATTGCGGACAAAGCAAACCAAATTGGTCCAGAATAGCGCTCATTTAATAATAGCATCGACCATCCTAATCCTGTCGCCGTCACTATGTAGCTGACTTGAACAGAAAAAACAGGACCATACTTTCTAACAATCATTATATATAGGGTGTAAATCACACTTTGAATCAACGCTCCAAAGATTAATGCAAAATCAGCGATACCCCATCTATGAATAGGATTAATCCACTGTCCAGTGACTACTACGATTGGACCAACTATGATTACACCCAAAATAGAAGAACCCAAAAATAATTGCAGCGGACCAACACCGCCAGTGCCAAAACGAGCGACAAAATTACCCTCAAAAGCATACATCAAACTCGCCAGTAGACCCAGTGGTATAAAAATTAACATGGCCCTGTCGGGCAATGCACTTGGAACGCCAATGATTAATAAAACAGCAAGCAGCCCCAGTATTAATCCGAAAAGTCGCTTTAAACTGAATTTATCCACCCCTAAAATAAGGGCTATTGGGAAAGCCATCATAGGAATAAGTGATAAGAGTAACGACATGATACCAGCTGGCAATACTGTTACGGCTTTATAGAAAGCCGCACTCGGTATTACTGCAGATATGAGTGCAAAAATTAAATAGAAGATTAATACCCTTCTATTAAAAGGCAGGCTTTGACGGCGTATAAAATTATAGGTTCCTAAGACAATAGAAATAATAATCATTTGCCAAAACATCAATCCAAAAGGCTGATAGCCGTCACTTACAGCGATCTTAGCAAGTGGTACAGTTAGCCCCCAACTTGCACCAATAAAAAAAAGAAATATGTAAGGATAAGCTTTTTTCACCGAACTCAAATCTCAACAGTTTGGTCTAAACGCCCCCCACATCGAACCATTTTCAATGAATTAGCATGGCCCGTTGTATCGTTTGTTTCCACCAGAACTCCACATAATGTCGCCGGTCCAGTTGCAGGTTCAAAACGAGCTTTAGGCATTCCAGTAATGAAACGCCGCAGCGGCTCCACCTTTTCCATTCCGATAACGGAGTCATAATCGCCGCACATCCCGGCATCGCTTTGAAAACCTGTACCCCGATTTAAAATATGAGCATCCGCAGTTGGGATATGCGTGTGGCTTCCCACCACCATACTTGCCCTACCATCACAGAAATGGCCCATCGCCATTTTCTCTGAAGTGGCTTCGCAATGCATATCCACCACAATCGCTGCAGCCTGGCCACCTAAAGGATGCCGCTTTAAAATTTCTTCTATTGAAGAAAAAGGATCATCATAAGGACGCTTCATAAAAACCTGGCCCAAAACTTGAGTGACTAATACTTTACGGCCGCGTGTAGCTGTAAAGAGCCCAACGCCACGACCTGGAGCAGATTTAGAAAAGTTCAGTGGTCGTAGAATCCGGGGCTCTGTTTCTATAAATTGAAGCATATCCTTTTGATCAAATGCATGATCACCTAAAGTTATACAATTTGCACCCGCCTCCAAAATTTCCTTAGCATGAGCTCCCGAAAGTCCCATTCCACTTGTAGCGTTTTCACTATTAACAATTATGAAATCTACATTTAATTTTTCACGTAGTCCTGAAAGATTCTCTATAATCGCCTTCCGCCCACAACGACCCACAACATCACCAAGATATAAAATTCTCATATGTAGCCATTAGGCTGCCCTGCCTCACAAGGCAAGATCCAGAGCGCGGCCTAATTGATACCGTCCGATCAAATCTAATTAAAATGTAACAGAAAAAACTCTATCTTCAGTTATTATCATATCAAGCGTTTGATCATGAGCTCCTAATGGCAGATTCTCAGCTTCTTGTGCATTAAAAGCAAAGCCAATAGCCAATACTGACCCCCGCGCCCGCAAGCCCTCTAGGGTACGATCATAAAAGCCACCACCGTAGCCCAGCCTTCCACCATTAGCATCCCAAGCAAGAACTGGTAGAATTATGATTTCAGGTATCATCCAATGAATTACGGCTGGAATTTGTGCTTTAAATGCACCTGCTACCATTACCGACTCGGGTGACCATTTAGCGAATTTAAGTGGATGTGCCGGCTTCGTGATAACTGGCACACCAACCTCCCCATTTGCCAAAGACTTAACCATAGCAGGTCGAGGATCAATTTCTGTATTTATGGGCATATATCCTGCCAAAGGCGCTCCACGGTATTGAGCTAAAACTTCCAAAAGGACATTACACGTTTTTTTATTCTGTTTTCGAAAAGCTTCCTTGCGTCTAGCAAAAGCACTACCTCGAGCAAACTTCTTTTGATCTTCAAGCGTCACAATAGCACCCAATCCGCCAATTCCAACAAAACAACTACATCTCGATGCCTACAATGGTTCGCACATTTAACTCATGTTGGTTATCCAAACCATGTCCCAATTCGAGTAGATTTTTATTTATATCTGTCATACCTGCCTTTACGAAGTTGCTCATACTATGACAAGGTCAACGCGATCTTTAAGACATTTGAAAGGTGTTCTTATGGTATTAAATCTGCTTCTTGGACAAACTTTACGTTTTGAAGGTGATCCCTTTCAAAAGCCGTGGCAAGAGGTCACCCATCATCGGCAGGATGGCGCAGTATTAATTAAGGATGGATATATAAAAAAGGTTGGCGGTAGAGGTGAACTATTGTCAAATTTTCCCACTGCTAGAGTAACTGATTACGGCGGTGATTTAATTGTGCCTGGTTTTATCGATGCGCATGTTCATTATCCACAGACTGCGATCATCGCAAGTTGGGGCAAAAGACTTATTGACTGGCTTAATTTCTATACATTTCCAGAAGAAGTACGCCTATCCGATCCAATATATGCTGAACAAGTTGCCAATTGTTATTTGGACTTAGCCTTGGCGCATGGAACTACCACCATGGCCAGTTTCTGCACCACGGCTCCAACTTCGGTTACCGCATACTTTGAGGCAGCAGCAATGCGTGGTATGAGGGTAGTCGGGGGTAAAACCTGTATGGATCGAAACGCTCCAAAGGAACTGATAGATACGCCACAACGAGCATATGACGAAAGTAAGGAGTTAATTGACGAATGGCATGGCAAGGGGCGTGCTATTTACGCTATCACGCCAAGGTTTTCTCCTACCTCTACTCCAGATCAACTAGAAGCTTTAGGAGCACTCTGGGCTGAACGACCTGAATGTCTGATGCAGACGCATCTATCCGAACAGTTCGAAGAAATTGCATGGGTTCAAGATCTATTCCCAACAGCGATTGATTATCTTGATACTTACGAACGGTATGGTCTTTTAGGGCCCCGAAGTGTGTATGGCCATTCGATTCACTTAAAACCACGTGAAATCAATAGATTATCTGAAGTTGGAGCTTCAGTTGTCCATTGCCCCACATCTAACACTTTTATTGGATCTGGATTGTTTGATTTAATGGGACTTTCAAAAGCTAAAGTGAGCCTTGGACTGGCCTCAGACATTGGTGGAGGTTCAAATTTTTCAATGCTACGTACGATGGCCGCTACCTATGAAATCGCACAACTGCAAGGAAAGGTGCTACATCCTGCTCAACTTCTATGGCTTGCCAGTGAAGGCTCGGCAAAAGCACTTCATCTTGATGGCAAAGTTGGTCATCTTGGACCTAAAATAGAGGCCGATATTTGCGTATTAAATCTGAATTCAACTAATGCAATTGATCAACGTGTAAAAAATGCAAATGATTTTTGGGAAACTTTATTTCCTACCATTATGATGGGTGACGACCGGGCGGTTCGTCAAGTATGGATTGCTGGCCGAACAGTGGATTAAACCCGCTCTTGAAGCGCTCGCATTTGATGATTTTGTTGAATTGCAAGGTCACGTTGGTCTAGGGTTGTAATCTGTCCATTCTCAACCACATGTTTACCATTCACAAATACATCCCTGGCTAAATGAGGACCAGCTAACAGTATAGCTGACGGGTCCCAGTTTCCAGCAGCATTAATATCCTTCATATCCCATAAAACCAAGTCAGCGCATTTTCCCACTTCCAAAGATCCACAATCATCCCGACCGAGTACATTTGCCCCCCCAATTGTCGCAATCTCCAAAGCTTCTTGCGGCGACATAGCGCTCGCACCATAGGCAACCCTCTGCAATAGCATAGTTTGCCGCGCTTCCAACATTAAATTTCCTGAGTCATTTGAAGCGGAGCCATCCACACCAAGTCCTACCGGCACTTTCATATCTAGCATGGTTCGTACCGGGGCTATGCCAGAGGCTAATCGGCAATTTGAACAAGGACAATGCGCAACTCCAGTTTCAGTACGAGCGAACAATGCAATCTCTTCGGGATCTAACTTTACACAATGAGCATGCCAGACATCAGAGCCAGTCCAGCCTAGTTCCGAGACATACTGACCAGGACGAACGCCAAATTTTTCCAAACTATAAGCAATGTCTTCCTCGTTTTCAGCTAAATGTGTATGCATCATCACTTTTTTGTCACGCGCTAGTATCGCAGAATCGCGCATCAATTCACGGCTGACCGAAAAAGGTGAGCATGGTGCCACCCCAACCCTAACCATTGATCCATGGCTTGGGTCATGAAATCCATCAATAACACGGATCATGTCGTCTAAAATTCGAGTTTCTTTTTCAATAAGGTGGTCAGGTGGCAAACCTCCCTTACTTTCACCAATACTCATTGCACCCCGAGTTGGATGAAACCTTATACCTATCTCCTTAGCAGCATAAATGGTATCTTCAAGGCGTGTACCATTTGGAAAAAAATACAGATGATCCGACGTGGTTGTACAACCAGATAATAGCAGTTCCGCCATCCCAACTTTTGCAGATGTAACAAAATCTTCAGGACGCATTGCTGACCAAATGGGATAGAGTTTTTTTAGCCAATCAAATAAAGAGGAGTTTTGAGCAAGAGGTACAGCGCGTGTCATAGTTTGATAAAGATGATGATGCGTATTCACTAAGCCAGGCGTAATCAAACAACCTCGTGCATCAATTATACGGCAACCGGTAACCGGCAAACCAACCCCAATTGCCGATATAATTCCTCCACTTAATAAGACATCGCCTGCCGGTACAGTTCGCCTTTTGTCGTCCATTGTTAAAATCAGACGCGCATTTTGTATTAAGATGTCAGTTTGAGGCATAGGGTTTTAATACTTCAAGAGCCGCTTCGTGAAGCTCTGGGGTTGCAGAACAGAGGCAGTTTCCACCGTCCATTGCCTCTCCACCGAGCCAGTTAGAGGCAACACCTCCAGCTGCACGAACTATAGCAATGGGAGCTTGTATGTCATAAGATTTGAGTCCTGCTTCGATAACTAGATCAATATGACCAGCAGCTAAGAGTGCATAAGCGTAGCAATCCATTCCATACCGCACTAGCTTACATTTATCAGCAACTTGGTGAAATCCTTGATACTCCGTCTTGTTTCCAATCTCTGGGTAGGTTGTAAATACAGTAGCTTGTGAAAGAGCTTTTATTTGTCGAGTGGCCAGACCGATTTTTAAGCCATCTTTCTCCATGAATGAATGTCCAAATCCACCAACATAGCGCTCACCGATATAGGGTTGGTCGATTATACCAAGGATGGGCGCAGTGCCATCATTAACCGCAACCAATGTACCCCATGTAGGTGTACCACTAATGTATCCGCGAGTGCCGTCTATGGGATCTAAGATCCAAGACAGGCCCGAAGTACCAGGTTTGTCCAATTGCTCTTCACCTATAATTGCGTCTTGTGGTCGCCGTGAAGCGAGAACAGAACGCATTACTTTCTCTGCAGCCCAATCAGCCTGAGTAACTGGATCATAACCTTCTCGATCCTTATTATTTGCAGACAGAGAGGGTTTCCTAAACCACCTGAGAGTTTCGACGGCAGCCGCATCCGCTACTTCCAATGCGGCAGAAAAGATTAAATCAGATTTAGAACCATCAATCTTCACAGGCTTATCTTTCAGACTTTGTTAGCGTTAAATTTTGAATTCTAGATTAGTCAAAAGAATTATCTTGTAATTAAAGTCCAAAAATATATTTTCACCAACTACCTAAATCACTTAATCTAACATTGTGCTATCAAAAAATTTCTTTCAATGACGCACCTGATATATGTTCAAAAATTAATTAAGCCGGATCCTGATAATGCGAGCCTTACAGATTAAAAATCAAACCCGTAAACCAGTTTTTTTAGATATCGCAGTTCCGTCAATTTCTCCTAAACAAATTCTTGTTAAAACCAAAGCATGTGGTCTTAATTTCGCAGATTTATTGATGATAAAAGGCAATTATCAAGAAACTCCAACATTGCCATTTGTACCTGGAATGGAGATAGCAGGCAATGTAGTAGCCGTGGGACATGAGGTGGTGGGATTCAAAGTTGGGGATCGTGTTGCTGCCTTTCCAGGATACGGTGGCTTAGCCGAATTATGCGCTGTTGATATTTCACGTTGTTTAAAAATTCCAAAAAATTTATCATTTAAAACAGCGGCTTCCGTTTTAATTAGTTATGGGACGTCACATCTCGCATTAACGCATCGAGCTAAAATTAAATCAGGTGAAAACCTGCTAGTTTTAGGTGCAGGTGGTGGCGTCGGCCTTACTGCAATAGAAATTGGTGTAGCGCTTGGAGCACGAGTAATTGCAGTAGCCCGCGGAAGAAACAAGCTCGATATTTGCAAGAAATACGGTGCTGAGATTGCGTTAGATAGCACAGATGATGATATCTTAAGCACAGTCAAAAATCTTGGTGGCGCAAACATCATTTATGATCCAGTTGGAGGCAATAGCTTTTTAACCGCGTTGCGCTGCTGTAAACCAGAAGCGCGCTATCTTATAATTGGATTTGCTAGTGGCGATATACCCCAAATCAAAGCGAACCATCTCCTGTTGAAAAACATCGATATAATTGGATTCAATTGGGGTGGCTATTTAAGCTTCGAACCAGAAATTTTGGCATCAAGCCTCAAAAAAATATTAAAATTAGTGGCCAACAAAACTCTAAAGCCTCACATCAGCAGGGTTTATGACTTTAATCAAGCACTTGAGGCTCTAGGTCATTTACAAGCTCGGAAATCAATAGGAAAGTTAGTTGTTCGTGGCCCAAACACGAAATGCTGAAGCACTCTAGTGAAGCTTGAGAACCTTTTTCCAATAATGATGAAGAAAAGTGGAAAGGCTCTTGAAATCGATCCGAATACGAACGATATAATGCTCAGTAGAAAGCAATTAGGTAAAACTGTACCGATTTGGAGAATAATATGGCAGATTATAATACGATTTCCGCAACCACAGGCAAACGTTCAGCGGCGGTTGATGCCGGCCTGAAGTCACACATGAACAAAGTTTACAGTACTATGTCAGTTGGCATGGTAATTACTGCTGTCGCAGCTTGGGCTATCGCAGGTCTGGCCACTACAGCTGATCCGACTGCTGCTGCAGCGCAATTGCCCAATGGCAAAATGTTAACAAGCTTTGGTGTAACTATTTATGGTACTTCACTAAAATATGTTATCATGTTTGCTCCTTTGGCAGTTCTGTTTCTCGGAATGGGATCCGTGATGCGTAAGGCATCCGCCGCGGGCGCTCAGCTGTTTTTCTTTATTTTTGCAACGCTAATTGGTCTATCACTAAGCTCAATATTTATCCGATATACTGGCCATTCAATTACCCAAACCTTCTTGGTGACAGCTATTGCGTTTGCGGGCTTGTCACTGTTTGGATACACAACCAAAAGCGATATTTCCGGTTGGGGTAGTTTCCTAATCATGGGAGTAATTGGTCTGGTTGTAGCTATGATAGTAAATATCTTTCTCCAATCACCAGCTCTCCTTTTCGCTATCTCTGGTATTGGAGTTTTGGTGTTTGCGGGATTAACCGCTTACGACACTCAAAATATTAAAAATCAGTATTTGGCACATGCGCATCATGGAGATCAGGACTGGCTAGCAAAATCTGCCATTTTTGGTGCCTTAAACCTGTACTTAGACTTTTTAAACATGTTCCAATTTCTATTAATGTTTATGGGAAGTAGTAACGACTAATTATTTTAAACAGTAAAAGTTTAGCTTCAAAGCACCTGATGAAATCACGTTGGGTGCTTTTTTCTTTCAAGGTTTTTTAAAGAACGAATAAAAAACATTAGTACATACATCTGGAATAGAAAAACCATACGTTGTGGACAACAGTCAAATTACAGTAACCATACTGCGTTACTTAATTTTTCCTTCTTTATACTCCACATGCTTTCGGGCAACCGGATCATACTTACGAGCAACCATTTTTTCAGTCATAGTCCGAGCATTCTTCTTTGCTACATAAAAGTGACCAGTGCCAGCACTGGAATTAAGCCGGATTTTAATAGTGGTTGGCTTTGCCATCATAATTCTCCCTAGGAGCGCACCATCGGGTCGCTGTAAACTAAGTCATGGCTTTTAACGTTGTAAACAGCAGTGTCAACCGATGCAGACAGTGATTTTAAAACAAAAGCGCGCGGGCAGCCTGTAAGCCGGATTTTGTCCAGATAAACATGATTAAACACGCTATCTTGGGCAATCATTCATCTCGCAGACCTGTTACCAGGCCCATCCAGCTGCCAACCCGAACCTGCTAGACTGAAACGGTCTCTTTGCGGTTCCTATTTGGCATTGCTCCCGGTGGGGCTTGCCGTGCCGCTATTGTTACCAACAGCGCGGTGAGCTTTAACCCACCGTTTCACCATTACCTTGCATGCAAGGCTGTCTGTTTTCTGCGGCGCTTTCCCTAGGGTTACCCCCGCCGGGCGTTACCCGGCACCGTTGTTTCAGGGAGTCCGGACTTTCCTCGAAGATTTCACTCCGCGATTGCCTAGCCCCCCGCGCAAATTCCGTGTTAGGGCTCAGCCTCATTATGGTCAAGAGTTAACATTCGATGGATAGCTTTGTCCCAGATCTGATAAAACTTTAATATCTTTGCTAGAAAGTGGCCCTACAGCTTTAGGCCTAAAGCGCTGCCTGAAAGCCTCCAATATCAGACTTTGTGTAAGTAAATTGTTTTCATCTTGTTCTGGAACAAAATACCCAAACAACTTAGCTGCTTCAATAAATTCTAATACTTTTGCATGAGGTCTTCCACGAAATACCGCTAAGCCCTCATTAGCGATATCTTGCCAATCGAATAGCCGGCCAGGATCTTGTTTCCGACCGGGCGCCATATCGGAATGACCAATAATTCCGTGTGCGGGTATTTTCCATCTTTCCCTAATTTCATGTAACAATATTTTCAAAACAGATATTTGCGGTTCAGGAAACGGACGATTTCCAGCATTACATAGCTCTATCCCAATTGATGACGAGTTAACATCTGTAACATCCCCCCACGACCCAACGCCAGCATGCCACGCGCGCTCCACCTCTCCAACCAACTGTGTAATCTTTCCATCTTGTTCTATAAAATAATGTGCAGAAACCTCGTGGGCTGGATCACATAACCGTTCCAAAGCTTCTTTAGCTGAATTCATCGCTGTATAATGAAGAACAATTAAATGTGGTTTTTTTACCCCACGACGAGGACCTCTATTCGGAGACAAATGCCTGTTTATTGAAAATTTAGTCAGTTTTGCACCGCTAATCTAAAGGGCCTTGGATCCCATTTACAAGCGAATCCATCTCCGTCAGGATCTAATAGTAAAATATCCCGTTCCGGTCCACCACGAGATAAAAACGCTTTTTGTGCTAAGTCTGAAGACATAAATCTATCACACCGCCACTGACTTGCGACATTATCGCCAATCGAGACTAAGCGAGTATAAAGTTGAACACCAATTGGATTATCTGTGCGAATAGCATATTCAACAACATTTGGACCTTTTAGCCCCCTTACAGGCAGTTTTTGTACATCAAATACAATATATTTTGCGCGATTTGCTGAAATGCGCTCAGCGTCACTCTCTATTGTTTGAGAATTTGCTACTACTTCAAAATCTTGCTCTTCAGAAATTCCAGAACTAGAAATTGCTGCGACCTCTGCAGTTCGCGTATCAGCATTTATGTTGGTCGACGTATTTGTTGACGCTGTTTGCATACTATTAAGCTGTGTTTCGGGACCTGAAGGCCCAAGCAATACATCATTTGGAACAGCCCGTTGGCATCCACCCAGTAAACATATCATTGATATTAAAACAAAATATTTCATTGAGTTACCTATAATTAAGATCTGTCCTAGATGCTGATAGAGCAATGATTATTCTAAACTGTAATAAATTTTATCGCCACCATTGATTTGGTTTCGAATTAAAGCTTAACGCACTTTCGAGAGCATAAGCGGTATTAAGCAAATCTCCTTCTTCCCAAGGCCGCCCAATAAGTTGTAGACCTAGGGGTAAGCCTTTAGAATCTAGTCCTGCTGGAATTGAAATACCTGGCAGACCTGCGAGGTTAACTGTCACCGTAAAAACGTCATATAAATACATTTTTACAGGATCAGCATCTACCATTTCTCCCAGCCCAAAAGCTGCAGATGGAGTTGATGGAGTTAAAATGGCATCAATCCCATCAACAAAAACTTGTTCAAAATCTCTTTTTATTAAAGCACGTACCTGACGAGCTCTATTGTAATAAGCGTCATAAAAGCCAGCTGAAAGAACGTAAGTGCCAATCATGACCCTACGCTTCACCTCCGATCCAAACCCTTCGGCCCTAGTTTTTTCATACATCTCAGTAATACCATCACCGACATCTAATTTAGCCCTATGCCCAAACCGTACGCCATCATATCGTGCTAAGTTAGAAGAAGCTTCAGCTGGAGCGATAACATAATATGCCGGCAACGCATATTTAGTGTGTGGTAAGCTTATATCTTTTATTATAGCCCCCGCATCACGCAGCATTGAAGTGCCTTCTACCCAAAGAGCTTCAAGTTCATTTGGCATTCCTTCCACACGATATTCTTTTGGAATCCCAATAATCTTGCCTCTTATATCTCCAGTTAAAGCTGCTTCGAAATTTGGAACTGGCAGATTGACGGACGTACTATCTTTTGGATCAAATCCAGCCATTGCTTCCAACATTATTGATGCATCCCGCACATCTTTTGTAATAGGCCCGGCTTGATCTAGGGAGGAGGCAAAAGCTATAATGCCCCACCGGGAACATCTTCCATATGTTGGCTTTATCCCCGTAATGCCAGTAAATGCCGCAGGTTGGCGAATTGAACCGCCAGTATCAGTACCAGTTGCCGCCAAACAAGTTTCAGCTGCAACTGCAGCGGCCGATCCCCCCGAAGATCCCCCTGGGGTCAGATCTCGATCATCCACCTTCCATGGATTTATACTATTACCATAAATTGATGTTTCGTTTGATGAGCCCATTGCAAACTCATCCATATTCAATTTCCCAACCATAATTGCGCCCTCATTGAATAACTTAGACGACACTGTGGACTCGTATTCGGGCTTAAACCCATCAAGAATAGCACTAGCTGCTTGGGTAGTTACGCCGGCGGTACAAAATAAGTCTTTTATACCAATCGGCAAACCACACATGTCTGGTGCGTCACCCGATCTTAGCCGTATATCAGCAGCGATCGCTCTCTCTCTAGCGATTTCAGGTGTGTTGTGTACGAATGCATTGAGAGGTTTTGACTCTTCTATTGCGGCCAAAGATGCATCAGTAAGATCTACTGCAGTCATTTCCCCAGACCTCAGCGCATCTCGAGCCTCCGCTAATTTAAGCTTCATGAGTTCTGACATTATTCCACAACCATTGGTACGGCAAAAAAACCTTCACGTGCGTCTGGAGCATTATTCAAAATGGCTTTTTGCTGACTGCCATCATTGACAACATCCTCACGACGAAAGAGCCGTTGTGGAGTTACAGAGGTCATTGGTTGGATGCCGTCTACATCCACTTCATTTAACTGTTCAATGAATCCCAATATGTTAGTGAATTCTTGCGTCAAAGCCGGCAGATCTGCTTCGTTGACTTTGATCCGGGCAAGTTTGGCAACTCTTGCCGCCGTTTTAGTGTCAATCGACATCAATGATCCTTCATTTATGCATTCAATTTATAGCTTACTAACTTGGGTTTTGCATGTTGCCAAGTACTCTGGTTCCTCTACCAGTCCTTCGAACGTCTCCTCGAAAAGAACTCACTCATGAGCGTTGAGCACGCGACTTCCGAAATTCCACCAATAACCTCTGGTCGATGGTGGCTTTGAGAATGTAAAAATACTTTAGCCCCGTGTTCCACCCCACCAGATTTTGGGTCAGGTGCTCCATAAATAACCTTGGCAACTCGAGCGTGGGCCAACGCTCCCGCGCACATTGCGCAAGGCTCAAGTGTTACGTAAATTGTACAACCCACTAGACGATCGTTACCAATAATTTTTGCTGCTTTTCGTATTGCTAAAATTTCAGCATGCGCCGTTGGGTCTAAGTCGCGACGCGTACGATTGCCTGCAGATGCTACAACCTTTCCTCGCTTATCAACGATAACTGCGCCAACGGGCACCTCACCGGCAATAGAAGCTTTCTTTGCCTCTGCTATGGCTAAATTCATTTGACTTATAAAACGCATGCATCCTCGCTTGGCTTTATTACAAACAAGGTCTAAGCCGTCGTCATGGTAGATGAAACACAAAAAGGTGATCGAATTGCTAAAGTTTTGGCACGCGCGGGTGTTGCAAGTCGGCGGGATGCTGAGAAATTAATTTTTGAAGGACGTATTAAGGTTAATGGCCAAACGATTGAGGGTCCCGCTTTAAACGTGCAACCTGATGATAAAATTGAATTTGATGGATTGTCTTTAGACACACCCGAAAGAGCCCGTGTTTGGCTTTATCATAAGCCTCTTGGATTAGTCACAACAGCGCGCGATGAAAAGGGGCGCAAAACTGTATTCGATAGTCTACCCAAAACGCTACCAAGAGTGATCTCTGTAGGTCGGCTGGATATAAACTCAGAAGGTTTGCTTTTGCTTACCAATGATGGCGAATTAAAACGGACCCTCGAGCTTCCCAGTACGGGGTGGACCAGGAGATATAGGGTCCGAATAAAAGGTTACCCTCGCAAGGGCGCTTTTGAACCTTTAACGAGAGGTATCAGCCTAGATGGAGAAAATTTTCAACCTATGACCATTCAAATTGATCAACAAACTGGAGCAAATTTTTGGCTTACCGTTGGTCTCAAAGAGGGCAAAAATCGCGAAATTCGGCGGGCAATGGAATTTTTAGGCTTCACAGTTAACCGCCTCATTCGAATATCATATGGACCCTTCCAATTACGCAATTTAAAAGCCGGAGAGGTAGACGAAGTCAAGCAACGCGTGCTGGCAGATCAAATGGGATGGTCAACTAGATCTAAAATCCGTCCGCGTAATAAAAAAGAACGGAACCATTAATCTAAATTTATGGTTGTCTCAAAACTTATACGATTAAATTTAAAATAAAGGCAGCACAAAAATGACTGAGCTTTTAACTATAGAAAATATAATAAATCTTCTAATGTTGTGTTTTTTGCAGGCAGTCCTTGGCTTTGATAATCTATTGTACATTTCGATTGAAAGCCAACGCGCTCCTTTAAAACATCAACAGCGCGTGAGGTTTTGGGGGATTATAATAGCTGTGGCGCTTCGAGTTTTCCTTTTGTTTGCAATGATTCAATTGATTGGGAGACTGCAAGAGCCTTTCCTGATACTCACCGGACCATTAGTTTCAGGCGCAGTAAATTTCGCGACATGTGTATTCCTTATTGGTGGCATCTTTATAATGTACACCGCAGTAAAAGAAATCAGCCACATGCTTTCAGTGCATAGTTTGGGTAAAGGCGTGGATGGCAAAAAAGAAAAGTCAGCTGTTCATGTGATTGCTTTAATCGTCTTTATGAACCTGATATTTAGTTTTGACTCTGTATTATCCGCACTCGCAATTACAGATATATTTCCAATTTTAGCCATTGCAATCATTTTGTCAGGCTTGGCCATGCTACTATTAGCAGATGGAGTTACAAAGTTTTTGGAAAAAAACCGAATGTATGAAGTTTTAGGTTTATTTATTCTACTTATAGTTGGAGTCATGTTAATAGGGGAGGCAGGAGTTGCCGCCAGTCATGCTATGCACGAAGAAAGTCTTGCAATAAAGATCTTTGGCTACTCGCTTGTCCCAATGTCAAAAACAACTTTTTACTTTGCTGTAGTAGTTTTATTTGCCGTTGAATTAATACAGTCTGGTTATAAGCGTAAGCTAAACGCAGAGCGAGCATTAAAAATAAAGGGAGCTGGCTCATAATTAGGCAGAATACATATTATTTATTTAAAAATTTTGTATCAGAAGGCTAGAAAATTTTAACAACAGCAGTGAAAAAATAAACTTAAAGATGCTAAATCAGTTTCGGAAATGCTATAGTAATTTTCTATTTTGATCTAGTTAGTGTAGTCGGCATAAATCTTAAAGAAATCGAGATGATTAAAGCAATTCCAATCCAAGCACCACTTTTGATCAAGCCCAAACAAAAACGTCAGGTAAGGTCTCAATTTGCCGCTTTATGCTATCGTTTGCTCGATGGAGAAGCTAATTTTCTGCTAATAACTTCGCGCCGTACTAAACGTTGGATCCTGCCAAAGGGTTGGCCAGAGAATAACATGACGCCCGCTGAAAGTGCTGCGAATGAGGCTTTCGAAGAAGCTGGAGTTACTGGCGACCATAATGAACGGCCATTAGGGATGTATATTTACGAAAAATCGTCTTTAAGCGGAGAGAGTTATCCATGCCTGGTTACCGTTTTTTCTTTGGAGGTGGAAAAAGTTTTACCTGATTATCCAGAAAAGGCAGAGCGGCAGCGAGAATGGTTTAATAGACTTGACACCCTAAAACGTGTGAAAGAACCAGAATTAAAGCTCCTGATTAAAACTTTTAACCCGACGTAATTTAACATAACTTTACAAATTTCTTAATACTTGAATTATACACAGATTTCATAATACAAAATTTAAAAATATCGTGGGAGTATGCGCGATGATACGCTTTTCGATGAGATGTAAAAACAACCATAACTTTGATAGTTGGTTTCAATCGTCAGAAGCCTACGAAAAACTTGCTTCGTCAGGCATGTTAAGTTGCGTTCATTGCGGAAATAATGAAATTTCAAAATGCTTAATGACACCAAAGATTAGTACAAAAAAAGAAAAAAAGAAAAAGCTTCTAACTACATCGAAGAGTGATATTGAAAAAGCATTAGCAAAGCTAAGATCTGAGGTTGAGAAGAACTCAGATTATGTAGGAATGAACTTTGCTACAGAAGCAAGGGCCATGCATGATGGTGAACAGCCTTCGAGGTCAATTTATGGAGAAGCCAAACCTGAGGAAGCAAAAGCTCTGATAGAGGATGGAGTGCCAGTTACTCCCCTTCCCTTTTTGCCAAAACGTCAAACTAATTAAACTTATCTAGTTTAGGTCATCGAAACACTTGCTCTTACTAGTCTAAAAGCCTACCAGACGTCGAAAGCTTTTGGGATTTATGGATAAAATGCCTTGTTTGGTCATGAAATTTGGCGGGACTTCTGTTGCCGACCTAGACCGGATCCAGCGCGCGGCGGAACGGATTAAACATGAAATAGCTCAAGGCTACCAAATAATTGTTATTGTCTCTGCTATGTCTGGGAAAACTAATGAGCTTGTTAAATGGGTTAAAGAAACCTCGGCACTCTACGATGATCTAGAATATGATGCAGTAGTATCTTCAGGTGAGAATGTAACAGCTGGTCTTATGGCCTTGACGCTCCACAAGATGAAAGTTTCAGCCCGAAGCTGGCAAGGGTGGCAAGTGCCAGTCAGAACCACGGATACTCATACCAATGCGCGCATAGAGGAAATACCACGAGAAAATTTGGACAGAGCTTTTTCTGAAGGAATGCAAGTTGCTGTAATATCTGGGTTCCAGGGAATTAGTTCAAAAGCAAGGATCACGACGCTTGGTAGAGGAGGATCTGATACAACTGCTGTTGCTTTTGCCGCTGCATTTAAAGCGGAACGATGTGACATTTTTACTGATGTGGATGGAGTATACACAACCGACCCACGTATTGCAGGATCCGCACGTAAACTTAACAAAATAGCTTTTGAAGAAATGCTTGAACTAGCATCACTTGGAGCAAAGGTATTGCAAACTCGGTCCGTAGAATTAGCCATGCGTTACAATGTAAGATTGCGAGTGCTTAGTTCATTTGAAGAAACATCAGATAGAGGAGGCACCTTAGTTTGTGCCGAGGAGGAAATTATGGAATCAAATGTAGTTGCAGGCGTAGCCTACAGCAGGGACGAGGCCAAAATGACCTTAATCTCCGTGGCAGACCGTCCTGGCATAGCAGCAGCCATTTTCGGCCCACTCTCTAAATCAGGGGTAAATGTCGATATGATAGTACAGAACATCAGTGAAGATGGTCGAACCGATATGACGTTTTCATGTCCTACTGACCAAGTTTTACGTGCTGAAAAATCTCTTCAGACAGCAAAGGATAGTGGAGCAATAAATTATCACAACCTAGTTGCAGACGAAACAGTTGCCAAGGTATCAGTCGTTGGGATTGGAATGCGTAGTCATGCTGGAGTAGCCGCCACAATGTTTGAAGCCCTGCACGGAGAGGGTATAAACATCAAAGTTATAACTACATCAGAAATTAAAATTTCAGTACTAATAGATCGAAAATATCTGGAATTAGCAGTGCAAACTCTTCATGATGCTTTTGAGTTAGAGAAGGCAGGCTAAGGAGCACGGTTTTACATGGTCCAAGCTTCAGAAAGTGAAAGCCGAAAGCTACTCGTAGCATTACGAGACGCGATGGCGGAAGATTCTGCCGGTCAAGCTCGTTTGGATAAAATTGTGCAGCTCACAGCCCATTCGATGGGTTCAGAAGTTTGTTCTATTTATTTATTCCGTGATAGTGAAACATTGGAGCTTTGTGCTACCCAAGGTCTTAATGCAGTTGCAGTTCACCAAACTAAATTACGCATCGGTGAAGGACTTGTCGGACGTGTAGCTAAATTCAATCAAACTATTAATACTGCGGACGCTCCCTCCTCTAAGGGGTTTCGGTTCATGCCTGAAACTGGAGAAGAAATTTACTCCTCTTTTCTTGGAGTACCTATTCAACGTCTAGGGGAATCCCTTGGCGTACTGGTTGTACAATCAAAAGCCACCCGTGAATTTTCAGCTGATGAAATATATGCACTTGAGGTTGTGGCTATGGTTTTAGCCGAAATGACCGAGTTGGGCGCTTTTGTAGACGATGGAGCAGCGCTATCCGCATTGCATCAAAGGCCTATAACATTTCAAGGGTTGAGTGCTCAGGAAGGCGTAGCTGAGGGCGCCGTCTACCTTCATGAACCACGCGTAGTGGTTACAAACCCAATTGCCGATGACCCTAAAATCGAACACCAGCGTCTTAACGAAGCGTTGGATCGTTTGCGCGTCTCAGTAGATCAAATGCTATCTGACGTACGTAGTGGTGACTCCGAACAATTGGAAGTCTTGGAAGCTTATAGAATGTTCGCCAACTCAAAAGGTTGGCGTCGACGAATGGAAGAGGACATTCAAAGAGGGCTGTCGGCAGAATCTGCCGTTGAGAAGGAACAATCGACTGCACGCAGTCGAATTAGCCAATCTAATGACGCTTACCTGCGGGAACGTCTACACGATATTGATGACCTCTCAAATCGTTTATTACGCCTTCTAACAGGTCAGGGCAGCGATACGGGCGTTGAAATTTCTCAAAACCCAATACTCGTAGCCCAAAACATTGGACCAGCTGAATTACTAGACTACGGCCGCAATCTTAAAGGTATTGTGCTCGAAGAAGGTTCTGTCGGCTCTCATGCCGCAATAGTGGCCCGTGCTTTAGCCATTCCTTTGGTGATTCATACCAAAGGCATTTCAACAGAAGCTCTTAACGGCGATATTATTATGGTCGACGGGGATCAAGGGACGGTACATCTTCGCCCAGATGAAGGTGTTCTCAAAGCTGTAAAAGATAAAATTGCAATGCAACGACAAGCAGCAGATCGTTACGTTAAGCTGCGCGACAAGCCCGCGAAAGCAAAATGTGGATCAGTCATCAAACTTTTAATGAATGCCGGCCTTATGGCCGATCTTCCTTCACTTAAAGGATCGGGAGCTGAAGGGGTGGGACTTTTTCGAACAGAGCTTCAGTTTTTAACACAAAGCCAAATGCCGAGACGAGCCGAATTGGTTGCACAATATACTCGTGTTATGGATGCCGCCAGCGGTCTTAAAGTCACTTTTCGAACACTAGATATTGGGTCCGACAAAGTTTTACCATACATGGCGCCTCAAGATGAACCAAATCCAGCAATGGGTTGGCGTGCTATTAGGGTAGGCCTCGATAAACCTGGGATATTGAGAATGCAGTTGCAGGCGTTATTACGCGCTACATCGGGAAGGGAACTATCTGTAATGTTTCCTTTCGTTGCGCAATTTGACGAATTTTGTGCTGCGAAGACTGAATTAGATCGAGCAATTATCAGAGAAACTAGGTTGGGCCATAAATTACCTTCAGATATACAAGTAGGTGCGATGCTTGAAACACCTTCCTTGGCTTTTGCTCCAGATCAGTTTTTCAAGGCGGTGGACTTTCTATCAATTGGTGGAAATGATTTGAAGCAGTTCTTTTTTGCGGCCGACCGAGAAAACGAACGCGTTCGCAAACGCTATGACACTTTGAATAGTAGTTTTCTAAACTTCTTAGAGCAAATTGTTCAGCGCGCACGCTCCTCAAACACAGCATTATCGTTTTGCGGTGAAGATGCTGGACGCCCTATTGAAGCAATCTGCTTTGCAGCTCTTGGCATTGAAACACTTTCAATGAGACCTGCTTCCATAGCTCCAGTGAAGCATTTAATACGTCGTGTAGATCTTAAAGTCTTAAAATCGGTTATTGATAAATCTCGCAATGATGGGCATGAATCAGTTAGAAACTCAGTTACGGGTTGGCTAAAAACAAATTCCTAATTGCCACGGACTTGTCCAGAAATTCCTTTCCATGCATCTGCAACAAGAGCAAGACCCAAAATGCGGCTTGGGTTTGTTGGAGGTGGCATTTTCACGTTTGGTAAACATTCAAAACCAAAGCGGCCATAATAAGGTGCATCACCAACTAACATAACACGCTGCCACCCCTGTAAGGTGGCCGAACTCAAACTTTCACTTATCAAGTAACTGCCAAGACCCTCGCCTTGTCTTGTTGGATGTACCGCAATCGGTCCCAATAAAAGAACTTTAGCATTATCAATTTTAACAGCCCAGTATCTAATTGCGCCAGCCAGAATTCCATCAAAGTCTCGAGCCACATAACATAGGTTATTTATTGCGCAGGCCCCTTCACGCAATCTGTAGGAAGATAAAGCCTCCCTTCCAGGCGCAAAGCATAAATCATAGAGAGCCTCAACTTCCCAAAAATCTTTCGCTGTTTCACGAGCTAAATGAAACACTGCCCAGCCCTTCTTTCTTTTTGCAACTGGCGTAGCACGCAGGTATCATGTTCGCAAATAATGAGGAAATGAATATGTTTTATCGTCCTAAAGATGGCCATGGTTTGCCGCACAACCCATTTAACGCCATCGTAACCCCTCGCCCTATTGGTTGGATCTCTACAGAAGATAAAGCTGGAAATCGTAACTTGGCACCCTATTCATTTTTTAATGCAGTTGCCTACGTACCGCCACAAGTTATGTTTTCATCAACAGGAGTAAAATCGGATCAAAATGGCACAAAAGACAGTGTCGCAAACATTCGAGAAACAGAGGAATTCTGCGTCAATATAGTTCAGTATGCGATGAAGGATCAAATGAATGCCTCGTCTCAAACCTTTAAAAAAGAAGACGATGAGTTTCTTAAGGCTGGCATTGAGGCATTACCTTGCGACACAATCAAGGGATTTCGAGTATGTGGCGCACCAGCGGGTTTGGAATGCAAAATGACGCAGATTATTAAATTACCTGGAGAGGCTAATTTCGTAGTATTTGGAGAAGTAACTGGAATCCATATGCGTGACGATTGCTTAGTGGATGGGATGTTCGATATTAGAAAATTTCGTCCACTGGCAAGACTTGGTTACAGGGACTATTCAGTTGTAGACAATATATTCTCACTTAATCGCCCCGACGATTAAATCGAGCTTAAGAATGAATTATACTTAATGCCCGTCAGCTAGAATGCCGGTGCGAACTCCGTAATCTACTGCAATCTGATAATCAGGATCATCGTCGCTATCAACAATTAAGTGCCCCGCCTTATTTAATAAGTAATGGCAGTCTCTACTGAGGTGACGTAACTGAATTCTTTTACCTGCTGTCTCATATTTAGCAGCAACTGCCTCTATAGCCTGCAAAGCTGATTGATCAGCGACACGACTATCAACAAAATCAACAACCACCTTTTTGGGATCATCATGCGGGGAGAATAATTCGATAAAACCTTCACTAGAGCCAAAAAACAGTGGACCACGGATCTTATAAACTTTAGTACCATCTTTTTCGATCACTCGATTTGCATGAATACGCAGCGCATTTTGCCATGTATACGCAAGGGCCGAAACAATCACTCCAACGACGACTGCTATAGCAAGATCAGTCATCACAGTAACAACAGTAACTAGAATTATTACAAAAGCATCAGTAAATGGTACCTTTCGCATGATCTTAAAACTGTTCCAGGCAAAAGTGCCAATAACGACCATAAACATAACGCCAACTAAAGCAGCCAATGGAATTTGTTCAATTAGAGGAGAGGCAAGAACTATAAAGGCAAGTAAAAAAAGTGCAGCTACAATACCAGATATCCTTGTGCGCCCACCAGATTTTACATTAATCATGGATTGACCGATCATTGCACATCCACCCATACCACCAAAAAAACCAGTAACCATGTTAGCTATCCCTTGGGCAATACTCTCTTGACTTGCGCCACCCCGTTTATTGGTAATATCGCCAACTAAATTCATTGTTAGTAAGCTTTCAATTAAACCAATTGCGGCCAATATAATGGCATAAGGCAGAATAATTTGAAAAGTCTGTAAATTTACCGGAACTATTGGAATATGAAAACTGGGAAAGCCACCTTCAATACTTGCTAAATCACCAACTCGTGGTACGTCAATACCGAATGCAATTACGATAAATGCAACAATTGCAATACCTGCTAATGGTGCAGGAATAGTCTTAGTTATTTTGGGAACTCCCCAAACAATAATCATTGTAAGTAAGACCAGAAAAATCATTATTATCATTGGAACCCCAGCTAGCCATTCTCCACCTGACAAACCATGGCCTGTATTTGTCAAAGATCCCGGGACCTTAAACTGCGATAATTGAGCCATAAAAATTACAATTGCCAAGCCATTAACAAAACCCAACATGACGGGATGGGGAACCAACCGAATAAATTTACCCCATCGCATAGCTCCCACGATAATTTGGATCACACCCATTAACACTACTGTTGCAAAAAGGTATTCGATCCCATGCTGCGCCACCAAGGCAACCATCACCACAGCCAGAGCCCCCGTCGCCCCCGATATCATACCTGGTCGAGCACCAATTAATGCTGTAATCAAACCAACAATAAAAGCAGCATATAACCCAACCAAGGGATGCACACCCGCAACAAAGGCAAATGCCACCGCTTCTGGGACCAAAGCCAAAGCAACGGTTAGCCCTGCCAAAATCTCAATTCGAATACGCCCTATCGTAATCGGTTCTCCAGCACCGATAGTAAAATTGGAAAAAAGGGGTCGGGCCGCCAAAGCAGCAAAGAAAACTCGAGACATTATGGGAGACCTTTTTTGATCAAAATTGTTTTTTGTTAATGCCAATTAACACATTTCAAGCAAAGGTCACGGTATTCTTTAAAAATATAACATTCTTTGGGTTACACCAGAAAGGCTCCGATGTAATGCTTACACCAACAACTAAAATTATAGGATGCCTACTATGCACAAAATAAAAATTGGAGTGATTGGTGGATCTGGTATTTACAATATAGATGGACTTGAAAATCAGAAACGACATAGAGTTGAAAGCCCATGGGGCATACCCTCAGATGAGATTTTAACTGGAACACTTAAAGGAATCGAAATCGCATTTTTGCCACGGCATGGACGCGGTCACACATTATCACCGAGCAGCATACCCTACCGTGCAAATATTGATGCAATGAAACGGCTTGGCGTCACTGACCTCATTAGTATTAGCGCCTGCGGTTCTTTTAGAGAGAATATGAAGCCAGGGCATTTTGTTATTGTCGATCAATTTATTGATCGCACGACAACCCGTGACAAAACATTCTTTGAAAATGGTTGCATAGCGCATGTCAGCGTTGCTCACCCAACTTGTCGGCGCCTGTCCCGAGCGTGTCACTCCGTAGCAACAGATCAAAATATTATCAATCACTATGGAGGTACCTATTTGGCAATGGAGGGGCCTCAATTCTCTACAAAAGCTGAAAGCCATCTATACCGAGACAATTGGGGTTGTGATATTATTGGTATGACAAACATGCCCGAAGCAAAATTAGCGCGTGAAGCCGAAATATGTTATGCATCGATTGCTATGATAACAGATTATGATAGCTGGCATCCGGATCACGGAGAGGTCGATGTAAACGAGATCCTCAAAATATTAACGGTGAATTCAGAAAAAGCCCGAGACCTCATATTACATTTGCCTGAGGTTTTAAAAATGGAACGCGCGAAATGTTCCCACGGTTGTGACACTGCGCTGGAATGCGCGATCATTACACCACCTGAGGCAAGAGACCCATCATTAGTGGCAAAACTAGACGCTATTGCAGGGCGGGTACTCTAATCGGTTCATCATTCTTTTTGTATTTTACTCTAAGATTTAATCAATGCAGGGTGTCACAATAAGATAAGTTAAGCTAAAAAAACCCATCACCTTTATTTAAAAAAATTCTGCAAACTAGATAAAAAACTGTTAGGAAAATAATCATTGTGAAAAAAGTAGAAGACTATATTCGTACTATTCCTGACTTTCCAAGCACTGGAATTATCTTTCGAGATGTAACGACATTGCTATCTGACCCTCGCGGTTTGCGTCTGGCTATTGACCAGATGCTTCACCCCTATGCAGGTGTCCCAATAGATAAAATAGTGGGGCTTGAAGCTCGTGGTTTCATCCTAGGAGGTGCAATTGCTCATCAACTTGGAAAAGGATTTGTTCCAATTCGAAAACAAGGAAAACTTCCAGGAAAAACACTTTCACAGGCCTATTCCTTGGAATATGGGAAAGCTGTGATGGAAATACATAATGACGCTGTCGACGCAGGCGAAAAAGTTTTGGTAGTAGATGATCTTCTAGCAACTGGCGGAACCGTAGAAGCCAGTCTAAAACTTTTAGAACAATTAGGCGCTGATGTCATCGGATGCTCATTTATTATCGACCTACCAAGTTTAGGTGGACGAAAACTATTGGAAAAGATGGGTATACCTATCAATACAATATGTAGCTTTTCTGATAGCTAGCCCGTCAAGGTTTTTCCACGTCTATCATGCCGAATAGAAGCGTACAGAACATGAGTTCGCCATCGTCCTCCAATCTGGAGATAACTCTGTGCAACACCCTCATATTTGAACCCACAGCCCTCTAACAACCCACGTGACGGCTGGTTTTCAGGCAAACAAGCAGCCTCTATCCTACTAATATCAAAATTTTGAAATGCATGCTTAACAACCACACCAACAGCTTCACGCATAAAGCCCTGACGCGCATATGGTTGCCCAATCCAATAGCCTAATGTGCCCACCTGTGAAGGACCCCGTCGAATGTTGTCTAAGGTAACCGCGCCCACTAAATTTTTATCAATTTTATGAATTAAAAAAAGAGGATAACCACTTCCAGCCTTTACTGCTCGTTGAGCCCAATAAACTCGGTTAGTAAAGCTTTTACGGGTGAGATGTTCCGAAGACCAAACAGGATCCCAGGGAGTTAAAAAATCACGGCTAGATGTTCGTAGCTCCACCCAATTTCGGAAATCATTGTGACGCGGAGTTCGCAATATCAATCGATCTGTTTCAATTTTAAACTTCGCAGAACGACCAAACATCAAGCAACCAAACGAGCCTGCAAATCATCAATGCTGGGGGCCGCCATTACTGGGCCATAAAGAGCCAATGCTGCAGGTGAACCACTTACCATTGCGGCTACAAAATTGCAGACAGAATGGACGTTGACTGCATCTATTTTCTCAATCGTTTCGTCTAGCGAAGGTATTCGATCCCAGACAGCTAGCATACGCGCCAGTCTTTCTGCGCGTACAGATGGACTTTCAAGTCCCATTAAGAGACCAGCCTTCATTTGAGTGCGCGCTCGTGCTATTTCAACTTCTTTCATATTGTCTGCTGCGCGTTTAATTTCATCTACCGTAACATTAGCAAGCTCCAAAACTTTATCAGCCGAAGTCCCAGCATAAAGTGTCAGAGTGCCTGTGTCTGAATAAGAACCAACATTAGCAAATATTGAATAGCAAAGACCGCGCTTTTCTCTAACTTCCTGGAACAATCGCGATGACATCCCTCCACCGAAAGCTGTGGCAAACACTTGTGCTGTGTAAATATCTGGATTTGTATAATTTGGACTTTCAAACGCTAAAGCAAAGTGGGCCTGCTCTAGTTCTTTTACATGGCGTACTTCTCCACCCGCAAATTCTCCTACTAACAATTGCTTTTGTTTCCTTTTGACAAGTTTTCCAAAAATCTCCTCACATTGTCGTACAAGTGACTCATGGTCCACTGAACCTGCTGCCGCCAAAATCATATTATCTGGACTGTAGTTTTCTTTAACAAACCTCGACAAGTCTTGCTTTTTAAAATTAGAAACCCGTTCGGCTGGACCCAGAATGGATCGGCCTAACGGTTGATCAGGGTATGAAACTTCCTGTAGCCAATCAAAAATTATATCATCTGGAGTATCCAAGGCCTGACCAATTTCAGATAAAATAACGCCTCTCTCAACTTCTATATCAGTAGGGTTAAATATAGGATTTAAAACAATATCAGAAATAACATCCAAAGCTAGATTAACATCATCACATAAAATTCGAGCATAATAAGCAGTCATTTCTCTACTAGTATAGGCATTAATATAGCCACCGACGTCCTCTATAGTCTCAGCAATTTGTAGTGAGCTACGCCGCTTAGTCCCTTTAAATGCCATATGCTCAAGAAAATGTGCTATCCCATTTTGTTCCACACGTTCATGCCGTCCACCAGCTTTAATCCATATTCCAATAGAGGCAGATTTAAGGCCAGGCATATCCTCAGTTACAATACGAAAGCCATTTTGCAGGCAATGAGTTTTCACAGTCAAAGCTTAATACGCTCCCAAATTAAAGATTTCATAAGCGGCAAGTCATCTGGCATATCAGTCAGACGCTCAGGGCGATCAAAGAGGTCAGCTAACCCAATTGGTAATTTAGGAAGTTTCCCCATTGACGCTTTTACGGCATCAGGAAATTTTGCTGGATGCGCGGTAGCTAACGTTATCATAGGAGTATGGCCTAAGTTTTCATTCGCAACTTTAACACCTACAGCTGAATGCGGACATAGTACTTCACTATTACTGTCATATATCTGTTTAATTGTCATTCTTGTAGACTCTTCCGTTGCCCAACCACTATCGAAATCGTTTTGTAGTGATAACAGTGCCTTTTTATCGATGCCAAAGCCTCCTTTTTTCAGTTCACACATTAATTTAGTCACTGTTTCTCCATCACGGTCATATGCTTCGAACAATGCTCTTTCAAAATTTGATGAAACCTGAATATCCATTGATGGTGTAATGGTTGGTGTCACGGTACTAGTATCATATCTGCCGGTTGTAATTGCGCGATGTAGAATATTATTGTGGTTCGCAGCTATGATCAATCGATCTATGGGCAATCCCATGCGTTTTGCAATATAACCCGCAAAAATATCTCCAAAATTGCCAGTCGGTACTGTAAATGAAACCTTTTGGCGGGAAGCGCCAAGGGCTACTGCTGCACTAAAATAATAAACCACCTGAGCTAATACTCGCGCCCAGTTGATAGAATTCACTCCAGCTAAGCGAACACCGTCCCTGAACTCAAAATCATTAAACATATCTTTCAACATTGCCTGGCAGGTATCAAAAGTACCCTCCATTGCAATAGCGTTTACATTAGTCTCTTTTGGTGTCGTCATTTGACGCCGCTGAACTTCTGACACTCTACCCTTGGGAAACAGGATAAACACATTCGCAGTGTCAAGACCTTTGAACGCTTCAATCGCAGCAGATCCAGTATCTCCTGAAGTTGCCCCAACAATTGTTACCTTTTCTCCTCTCCGTTTTAAGGCACGTTGAAACAACTGTCCAATAAGCTGCATTGCAAAATCTTTGAATGCTAAGGTGGGGCCATGAAATAGTTCAAGCAAATGGTGGTTAGGTCCTAATTGAACCAAAGGAGCACGCGAGCTGTGGCCAAATCCAGCATACGCTAAACTTATTGAGTCGATTAGCTCTGCTTCTGAAAAACTCTGACCTACGAAAGGTTTAATTACTCGTAAGGCAATTTCTTCATAAGACAGGCCTTCCATGGCAGTAATGTCAGCAGTAGCCATTTGGGGTATTGTTTCGGGTACGTATAAGCCACCGTCTCGAGCAAGCCCAGCCAACATTGCTTCTTCAAAAGATAATACTGGAGCATTTCCACGCGTCGAAATGTATTTCATTATTACGAGCCTTAAGTTTTAGTGTCGCGGGATCGGTAAACGAAATATCCGCTCATTCCAAGCCAGATAAGTGACAAGAGAAACCAAGTAATCGCATATTGGAGGTGATTATTAGGAATACCAGCTATATCAACAGGCAAAGGCATGATATTTTCTTGATCTAAATCACTAGATTTTAGGATGAGCAAAACAGGTTCAGTATCTAGATATTTAGCCATTGTAGGAACATCACGGGCAAACCAAATATTATTTTTTAAATCGTTTTCTGGCGTAAAACTATCAATTTCTTTTGGCCAGTGCAGGTTACCAATAACCATACCATCAATTTTTGGGACAATGGGCATCGTATCGCTGACAGAAATAAAGCCTCGGTCAATCAAAACCCTACGTCCATCTTGCAGTTCAAATGCTGTTATCAGTCGATAGCCTGCGCCATATATTTTTTGTGATACCAAGACCTTCAAAGTTCTGCCTAAAAATCGTCCATATGCTTTAACCGGCAAGAAGCCATGAGATTGTTTTGATGGGCCCTGAGGAATTTCCACAACGGGTGATGAGATTTTAATTTCAATTTTAGAAAGTAAGTTATTTTTCCAAGCCATTCGTTTTATTTGCCAAACAGTTAATGACAACAAAACAGCCACACCTAAAATCCCGACCAGGATCATACCCCATTTACGCATTAAAAACCTCAAACTTAAAAAGTGAAGCTGACTGCCATCCTCTAAAAGCTTTGATTAGGCACAAAAAACTAATTAGACGCCTTCTAGCCAGCCCAGAGATAGACTGCTGCAAATAAGAACAACCAAACTACATCCACAAAATGCCAATACCAGGCTGCTGCTTCAAAACCTACGTGGTTTTTACGTGTAAAATGACCTTTAGTTACCCTAATTAGGCAAACAAACAGAAAAATGGTGCCAATTAACACATGCATACCATGGAAGCCTGTGGCCATAAAAAAATTGGCGAATGTTACGGAGCCCGAGAAAGTCCATCCATCAATAGTTAGCAACTCATTGTATTCGTACACTTGAAAACCAGTAAAAATGGCTCCTAAGACGATCGCAAGGATTAAACCTGTTCTCAAGTCGCTACGATTGTCTTCATGCGCAAGAGCGTGGTGCGCCCAAGTGGCTGCGCACCCGGACATCAATAACAGTAACGTGTTAATAAGTGGCAACTCCCACGGATTAATATGATGGTACTCCGGCTTTAGATACTCTGTTCCAAAATACTCATACATTGGATATAATTGGTGTTTGAAAAAACTCCAAAACCAAGCTGAAAAAAACATTATTTCTGACATTATAAATAAAATGAAGCCATAACGCAGACCAATTTGAACGACTGGAGTATGATCGCCATCGTGACTTTCCTCAACTACCTCACTCCACCAAGCATACATTACGTAAAGAACGCCAACAAAACCTGCTAAGAAAATATAAGGTCCACTTCCGTGCATCCACTGTATAGCACCAGTAAGCATTACAAGGCCCGCTAAAGCACCCAACAATGGATTAACTGATGGAGGTAGAATGTGGTAATCGTGGTTTTTCTCGTGTGCCATGACTAGTGTCTCTTAATGTTTCAGTTGCGTTTAGTAGATTTTGAAAGCTGTAGTAAAGCCTGCTGTTCTGGAAGATCAATTTCATAAAAAGTGTATGATAGCGTAATAGTGTGGATATACTTACCCTCCATATCATCCACAATTTCTGGATCAACATAAAAGGAGACAGGCATTTGCACTCGCTCACCTGGCATCAAGATTTGTTCTTCAAAACAAAAACAGTCAATTTTTGTAAAAAAACCACCCGCTTGATAAGGGGTAACATTGTAGCTTGCAGATCCTGCAATGGGACGATCAGTCGGATTATAAGCCTCATAGAAAGCCAAACCTGTTTCACCAATGTTTAATTCCATTGTTCTCGCCACAGGTACAAAATTCCATTTCATATTGCTGTCGACTGAGGCATCGAAACGTATTTTAATAGTCTCGTCCAGTACAATGTCACTGCCTACATCTGCGGTATTAGTTACACCACCAAATCCTGTCACGCGACAAAACCAGTCGTAGAAGGGCACACTTGCCCAAGCCAATCCAGCCATGAGCACAACCAGGGCTAACGTCTGAGACAGTGTCTTGTAAGTTGGCCTCATTTTGAAACTTTTTCTATAGCTGATGAGCGTGGTGCATGATCATAACCTTCTACGGGGCCAGAATTTGTGAGCTTCACAAGACTCAAAGCCATAACTAACCCAATAAAAAACAGCAAACATGCAGCAACGCCAATATTTTGACTACGCCGCCGTCTATGCATTTCACTTTCTACCTTAATATTCATTACCACCCTCCAATACCGTAAGGTAGAAGTAATGCTTCACCTAAAATTGCAAGAAAATGTAAGAAAAGATACACCAGTGACATCTTAAAAAAACTACGTTCAAATTTAAAATTATCTTTTTGTGCTTCAATCTCATTACGTAACAAAATCAGGAAAGCATTTCTAAGCATGAGCGAATTTAAAATAAGTGCAATAACCAGATAGGTCGGTCCTCCCACTGCAGAAAAAGCGAGCCCTACTGCAAGCAACGATTGAAAGGCCGCGTAAGCCATAATGTGGCGCCTGGTGCTTCGACGACCATGTGTAACGGTCAGCATAGGCACTTTTGCGTCTTCATAATCAGAATGCATAAAAAGAGCTAACGCCCAAAAATGAGCCGGGGTCCACATGAATATCAACGCAAACATGAGTATAGACTCAATTGATATCGATCCTGTAGCCGCAACCCAACCTATCAAGGGAGGAAATGCCCCAGCTGCGCCACCAATTACAATATTTTGTGGGGTAGTTCGCTTCAGCCAAATCGTATAAACAACCACATAGAAAAAAATTGTGAACGCTAACCAACCGGCTGCATGCCAGTTCGACGCCAGCCCCAACATTAAAACAGACAGACCTGAAAGAGCCACTCCGATACCCAAGGCAGCGTCGCGACTTGTTCGTCCCGATGGGATTGGCCGCATTTTTGTCCGAAACATTATCGCATCAATATCTGAATCCCACCACATGTTTAATGAACCAGAAGCCCCCGCCCCCAACGCCACAAACAAAACCACACAAAAGATCTCAATAGGGTGCATCGAAATCGGAGCGGCCATCAGGCCAACAAATGCCGTGAACACAACCAGAGACATCACACGCGGCTTGAGCAGTGCAATATAGTCACTAAAA
>CEWO01045300.1_pt1 | contig 31460 bp, 28 predicted proteins | sample 361561 | NCBI WGS metagenome assembly CEWO01 (sample SAMEA2623627, study PRJEB7988) | marine metagenome | isolation source: saline water (ENVO:00002010), including
TAAAAACTTTTCTTTTAATAATTAAGAAGCGTTTTTCTTAGATTGAACTTCTTTTCTAACGTCTTGAGCCCAAACTTTAAGAGTTTGCATTCCTTTTCTTACTCTAGTTCCAGCTGCTTTATTTCCTTTGTCATAGAATTTAGCAAAATCAGGACCTAAATCATTTACTAGGTTAGATAATTCATCGTATCTACTCATCTTATATAAAATTTAAATTAAAAATAGTACTGATACCAATTTAAGTAAAAAAACGTAATAATTCTACTAGATAAGGGCGTTTTTTAAAGATATTACGATAAAACAGCTCCTTTTTCACCCATTTCTTGATAAATCCCCTTATCGAGCTTCTTTTTAACCTCTTTAAATGTGTCAATTGTTTGATTAACATCATCTAAAGAATGGGATGCAGTTGGTATAATTCTTAACATTATAACACCTTTTGGTACAACAGGGTAAATAACTCCAGAACAAAAAATACTATATTCAGATCTTAAATCTCTAATTAGATTAGTACATTCATATACACCTCCTTTAAGTATAATAGGAGTAACTGGGGATTGAGTAGTTCCAATATTAAAGCCATTTTCTTTCAGGCCTTGTTGAATTGAATTAACTATCTCCCAAAGTTTATTTTTAAACCCAGGATTTGATCTAATTAATTCCAGTCTCTTTAAATTTCCAATTACTAGAGGCATTGGCAAAGATTTTGCAAAAATTTGTGATCTTAATTTATATCTTAAATTATCTATAATATCTGCATCTCCAGATACAAAAGCACCAATACTCGCCATTGATTTTGCAAAAGTTGAAAAAAATAAATCAATACCATCTTGAACACCTTGTTCTTCTCCACTTCCAGCTCCAGTGTCTCCCATAGTACCAAAACCGTGAGCATCATCAACTAAAAGTCGAAAATTATAATCATTTTTTAGTGAAACTATTGAAGAAAGATCTCCCATATTTCCAGACATTCCAAATACACCCTCAGTTATGACCAATATTCCTCCTCCTGTATCCTTAACTATTTTTTTAGCCCTATCTAACTGACTCTTTAAATTATCAATATCATTATGTGGGTAAACAAACCTCTTACCAATATGCATTCTTAATCCATCAATTATACATGCATGACATTCTGAATCATATACAACAACATCTTTTCTGTCTAGAAGAGCATCAACTATTGATAAGACACCTTGGTATCCATAATTTAATAGTATAGTATCCTCCTTTTTAACGAAATGAGATAATTCTTTTTCTAATTTTTCATGATGAACAGAATTACCAGACATCATCCTAGCCCCCATAGGGTATGATAATCCCCAATCTTTAGCAGCTTTCGCATCAGCTTCTCTTACTTCAGGATGATTAGCAAGTCCCAAATAATTATTAAGACTCCAGTTAAGTACTTCTTTTCCTTTGAACTTCATTCTTGGTCCAATTTCACCTTCCAACATAGGAAACATATAATAGTTATCATCTATATGAGAATATGCTCCTAAAGGACCTTTATCTTTTAGAATTTTTTCAAATAAATCCATAAGTATTTATTGTTATATTTTTGGCAAAAATAATAAGTAAAGAAGTAAAATTTATAAAAATTTATAAAAAGAAAATAAATGTTTTAATTACCAATCCTTACACTCACAGAAACTCCTTCATCTCCATTTTCAAAACTATTAACTTTCTTATCATCAACCTTAGTTACATTGACCTTTGAATCATCTTTAAGTTTTTGAGAAATAGCGATGTATGGACCACTTATAACCTGATCATTTTCATTAAGTCCAGAAAGAACTTCAATATTTTCAAAGTCACTAATACCAGTTGTAACCTCAACCATTTTTGCGATACCATTATCATTTACAAAAACAATTTGCTTAACATACTCATTTCCAAGACTATCTTTTTCATTTTTGGTTGTAACTGATGAAATTGGGATAAGTAATATCTCATCTTTTACTTGTGTAATTATCTCAACACTTGCAGTCATACCAGGTTTAAATGGATTTTTTATTCCTTCTTCAATAGTTAAATTTAAATATGATTCATTTATTACTCTGATCTTAACTTTAAATTCAGTAACAGCATCAGGTGAAGGTTTAGGGTTAGCTGTACTGGCAATTTCAGTTACTATTCCCTTAAATACTTGGTCATAAGTATTATATGCATCTACATCAATATTTGTGGTATCTCCAATTTTTACCCTTACTATATCATTTTCATTAACATCTACCCTAACTTCCATTATTGATAGATCTGCAATCCTGAGAAGTTCTGTACCTGCCATCTGTGAGGTACCTACAACTCTCTCCCCAAGTTCAACACTAAGTAGAGAAACTGTCCCAGTCATAGGGGCAATTATACTAGTTTTTCTAAGGTTTTCTTCAGATTCATCAACTGTTGCTTTTGCACCTTTTACATTATATTCACTAGCTTTAACACTTTGTTTACTAGACTCTAGATCCTGAGTAGATACCTTAAAATTTGTTTCAGCAATTTCATATTCAGAATCTGAAATAACATTTTGATCAAACAATGATTTTTGTCTGTTAAACTCAAGTTGAGATCTTAGATATTGAGCTTCAGATCTCGAAAGATTAGACCTAGAACTTAAAAGATTAGCTCTTACTTGGTTATAATTAGCTTTTGCCCTTTCTAGAGCATTAATAAAATTATCAGGTCTAATTTTGACAAGGAGCTTTCCTTCATCTACATAATCTCCTTCCATAATTGTAAGTTCAATAATCTCTCCAGGGACTTCAGGACTTACTCTAACCTCAACCTCTGGCTGAATTTCACCAGATGCAGTTACTAATTCAACTATTTTACCTTTTTTGGCTGTCATTACCTGTACATCAGTAGGTTTTACCCCACCTATCCATCCTAATCTTTGTCCAACTGTGATTAAAATAATACCTAATACTACAATTGAACCGATTATTAATAATGTTTTTTTATTTCTCATGTCCTAAAATGTTAATTTTTTACCTTGATAAAAGTCCAAAACTTTTAATTTAAATATATAATCATATTTTGAAGATAGTAAATCATTTGAAGCTCTAACTAAGTTATTGTTTGAAATCTGATATTCAGTGTAATTTACTGAACCTAAATTATACTGACTTTTAATGATTCTAAATGATTCCTCTAGAGCTCTAACCTGCTTTATGGATGCAGAATAAGATTTTGATGCGGCCAATGCGTCGTTGTATGATGTCTCAATAGTTTGTCTTACTTGATTTCTTGCCTCAATTACATTAATATCTGCAAGCTCTTTGTTAAGCTTAGCTCTCTTAATATTAGAAGATGTCTGGTATCTATTAAATATTGGAATTGAAATTGAAAATGAGAGTGACTTACTTAAGTAATCTTTCCACTGTTCAATTAATGTAAAGTCTTTGTCTGAACCTATAACATTAGGAACTAATGATAAAGATGAAACAGTTTGTAATGGGTTGTTAGTTAGATATCCAATGGTAGTCGGTTGCATAGTAAATCCATCATAAAACTCTCTTTGTCTATTGGCAAAACTTGAGTAGTTTGAACTAAAGTTAGATGATACACTAACAGTTGGGTATCTTCCACTTCTTGAAATCTTAAGATCATAAAGACTTGATTTAGCGTTTTTTTCAGCGCTTTTAATCTCTGGAAGGAGATTTACAGCTACATCAAATATATCATTAGGATTTGATTCAATAACAGTTGATGGAGATAACTCTACAACTGGTTTGACTATCTTAATCTCTTTATTAGTTTCAAGTAACAGAATCTGTTTTAGTTGTAAAATTGATAATCTATAATTATTCTCTTGTTGTATTAGACTTAGCTCATCACCTGCCAACTGAGCTTCTAAATTTAACTTATTAGTGACTGGTATAGAACCAGCATCAACTAATTTAGTTGTTCTGTTCAGTTGCTCTTGGGTTGACTGTAATTGAAATCTAGCATTATCTAATCTATCAGTATTTAATAAGACATTAAGGTAGGAACTAACTACACTTAGCATTACATTATTTCTAGTATTTTCTAAATCAAAAACACTTTTTTCTAATAAAATTTTTGATTTTTTTATATTATTTCTAACTGAAAAGCCAGAAAAGATATTGAAGTTAGATGAAGCACTAATTCCAGAGAAACTAGAGTTATTAGAAATGAAAGTATTAGTTGTAGGATCAATAGACCTTCCAAAATTATTTCCATAATTAGAAAATAAATTTATTGTTGGTGCTTGTTGTAAAAGGGACTGTGTGTAACCTACCTTTTGAAGTTGCTCATTTATTAGACTTCTTTTTAACTGCAAATTGTTTTCTAAAGCAATTTGAAGACATTGTTCTAAATCAAGCTCAAGATATTTAGATGATTGAGCATGTATTGTAAAAGAGATAAAAAATACTAATATGAATTTTGCCATATATAAATTTGATGTCTTTAGATATTATTTCTTGCTTTAAAAGCGATGCAAATATATAATTTACTAGGGAATGAAAAAACAATTACACAGAAACCTCTCCTTTGATATGTGGGTGTGCATTATAATCTAATAATTTGAAGTCATCATATTTAAAATTAAATAAATCTTTAACTTCTTTATTAATTTCCATTTTTGGCAAACTAAAAAAATTTCTCTCTAATTGTAATTTAACCTGATCTATATGATTGAGGTAAATATGTGCATCTCCAAATGTATGTATGAAATCTCCAAGTTTTAGGTTACATACTTGAGCTACCATCATAGTAAGTAAGGCATAGGAAGCAATATTAAAAGGAACACCTAAAAAAACATCTGCACTCCTTTGATAAAGCTGACAAGATAACTTGCCATTTAAAACATAAAATTGGAAAATAGTATGACATGGAGGAAGTGCCATAGAGTCAATAAAAGGAACATTCCATGCACTAATAATATGTCTTCTAGAATGAGGATTATTTTTTAAGTCATCTAATAATTTTCTTATCTGATCATGGGTATCGCCTTCTTTTCCTTCCCATCTTCTCCATTGGACCCCATATACAGGGCCTAAATTCCCATCCTTATCTGCCCACTCATCCCATATCCTAACTCCATTATCGTTTAGATATTTAACGTTGTTGTCTCCATTTAAAAACCATAACAACTCATAAATTATTGATTTTAAATGAAGTTTTTTAGTAGTTATACAGGGGAATCCTTCATTAAGATCAAATCGCATTTGATGACCAAAAATACTAATAGTACCTGTACCAGTTCTATCAGATTTTTTTTCACCCTTCTCGAGTATTGTTCGTAATAAATTATGGTATTGCTTCATTTAATTTCAGTAAATTTAAAAAGTAAAAATAAAATACTAAACTTTTTAATGATTAATTGATAATACAGTTAGACTTGATCTCTTATGAAAACTCGAATAGTCTTTTTTATCTTAATTCTACTAATATCATTTTACTTTTTTAATCATTTTAAATTCTCAAAATCAAGGAATGATTTATGGGATTTAATTCCATCAAAATCTTCAATTATTTTAGAATTAGATGAGCCGATAACTCAATATAATAAAATGTTTGAGTCATCTATTATTAAAAACAGTGCATTTGAAATTAAGAATCATTTTGAAGAATTTAATTTTTTCTTAAATAATAATTTAGAGAGTTTTTTAAAAGATAATAAGTTAATCATATCCTATTTTAAAATTTCGAATTTTCGACTAGAGCCAATGTACGTAACGTACAAACGAACATTAGATCTAAAATTTATATTTAGAAAAATGGAAGAAAATGGATATGATATAAGTGAAAGAAAATTTAATAATCAAATTATTTATGAATTCAAAAAAGGGGAAAATAATTATACTTTATGCTCTATTGAAAATATGATTATTTTCTCCAATAATTCTCTTTTAGTTGAAGATGCTATAAGGACTAAATCAAATACAAACCTAAAGTTTAAGAAAAATGAATCTGATCTTTTTTCACAAGTAAAAATCATAAAAGATATTGGAAACCTTTACATTAATGAATCTGATATTTTTAATTTATTAAATATTGAATCAAAAAATAAATTTCTGAATTACACACAAAGTATTTTTCCTAAGAAATCATTCTTTGATATAAAATTAGAAGATCAATTATTAAGACTTAATGGATTCTCGTCATCATTAACTAAAAGCTTTTATAAGGATAAATCAAGTTATGATTCTATCATAGAAATTTTACCCTTCAACACTATATCTTATTTAAATATAAACTCAGTAAATGAAATAAATTTTTTTCAACTTAATAAAAAAAATCAAATTAAAAGTTTCAGCAATAATTATGAATTACAAATAGGAAGAGCCTTGATTGAGAATAGAAAATCTAATAAATATGAAGAGATTACGATCCTAAAAAGAAAACCATCTATTAATTATAATATTACAGACTCCCTCTTATATGATGGTATCTATAAATTAGATGATCAAAAAATTAATACACTAATAGATTTAGAAAATATTTCTTATAAATCAGAAAAATTTTTTATTAAAAAAGACAATTTTATTATAATATCAGATCAAATTAATTCTCTAATAGATATCAGAGATGACATTGAAAAAAATAAATTTTGGATAAAAAAATTAGATATTAGTAAATTCAGAAATGAAATGAATAAAACTCATAACATTTCATTTATCATAAATTTTTCAAAATTTTCAAAACAAGATAATTCAGAATTAAACTTAGTATCATCCCAAATGAGTTTAATTGATAATAAATTATATCTAAGTTCAAACCTGTCTGATAAGGAAGTAAATAATGTTCAATATTCTAATGAAAATATAGTAAAAGAATTTTCAGCAAAAAACAATATAACTCTAAAGCCAAATATTATTTTTAGTCATTTAGATAATAAGCCTGAAGTAATAACACAAGATGAAAGAAATAATATTTATCATCTTTCTAATGAATTAAATCTAATTTGGTCTGACTCTATAGAAAAAATAAACTCAAATATTTATTCAATCGATTATTACAAAAACAATAAAAAACAAATCCTTTTTTCAAGTAAAAATAATATCTATAGCTATGATAGAAAAGGTAATCCTTTAGCGGGTTTTCCTATTAAAAATCCTTCAGAAAGTAATATAGAGCATTTAACTGTTATTGATTACGACAGATCTAAAAGGTATAGGTTAATAACAGCTCATAAAAATGGTGATATATACTTCCTTGATAAAAGTGGAAGGAAGCTTGAAGGTTGGGCACCTATGAAAATGGAAGAACAATTGGTTCAAGAGCCATTACATGCAAGGGTGAGAGGTAAAGATTATATCATTATCTTACTTAAAAACGGATCCTTATATTTAAAAAACAGAAGAGGATCAAATTACCCTGGATTCCCAATAAAAACAAAGAATGATTTTAGTAATAAAATAAAAATTAAAATTTCAAATTCACCAACTAGTAGTGAAATTCATTTATTAAGTGATAATGGAACTTTATCTAAAGTTAACTTTAATGGCAAAGTAATTTCTCAAACAGATTTATTCAGACCAGAGAAAAACTCAAAATTTAAAATGATAGAGGATGCGACAGGTAAAAGCAGTTTCATATTTTCATATGATGATAATTATATTTACTCAGATGATAAAAAATTATTTTATGATAATACTAACAATCTTGAATTTCAATATTATGATTTAAGTAAAAACATAAAATATTTTGTAATAACAGATAAAAAATTTCAAAAAACTGTTTTCCTAGATCAAAATTTAAATTTTAAATTAAATGCTATTGAAAGTGAAAATAAAATATCTATTATGGATTATGGGAATTCATTAAATATTTATAAGACAATAAATAATATTTTATCTATGATTGAAATAAAAAAATAAATACATTTAAGAGACTAAATTAAACTAAAATGAAAAAAATACTATCACTAATAATTCTACTTGCATTCTCTTTTGATTCATTATCCCAAAGAAAGCAAAAGAAAAAAAATACAAATGCAAATTTAATAAGTTATGATATACCTAATCTGAAATGGAGATCAATAGGGCCGTACAGAGGTGGGAGATCGGCAACTGTAACTGGTACTACAAATTCTAAAAGTACCTACTACTTTGGTGCGACTGGAGGTGGGGTTTGGAAAACTACTAATTCGGGAGTTACATGGAATAATATTTCTGATGGTTATTTTGGAGGATCAATAGGTGCTGTTAGAGTTAGTGATTCGGATCCTAATATTATTTATGTTGGAACTGGAGAGAAAACAGTTAGAGGAAATGTTTCTCCTGGTTATGGAGGTTTTTGGAAATCAGATGACGCTGGTGAGACATGGAAGAAAATGAATTTAAATATTGATCAAGTTCAAGTTGGAAGAATAGCTATTCATCCAAAAAATCCAGATATAGTTTATGTTGCCATAATGGGTGATCTATTTAAAAACACTAAGGAAAGGGGAATTTATAAATCAACAGATGGTGGTGAGTCATGGAAACAAGTTTTATATTCTAATGAAAGATCTGGAGCAGTTGATATATCAATTGATAAAAATAATCCAAGAATAATTTTTGCATCTACATGGAATATTAGGAGGACACCTTACAGTTTAGAAAGTGGAGGTGATGGATCAGGCCTTTGGAAATCTACAGATGGTGGAGATACCTGGATAAATATATCAGATAACGAAGGTCTTCCCAGTGGCTTGTGGGGAATAAGTGGAGTTTCAGTTTCTCCAGTAAATTCAAAAAAAATATTCGCCTTAATTGAAAATAAAGATGGCGGATTATTTAGATCTGATGATGGAGGAGAGTCATGGAAGAAAGTAAATGATGACAGAAACCTAAGACAAAGAGCATGGTATTATACAAGAGTATATGCAGATACTCAAAATGAGAACAGAGTATATGTTATGAATGTTGCTTTTTGGAGATCTGAAGATGGCGGAAAATCATTTAATAGGTATAGAACACCTCATGGTGATCATCACGACCTATGGATTGACCCTAAAAATAATTCAAGATTAATAGTTGGTGATGATGGAGGTGCTCAAGTTAGTAACGATGCTGCATTAAGCTGGTCCACATACATGAATCAGCCAACAGCACAATATTATAGAGTAGCAACTGACAATAGTTTTCCTTATAATATACTTGTAGCTCAACAAGATAATAGCACACAAAGAGTTCCTCACAGAGTAAATTCTGGTGGAATTGGAGAAAGAGATTGGGAATCTTCAGCTGGAGGTGAAAGTGCACATATGGCTGCAAAACCTGATAATCCTAATATAGTATATGGAGGTAGTTATGGTGGGTATCTATCAAGACTTGATCATAGCTCAGGAGAACAAAGAAGCATAAATGTTTGGCCAAATAATCCAATGGGTCATGGAGTTGAAGATATGAAATATCGTTTTCAATGGAATTTTCCAATATTTTTCTCTCCTCATGATAATAATAAGCTTTATACTACATCAAATTATTTTCATGTTACAAAAAATGAAGGTCAAACCTGGGATGTAATAAGCCCTGATCTTACTAGAAATGAGTCAGAGAAACAAGGACCATCTGGAGGCCCCATCACAAAAGATAATACTGCAGTAGAATATTATGCAACAATATTTGCAGCCTGTGAATCACCATACGAAGAAGGGTTGCTCTGGGCAGCATCGGACGATGGAATGATAAATGTTTCTACTGATGGAGGTGAAAACTGGAATGATGTAACTCCTCCAAATGCACCTAAATATCTTATGTGGAATAGTGTAGAACCAGATCCTTTTACAAAAGGAGGATTATACGTGGCAGGAACATTATATAAAAATGGAGATTTTAAGCCTTATATGTATAAAACAAAAAATTATGGAGAGACATGGACTAAAATAATTAATGGTATTCCTAATAACTTCTTCACAAGAGTTTTAAGAGCTGACCCAAAAAGAAAAGGGCTACTTTATAGCGGAACAGAGTCAGGAGCATACATATCTTTTGACGATGGTTTATCATGGAAATCATTCCAAATAAACCTTCCCTTAGTACCAATAACAGATATGACTATTAAAAACAATAACTTAATAGCTGCTACACAAGGAAGATCAATTTGGGTAATAGATGATCTTACTCCTTTACATCAACTTAATGAATCTAATAATAATAAAAACTTCCATTTATTTAAACCTATTGACAGTTATAGAATGGGATCTCCAAGCTGGGGAGGATCTTCATCAACTCAAGGAAAAAATCATCATAATGGGGTTGAAGTATTTTTTAATATTGATCAAAAAACTGTAGAAAATGAGCCTGAAATTTCATTAGAGTTTTTAGATGAAAATAAAAATCTAATAAAAAAATATTCGATGAATGATAAGGAATCACCTCTTAAATTAGATGGAAAAAAGAATTCCTTTGTTTGGAATATGAGATATGATAATGCCGAAGGATTTGATGGCCTTATTATGTGGGCTGCAGGATTAACTGGGCCTAAAGCACATCCAGGTTCATACTTTGTTAAATTAAATGTTGGAGAATCAAGCTTAATTGAATCTTTTAAGATTTTAAAAGATAAAAGAAGTTTATCATCAGAAGCGGATCTTAAGGAGCAATTTGAATTTTTAATTGGTATTAGAGATAAAGTAACTGATATTCATAACAGTATAAAACAAATAAGATCAACTAGAGATCAGTTAAATAATCTTAAGGGTAAGCTAGATGAAAGTCATGAGGAAATCAGTAATTCTATAAATGATATTGTTTCTAGGATTACAGAAATTGAGGAAAACCTATACCAAACTAAAAATAGAAGTGGTCAAGACCCACTTAATTTCCCAATACGACTAAATAATAAACTTGCCCATTTATCAAGTGTTGCTTCGAGAGGTAATTATAAACCAACTGATCAGATGTATGGAGTCAGAGATGAGTTGGTAAAATTAATTGATGTTGAGCTTCAAAAATGGAAGGAAATAAAAAGTTCAGAATTAGATAAAATAAATACAATGATTCTAGAAAACAATATTCAATTAATAAGTATTAATTAAATTCGCCTTTTAATTAACACTTATTTTAATGAGTAATATTGTTGCAATTGTAGGACGTCCAAATGTAGGAAAATCAACTTTATTCAATAGGTTAGTTGAAAGAAGGCAAGCAATAATTCATGATGAAAGTGGAGTGACAAGAGATCGTCATTATGGAATATCTGAATGGAATGGAAAATCATTTACTGTTATAGATACTGGAGGTTATGTAGAAAAGTCCGAAGATATTTTTGAAAATAAAATAAAAGATCAAGTTGTTCTCGCATTAAATGAAGCTTCTGTAATCTTATTTATGGTTGACTGTAAAAATGGATTATCAACTTTAGATCTTGATTTTGCTAAAGTAGTTAGACAAATTAATAAAGAGATAATAATAATAGCGAATAAAGCTGATAACTATGAATTAGAATTAAATTCAAATGAATTTTACGAACTTGGACTTACTGATTCTGAAATTATTCCCGTATCATCAATAAGTGGTTCAGGAACTGGAGAATTATTAGATTTAGTTGTAAAAAAGTTAGATGAAGATTCTGAAGAATCAATAGAAAACTTACCACGTATTTCAATATTAGGAAGGCCTAATGTTGGAAAATCATCGTTTATTAATTCAATATTAGGAGAAGAAAGAAATATTGTAACTGATATATCAGGAACAACTCGTGATTCAATAGACACAAAATATAATTTATTTAAAAAAGAGTTTATAATTACGGATACAGCAGGCATTAGAAAAAAATCAAAAGTGAGGGAAAATATTGAATTTTACTCTGTTATGAGATCTATTCAGGCAATGGAAAACAGTGATGTCTGTATAATAATGATTGATGCTAATCAAGGGTTTGAAAGTCAAGATATGAACATACTATCACTTGCGGCAAAATATAAAAAAGGAATAGTTTTAATGATTAATAAGTGGGATCTAATTAAAAAAGAAACCCATAGTGCTAGGGATTTTGAGGAAAAACTTAATAAAAAAATTAGTCCATTAAACTTTATTCCAATTGTTTTTACTTCTGTAATAAATAAACAAAGAATTCATAAAGTATTAGAATTAGCAATGACTGTATTTGATAATAGAGCAAAAAAAATAACAACTTCTCAGCTTAATAACATGATATTACCTCAAATTGAAAGATATCCTCCACCTGCTACTAAAGGAAAATACATTAAAATAAAGTATATAACTCAGTTACCTACAAGAACTCCCACAATAGCTTTTTTTTGTAATCTTCCACAATACATTAAGGAACCTTATAAAAGATTTTTAAGTAATAAAATTCGAAAAAAATTTTCATTGGAAGGAGTGCCAATTACATTAGTCTTTAGAAAGAAATGAATTAATATCATTTCCTGTAAATTAAAGGTTTTAATGCTATTTTTGTACTATGTCAAGCACAAAATATAATTTCTTAGAAACAGAAAAAAAGTGGCAAAAATATTGGTTAGATAATAAGACCTTTAAATCAGAAATTAATAATAAGCCTAAATACTATGTAATGGATATGTTTCCATACCCATCAGGATCAGGTTTACATGTTGGCCATCCATTGGGATATATTGCATCAGATATAATTTCTAGATATAAAAGGCTAGAAGGATATAATGTCCTCCACCCTATGGGATTTGATTCATTTGGACTACCAGCAGAACAATATGCTATTAAAACAGGACAACATCCAAAAGAGACAACAGAAAAAAATATCAAAAGATTCAAAGAACAACTTAACACATTAGGCTTATCCTTTGACTGGGATAGAGAAGTTAAAACAAGTGATAGTAATTATTACAGATGGACTCAATGGATTTTTCTAAAATTATATAATAGTTTTTTTGATTCAGAAAAGAATAAAGCTTGTGATATAAATGAATTAAAAGTACCTAAAAGTTTAGATGAAGATAAAAAAGAGAAATTTATAGATTCAAAAAGATTAGCATATATAGATGAAATTGATGTGAATTGGTGTGAAGAATTAGGAACTGTTTTATCAAATGAAGAGGTAATTGGAGGTATTAGTGAAAGAGGAGGTTTCCCTGTGATTAGAAAACCAATGACACAGTGGGTTATGAGAATAACATCATATTCAGAAAGACTATTAGAAGATTTAGATTCATTAGACTGGCCAGAGTCTATTAAAGTATCTCAGAAGAATTGGATTGGAAAATCAGAAGGTGCTGAAATAAAATTTAAAATTGAAGATGATAAAGAAATTGAAGTATTTACAACTAGACCTGATACAATATTTGGAGCTACATATTTAGTATTAGCTCCTGAGCATAGCTTAATAGATCATTTAACTACAAAAAAACAAGAAAAAGAAGTTAAAGAATATATTTTTCAAGCGTCAAGAAAAAGTGAACTTGAGCGTCAAGAAAATGAAAAAAATAAAACTGGAGTTTTTACTGGTTCTTACGCAATAAATCCAATATCTGAAGAAAAAATTCCTATTTGGACATCTGACTATGTTCTGGCAAGTTATGGTACTGGAGCTATAATGGCTGTACCAGCTCATGATGAAAGAGATTATGAGTTTGCCAAAAAATTTAAACTCAATATCACCGAAGTTATCGAAAATAATTCTAATAATTTATGTTATACAGGGGATGGAAAAATTATAAATTCAGGAGAATATAATGGTCTAAATAATATAAAATTTAAAAAAATAGTTACAGACTTATTAAAAAATAAAGGATTAGGAAAAAAGACAATAAACTATAAACTAAGAGATTGGATATTTACAAGACAGAGGTATTGGGGAGAACCAATACCTATACTACATAATAATAAAAAGAGATTTGCTGTAAAAGATCAGGATTTACCTGTTAAGTTACCTGAAGTAAAGAGTTATCTTCCCACTGATGATGGTTCCTCTCCCCTTGCTAGGAATAAAGATTGGAAAGAAATCACAATAGATGGTAAAAAATTTGAAAGAGAAACTAATACTATGCCTCAGTGGGCAGGATCTTGTTGGTATTACCTTAGGTACCTAGATCCAAAAAATTCCCAAAATTTTGCTGATCAAAGTAAAATAAAATACTGGATGCCTGTTGATCTTTATATAGGAGGAGCAGAACATGCAGTTCTTCATTTATTATATGCTAGATTTTGGCATAAAGTTTTATTCGACTTAGGTTTTGTTAATACTTCAGAGCCATTTAAGAAACTAGTTAATCAAGGTATGATCCTTGGAAGATCAAATTTTGTGTATAGAATTAAAGATTCAAATAAATACGTGTCTTACAATCTAAGAAATGATTTTGATTACACAAAAATTCATGTTGATGTAAATCTTGTAGATAATGATAAATTAAATATTAAAAAATTTATTAATTCCTCAAAAGAATATAGAGATGCTGAATTTATATTAGAAGATAATGAATATATATGTGGTTTCGAGACAGAGAAAATGTCAAAATCTAAAAGTAATGTTGTGAACCCTGATAATATAATTCAGAGTTTTGGAGCAGACACTTTAAGAATGTATGAGATGTTTCTTGGTCCAATAGAACAATCGAAACCTTGGAATACAAATGGTATAGAAGGGGTATATAAATTTTTAAATAAATTTTGGTCTCTATTCTATAAAGAAAATAAATTACATATTTCAGAAGAGAAACCAGATAATGAAGAATTAAAAATTCTACATAATGCTATCAAAAAAATTAAGGATGATATTGAAAGGCTTTCTCTAAATACATGTGTAAGTCAACTAATGATAACAGTAAATAATCTCAGCAAAAAAAAATGTAATAAAAGAGAAATACTTGAACAATTAATTATAATTATTTCACCATTTGCCCCACATTTATGTGAAGAACTTTGGAGTATAATTGGAAATAGTAAAAGCGTTTCCTTTGCAAATTACCCAAAATTAAATAGTGATTATCTTATTGAAGACAAATACGAATACCCTTTAATGATTAATGGAAAACTTCGAGCTAAGCAGTCTTTTAGTCTAAATACAGAAGATTCAGAAATAAAAAATAGTGTTATGGAAAATGAAACTATTAAAAAATGGTTGGATGGCAAGAAAATTAAAAAAATTATAATAGTACCCAATAAAATTATAAATATTGTCTGTTAGTTTAATCTCAAACTATCTAAGATTTGTAGTTTCATTAAATTTACCCACTCAGCATACATCTTCTCAGATGGGTGTAATTTATCCTTGGCTAGTAAAGTCAAGTCATTTTCAGCACGTCTAGAAATATCTGTTATATTAAAATACATAACATTATATTTTTCGGATATTATCCTATTTATATCATTATAAGCATTAATCTCATTATAAATTTTTTCTTTTCCTCTAGATTGACCGAATGGCGTAACTCCATAATCTGGTATTGATAATACAAATACATTTTTTTTATTATTTGAATATCTTATTGTTTTAGCTAATAAGTTTTCGAATTCAACTTTATAATTATCAATACTGTAACCTCTAAACTGATTATTTACTCCTATTAATAATGAGACAATATCATACTGTTTTAGGTTAGAATTATTTAAAGTATCAATCAATTCATCAGTAGTCCAACCAGTTTTTGCAATTATTTTTAATGAATCAATTATATCAATCTTTTCCTTTAACTGATTTGGATAAGAATCTTCAACTTCTATAGACTCTCCAATTGTATATGAATCCCCGAGAGCTAGGTAAGATAAATTTGGACGACTATAGTCTTTTTCTTTTGAACAAGAAATAAATAAAAAACAAATAGCAAATAATATTCTAATCATTACACAAGCCTTCTAACTATCACAACAATAACACCAATAAGAAATATAATTATTGATACTTTATTTACAGTGTGCATAGCTTTTAAGCTAAAACTAGATTTATTATTAGGATCTTTTTTTCTGAAGAAATAATTTAAAACTTCAGAAAAATCAAAATAGTAAGATATTTTACTCTGTTTTTTTTTCATATTTTTAATTTAAGGTTCAATCCAATTCCCATCATCTTTTATTAGGTTTACTAACTCATCAACCCCATACTTAAAGTTAATACCTCTTTTAACAACATCTTGCCCCCTATATAAAGTTATTTTATCTTTTCCTGAACCGACATATCCGTAGTCAGCATCCGCCATTTCTCCGGGACCATTTACAATACAACCCATAATACCAATTTTCAATCCTTTTAAGTGATCGGTCCTTTCTCTTATAATAGCAGTTGTCTCTTGTAAATCAAATAAAGTTCTACCACATGATGGGCATGAAATAAAATCAGTAGAAGTGACTCTTACTCTTGCGGCTTGGAGAATCTTAAAAGATAAATTATTTATTTTTTTTATTTCTTTAATATCAGAAGAGTTATTATCAATAAATATTCCATCACCAAAACCCTGAATAAATAATCCGCCATTGTCTGTAGATGAATGAATAATTAATTTATCAGAATAGTTGAAATCATAACTTTGAGATAAAATTATTGGATTTTTTGATTCGTGATTTTTCATAAAAAAAGCCCTCATATCCGGCATAAAATGTTGATTAGTTGAATTTAAAATCAACACAAAATTTTCAGGTATATTTAAATTTTTTATTACTTCTAAATCAGAAGTCTTAACAATTAAAAAATAAATGTTTCTAGAAACTGTATTTAAATCAAAATCTTTTAAATCATTCAAGGATAATAAAGGATAAAAATTACTTTGGTCTTTCTCTTTTAACCAAGAAGTATAATCCAATATGAATTTATATTTTTTTCCCTTAATATTTAAATTATTTTTTCCAAGATAAATATAATCAGGAGAGGTATCTGATCTTTCCCATTTGTCAGAATTTGTGTCGAAAGTAATCCCCAGTTCTTCCATTTCATCATTATTTATTTTTTCCATGTTAGAAAGATTAGAAATTACTATTGGAAAATTATCCCCACCTATATCTAATATTGGACTGGATTCTCTTTTATCATATTTAAAAGGTGAAAAATTAATATTTTTTGGAGAAATAATTTTCTTATGATTTTTTCTTTTATGGTATCTGTCAACCATAATGTTTGCAACTGGGGATTCGAATTCTGGTTCTTCAGTGAGTGAAACTCTTATAGTATCTCCAATTCCATCATCTAAAAGTGTTCCAATACCTATTGCCGATTTAATTCTACCGTCTTCTCCTTCTCCTGCTTCAGTTACACCAAGGTGTAAAGGATAATTTTTTAAACTTGAATTATTTATTTTATCAACTAGCAGTCTATAAGCATGAACCATAACTAATGGATTACTAGCCTTCATTGATAAAACAATATTATAAAAATTATGGTCTTCACAAATTCTAAGGTATTCAAGAGCAGACTCTACCATTCCAAGTGGCGTATCGCCAAACCTGCTCATTATTCTATCTGATAATGATCCGTGATTGGTACCAATTCTCATTGCAGTACCATTTCTTTTACAAATTTTAATTAATGGTGACACCCTCTCATAAATTCTTTCTATCTCACCATTATATGATCTGTCATCATATTCTATTCGTTGAAATTTTTTCTTATCAGCATAGTTTCCAGGATTAATTCTAACTTTCTCAACTATTTCAGCAGCAATTTCAGCAGCATTAGGAGTAAAATGAATATCAGCAACTAGGGGAATATTATAACCTTTCTTCCCAAGCTCAATTTTTATATTTTTTAAATTCTTTGCATCATTTATGCTCGGAGCAGTTACTCTAACTAACTCACAACCAGCATTTATCATTCTTATGGATTGATCAACAGTAGCATTAGTATCCATAGTATCAGTAGTAGTCATCGACTGAATTCTAATTGGATTATCACCACCAATTCCAATATTACCTATTTTAACTGAGATAGACTTTCTTCTATTATAGGTGAATAAATTGTTTTTAAAATAATCTTTCAATTCTAATTTTTAAATGTCTCCAAGTTGAGGTCTGATAATGATTTCTTCAATTGTAGCTCCTTTAGATGTATCATAAGCAGAATATATTGAATTAGAAACATCATCTGGTTTGATAAAACGATCATCAGGTAATAATGTTCCGTCCCAACTACCAGTTCTTACTGCTCCAGGCAATACTGAAGTAACTTTTATACCTAATTCTTTCAACTCTTCTCTCAAACATTGACTCATTCCATAAAGGGCAAACTTAGATATGCAATAGGAACCTCCATTTGCATAAGCTACTTTACTAGCTATTGAACACATATTGAAAATATGCCCCTCTTTTTTTTGAGTCATTAGACTAACTAGACCCTTAGTTACCCAATAATTTGAATAAAGGTTTACATTTATCATATTTTCCAAAGCAGAATCATCTTCTTCTATTAATTTTCCAGGAATAAATGTTCCTACATTATTTATTAATACATCAATTATATCTGTTTTTTTCTTAACAAAATCAATAAAATTTAAACTCCCCTCTTTTGTTGAAAGATCGGATTTTAATGTATGTACTTTTATTTTGGAATTAATTGAATTTATTTCATTTTCTAATTTCTTTAACTCATCCTCATTTCTTGAGCAGGTATATATATCAAAGTTATTTTGAGCAAACTTTATAGCTATTGATCGGCCAATTCCTTTGGAACCTCCTGTTATTATTAATGTTTTATTCATAAGACTAAAATGATGTAATTAATTTACAAATTTGTATGTATATTAATGAATAAATAGATTATTAATTGAAAAATTTCGGAAAATACATCTTGTTTTTAATCTCATTATTTGAAAGAAGAGAAAAACTAAAAACATATTTTAGTTTAACAATTAATGAATGTATTAAAATAGGTTACGATAGTCTTTTTATAGTATCAATAGTTTCAATTTTTATGGGTGCTGTTACTACCATACAAACTGCATATAATTTAGTTGGTCCACTAATTCCTGATTATGTTATTTCCTTAGTAGTTAGAGACATGACCCTTCTAGAATTATCGCCTACTATAATAGCGATTGTTTTTGCTGGAAAAGTTGGATCAAATATAGCAGGAGAACTTGGGACGATGAGGATTACAGAACAAATTGATGCTTTAGAAGTAATGGGAGTAAACTCTAGTTCATACCTAGTATTACCAAAAATAATAGCCGCTTTACTTATGTTTCCTATTCTAGTTATAATCTCTGCAACTCTAGCAATTTTTGGAGGATATGCAGCAGGTGTTCTTACAGATGTAATTACTGGCCAAGAATATATTTATGGAATTAGATATGAATTTAATCCATTTAATATCCCATTTGCATTAGTAAAAGCCTATGTTTTTGCTTTTATAGTAGCTTCAATCTCTTCATTTCAAGGATACTATACGTCTGGAGGAGCTCTAGAAGTAGGAAAGTCTAGTACTAATGCAGTAACTAACAGTTGTATAGCAATCTTAATAGCTGATTATATTCTAGCACAAATTTTATTATGATAGAAATAAAAGGTATAACTAAATCATTTAAGGATAAAAAAGTTTTACACGGTATAAGTGGAAAGTTTGCAAAGGGTAAAACTAATTTAATTATTGGTGCAAGTGGTACAGGAAAAAGTGTTTTACTTAAGTGTTTAGTAGGACTTCTAAACCCTGATAAGGGTCGTGTCCTATTTGATGGAAGAAACTTCACTAATGCTAATAAAAATTTAACTACGGAGATTAGAAGAGAGATTGGAATGTTATTCCAAGGCAGTGCTCTTTTTGACTCAAAAAATGTTGAAGAGAATATAAAATTCCCATTAGATCTTTTAACTGATACCCCAGAAAAAGAAAAAATAGATAAAGTCAATCACTGCCTAAGTCTAGTTGGATTAGAAAAAATAAATAAAAAAATGCCTTCTGAATTAAGTGGTGGTATGAAAAAAAGAGTAGGAATTGCAAGAGCAATTGTAAATGACTCAAATTATTTATTTTGTGATGAACCAAACTCTGGTCTAGATCCTCTTACTGCAATTAAAATTGATGATTTAATTTTAGAATTAACACAAAAATTAAATACAACTACTATTGTTGTAACTCATGATATGAATTCGGTTATTGAAATAGGTGAATATATTATGTTTCTTCATAACGGCAAAAAATTATGGGAAGGTGATAATAAACAAATCTTGAAGACAAAGATTAAAGATTTGAATGATTTCATTTTCTCTAATAAATTAATGAAAAAAATTAGATAATTAATCAATTAAAGATGCCACTCTCTTCTTAATTTTATTCTTGTTTTGAATTTCTTTAATATATTTATTACTTCTATAATACCAAAAAATTGCTCCTACCAATATTAAAATATAAGTCGATGTAAAAAGGTAAACTATACCTGAATTTATACTAGAAGATATTCCAGTACCACCTGAGTTAGCATCACTCTCTACAATACCTCTACACATAGAGCATCCTTGAGAATATAATTCTACAGATAATATTATTAAAAAAGTTATGAAAAATATTATTTTTTTTGTCATTTTAAATAAAATGGGCTAATCATAAAATAAACAATCACACCAGAAACAGATACATATAACCATATAGGGAATGTGTATTTAACAACTTTCTTATGCTTTCCAATTTGGTTAGTAAGTGAATAATAGAAAGCAAATAAAACAAACGGCACAACTACTATGGAAAGTATTATGTGTGAAATTAAGAAGAAAAAATATACAATTCTTGAATCACCCTGATAGGACGTACTCTCAACTGATGAATGATAAATAATATAAGAAATCAAGAAAATTCCCCCCAGAGTAAATGAAAGAGTATTTAATATCTGATGAGATTTTATATCTTTTTTATACTTAATCATATAAAAAGACAATATTAAAAAAACGGAAGTTAGAGAATTAATAATAGCATTAAAGTGAGGTAATTTATAAGTCCAATCACCGAAAAGGGTTATTTTACTAGGCATGAATAATAAAAAGGCTACAGCAACCGGTATCAAAACAGATACTACTTTAATTACATTAACTAAATTATTATTCATTTTCTAATTTTAAAATATCAATTTCCACATTAAGTCTTTCAATTTCAGACTGTAATTCAATATTATAGATTCCTCTTAAAGTATTTTTTTTGTCTAGTAATAAAACAAAAGATTTAAGTGAGTTAGCACTATAACATTTAAGAAGTTTATCTAAGGTGGACTTACTAATTAATAAGTTAAACCAATTTAAATTACGATCTTGCTCTGATAAGGTTATAATTTTAATTTTTTTATTTAGAAATACCTTATTGATATAGTTATCAATCAATTTACTATTATCATCTATTCTTATATCTATAACTTTGATTTCATTTAAAGAAAGAGCATCATTTAAGTCATCAATATCTTCTAATTTTATTTCACATTCAAAATTATACTTTTGGATTTCATATTTATTATTTCCAAAATACTTAAGAAATAAAAAAAGTAAAATAGGAAGTAATAAGGAAAAAAATAATACTAACCCTTTATTAAAGGATCTCATTAAGAATAAATTGCATGGTATATGGCATCAGCTTGAATAAATAATGCACCTAGTAGCCAGACGACAAATGCAGTAGGTATCAGTATTGTCCACATTAATGATTTTTGTTCATGACCAAGATGCATAAACTCCATAACTATATACCCAGCTTTTATAAAGGTCATACCAATAAATAAAAATATTTTAAAGTCTTTCCAAGATTCTGGGAACTGAAGAGCAACAAAGAATTCAGCTGCTGTAACAACACCAAGTATTATAGCAACTTCCCAAATTTTCCAAATCTTTTTCTTATCTGCAGGTTTTGGGGTTATACTTGAAACTTCTGGCTCTATCATAATATTAAACTAAATAAAAAAATGTAAAAACAAAAACCCAAACAAGATCAACAAAATGCCAATATAATCCTACTTTCTCTACCATCTCATAATGACCTCTTCTTTCTAAAATACCTACAGTAGCTTGATAAAATATTAGAAAATTTAAAGCAACACCACTAAAAACATGGAAACCATGAAACCCGGTAATGAAGAAAAAGAATGCCGCAAAATCTGGTGGACCATATTGATTTAATTCTAAATTAGCGCCATAAATTATTGATCCATCTAACAAACGTGACCCTACATCAGTACCATGAATAAAATGTGACCATTCCCAAGCCTGGCAACCTAAAAAGGTAAATCCGCCTATTATAGTCCAAACCATCCACTTCTCAACTCCTTGCCTATCCATCCTGTGACCTGCCTCTACAGCTAGTACCATTGTCACACTACTCAAAATCAAAATAAAAGTCATTAAACCTACAAAAACAAGAGGAAGTTCAACCCCATGAAAGAAAGGAAATGCTTCAAAAACTTTTTCTGGGACTGGCCAATAATTCTGTGAAAACGAAAAATCTGATAATGTACCTTCATATGCTGGATGTCTAAATCTTATGACTCCGTATGCAATTAAAAAAGCTGAAAAAGTAAAGGCATCTGATATTAAGAAAAACCACATCATTAACTTTCCATAGCTCGCCTTATAAGGTTCAACACCACCTGCCCATAAATCTTTGTTTGAAGTATTTACTGATACTGAATTAGCCATCTTTTATATATTATAAAAATACAAAGTTATAAATAAATAAACCCATAATCCAGTAAGAAAATGCCAATACGTAGTGGACATTTCTATGTAAATCAAATTTTTAGAATGAACCTCTAGTTTAACCGCCTTCATGTAAACATATAAGATGAAAATTAATCCTGAAATAAGATGAAAAGCATGGACACCGCTAAGAACATAAATAAATGATCCATCTGGGTGACCAACAAAATAAACACCTCCTCCTACTAGCTGAGACCATCCTAAATACTGAAAAATCAAAAATAAAAATCCACTTAAAAAACTTAAAAGCAAATTGATTTTCTGGCTTTTAAAGTTATCCTTTTTAGATGCAAAATATGATATTTGTTTAAACACACTACTTAAAAATACAGCAATAGTAGAATAATAAAACATTGACGGAAGGTCAACATTAAAACCTCCAGGCTCACCCTTTTTTACTATATAAGCACTGATTAGTGAAACAAATATCATTGAAATTGATATCATAAAAATCCAAACTATAAAGATTCTAGGATTCATTCTCAATATTTTAGGTTTAGTATTATTATTCATATTATTAAATTTTATCTAAAATATAACTTATCTGTACTATTGGAAGATAAATAAAAGATCCAAACATTATTCTTAAAGCTGAAGCTTTAGAATAATCTTTAAATAATTTAAATGTCTGAGTTAAAAATAGGATAGCACAAATAATAGCTATTGTGCCAGAAACAATACCAGTAATACCAAATAACGTTGGTAATAATCCAAGAGGTATTAAAAACAGTGTATATGTCATTATATTTAACGCAGTATTAAAATTTTTTTCACCTCTACTTGGCAACAATTTAAATCCAACCTTATTATAATCATCATTATATACCCAAGCTATTGCCCAAAAATGAGGAAACTGCCAAATAAATTGTATACTGAAAATTATTATAGCTTCTATACTCACTTCACCAGAAAATGCAACCCATCCTATTAATGGAGGTAATGCACCAGGAATTGCTCCGACAAAAACTGCAATTGGTCCATGTCTTTTAAGTGGAGTATAAATAAAGGTATAAATTAATAATGAAGATAAACTAAAAAGACTTGCAAGTGGATTAAACCAATATGTCATTATTAGAAACCCTAACAATGCAAAACAAATAGATACGACTAAAGCAGATCTAGTAGTTATTCTTTTAGTGGGTAGAGGTCTATTCTTTGTTCTATCCATAATTTTATCAAGATCAATCTCAAAAATTTGATTGTTTATGACAGATGAAGCAGTTATCAGGTATCCAGATAGTCCTAGTAAAAAAAGATCTAAGAAACTTATGATATCAGAAGCTAGTATGTAACCAAAAATGGCAGAAAAAGAGACTAAAAATGATAATCTAAATTTTGTTAACTCAAAAATTACTTTTAAAAAACTCATAAGCTTATAAGTCGCAAATATAGTTTTTGACATGGAAAGAATCATAATGTTTCTATTTTTTTGATTTTTAAATTAATAAGCATGATATAAAACTGAATACCAAAAATTAAAAAGGCTAAAATTAGATGAATAGGTTGTAATATTTTTGGTATTTGAAAGTAAGCCATACCCGCACCTACTAAAATTTCAAAACAAATTAATGATAACATTAGAATAGATACTTTCTTATAAAAAGTTTCAACTTCTGATTTTTTATAAACTAGAAAAGTTATAAAAAGTTGAAGAGCTAAAATTACTAATGAAAATGATCTATGAATAACAAAATTACTTCCTAAATTATTAATTATCTGATCTCTATTATCAATTCCAAAAACCTTTAATAATCCGTCAACATTTTCTCTGACCTCTGTTCCTAAAACTATTTGAACTAAAAATAAAATCAGACTAAAAATTATTGAATAAGTTAGAAGAGATGACCTTTTAGTATTATCAGAATAATTGGAAGATATATCATAACACAGAATAACATTACATATGATTACTAATGCAACTATAACGTGAAAAGTAATTAAACCAGATAATAAGTTTGTTGAGACAACAATTGATCCAACCCATGCCTGAAAAAAGACTAATACTATAGAAAGAAAAGAAAGAAAAAAAAGTTTGGTACTAAATGGCCTCAAAAAAATTGAAGAGATTAATATGAATAATAATGAGAAACCAACAATTGCTCCAATCAATCTATTTATATACTCTGTCCAAGTTTTATAGACATTGAACTCTTCTGCTTCATTAATTTGAGGGTCACTTGTAATTTTAATTGCTGTATCAGTAAATCCAATAGCAGCTAATATTTTTGAAAGCCTTTTGTTTTTTTCTACTCTTCCCTTCACAAAATCTTCCTTGTATGATTCTGGAAGTTGGTCTACAGTAGTTGGTGGAATATAGACCCCAAAGCATTTAGGCCAGTCAGGGCATCCCATACCTGATCCAGTACATCTAACTACACCTCCTGCTAATATTAGTAGATAAAGTAACGCGAGACTTACTTTAGTTAAGTTATTATAATTTCTACCTAAAAAGTTGAACATATTTTCTACCTGTGTTCATCTTCAGGCATATTTGACTCTTTTGTTGAGGAAAGAGGAATATGTTGGGGAATAAAGTCTTCTTTAGAGCCTGGCTTACTGTAATCATAAGGCCACCTCTCTACTTTAGGTATTTTACCAGGCCAATTTCCGTGACCAACATCAACCGGTGTAGTCCATTCTAAAGTATTAGACTTCCATGGGTTAGATGATGCTTTTCTACCTCTATACATTGAATAAAAAAAGTTAAAAAGAAATAAAAATTGAACAATAAATGTTAAAATAGCAGCAATACTAACAAAAGTATTCAGATCTATAAAGGACTCAATTCTTCCAGTCTCAAAATTTGTAAAAGAGTAATATCTTCTAGGAAAACCAGCAATACCTATATAATGTAAAGGGAAGAAAACTAGATAAGCACCTATAAAGGTAACCCAAAAATGAACATAACCTAAAGTCCTGTTCATCATCCTACCAAACATTTTAGGGAACCAGTGATAAACTCCAGCAAATAAACCAAAGAAAGATGCACTACCCATTACAATATGGAAATGAGCTACAACAAAATATGTATCGTGGAGGTTAATATCAATTACAGAATTTCCAAGAAAAAGTCCAGTTAATCCTCCTGATATAAAGAATGACACTAAACCAATAGAAAATAACATAGCAGGGGTAAATACTATATTACCTCTCCAAAGTGTAGCTATATAATTAAAAGCTTTAATTGCAGATGGCACAGCAATTATTAAAGTTAATATCGTAAATACAGATCCAAGAAAAGGATTCATTCCCGAGATAAACATATGATGAGCCCATACTACAAAGGAAAGAGCTCCAATTCCAAAAATAGAATAGACCATTGCCCTATAACCAAAAATAGGTTTTCTAGAACAAGTAGCAATAATTTCGGAAGTAATCCCTAGAGAAGGAAGAATTACTATATATACTTCTGGATGTCCTAAAAACCAAAAAAGATGCTGAAATAATATTGCACTTCCTCCTTGATTTGATAAAGCCTCACCGGCTATATAAATGTCAGAAAGATAGAAACTTGTGCCAAATGAACGATCCATTATAAGTAACAAAGCTGCTGATAATAGAACAGGAAAAGATAGTACACCTAGGATAGCGGTAACTAAAAATGCCCAGATCGTAAGAGGCATTCTGAAAAATGTCATACCTTCTGTTCTCAGATTAATTACAGTTGTGATATAGTTTAAAGCACCAAGTAGAGCAGATACAATAAAAAATGCCATTGATACTAACCATAAGGTCATACCCATACCTGACCCTGAAACAGCTTGTGGTAATGCACTAAGAGGAGGATATATTGTCCATCCACCACTAGCAGGACCGCCCTCTACAAATATTGAGATAAACATTATAATACTTGATAGGAAGAAGAACCAATACGAAAGCATATTTAAAAAACCACTGGCCATATCTCTAGCACCAATTTGTAGTGGTATTAAATAGTTACTAAAAGTACCACTTAATCCCGCAGTTAGCACAAAGAAAACCATTATGGTACCATGCATTGTAATAAGAGCCAAATAAACTTCAGGATCTATTTTACCTTGTGGTGTTAACCAATTTCCAATTATTGGACTAAATGATGTTAAATCAAAATCAGGAAATCCAAGTTGGATTCTAAATAATGATGACATAGCACCACCTATTATTGCCCAAAAAATTCCAGTAATTAAGAATTGTTTAGCTATAACTTTATGATCTTCACTGAAGATATATTTAGTTATAAAACTCTGATCATGATGTTCTTCATGATGTTCTTCTGTCTTAACATTTGGTTTGGTTGTAATTGTTTTAGTAACTCCCATATTTAATCATTTAGTACGGCAATATCCGTAGAATTGTTTTTAACAAAATTTGCATAATAATCAGGATTTTTTTCAATCCATGACTTTTGAGAATTTTTCCATTTTATATACTCCCACTCTTCAACTACTACAACTGTATGTTTCATAGAAAAATGTGCTCTACCACAAATCTTATTACAAACTATTTCATAGTTAAAATTTTCATTTCCTGTTTCCTCTCTCATTTCTGCAGTAGTCTTAGATGGAACAAACCACATTTGTGTAGGCATACCAGGAACAGCATTCATCTGAGATCTCATATAAGGTAAGTATACACTATGGATAACATCTCTGGCTCTAATTTTAAATAAAACAGGTTTCCCTTTAGGAATATGTATTTCTCTTGGCATAAAATCATCAAGAGATGATGAGTCTGAAAAATCAACACCAAGAATATTTTCAACGTCAATTAATTTATAATTATAATTTCCTAGTTCGTTATCGCGCCCTGGGTATCTTGAAGCCCAAGCAAACTGATATCCTACTACTTCAATAACTTCTGCATCTTCAGGGGGTGGACCCATAATCTTATTCCATTTTACAAGTCCCCAGCCAATAAGACCAACAAGAACAATAGCAGGGATAACTGTCCAAATAATTTCAAGTTTATGATTATCAGGATAGAAATGTGCTTTTCTATCTTTCTTATACCTATACCTATAACCAAAGTAAAACATCACAATTTGAGTTATTATAAATACTGTGAATGTGATAGCTGTAGTTACCCAAAAAAGAACTTCAATTTCAGGGGCATGTTCAGAAGCCATTGGTAGGAAATAATTATCAAACTGATCATAAGAAAACCATATTATTGCTACGAATGAAACAATAAGAAAAACAACACCAAACAGCGCATTTGTATTGTTAGTACCATCTTCAAAAGATGAAGAGATACTTTTTTTTGCAACACTTAATATTTCAGAAGATCTAAAAAATAAGAATACTGCTACAAGAGATAAAACTCCAATTAATCCTAGTATAAAATTCATATTGTAAAATTAAATATCATGGTGCAAACTTTCCTCTAACATTGGATGATTTTTTGCAACAAGAGGTAATTTTTTTAAGCCATTCAACACAACATATAAAAATGCTGAAAGAAATATCATCAATATCCCAATTTCTAAGAAACCAAACCCTCCATTTTCTTTTAAAACTCCAGGTGTAACCATTAGATAGAAATCTATAAAATGACCAAATAAGACAACAGGACATGCGATTTTAAGGAATCTAGTAAATCTTTTACTTGCTCTTGTCATCAAGAATAAAAATGGAAAAAAGAAATTAATAATAAGGTTGACAACAAAAAAAGGAAAATAAATATCACTCTCAAGTCTTTCAACAAAATAAATAGTTTCTTCAGGAATATTAGCGTAGTAGATTAAAAGAAATTGAGAAAACCATATATAAGTCCAAAATACACTGAAGGCAAAAACATATTTTCCAAGATCGTGGATAATACTATGATTAACAAAGGTTAGATACCCGTTATCTCTTAGTAAAATAATCATATAAGTAATCAGAGCTAAAGCTGATACCCACCAACTTGCAAAAACATACCAACCAAACATAGTGCTAAACCAATGGGTATCTATTGAAAGTACCCAATCCCAAGCTGCGACAGACTGAGAAAAAGCATAAAATACCACAAATACAGTAGAAATAGTAAATAATTTTTTCCATGAATCACTTCCACCATCCTTATCTTCAATGGCAGAATGTTTTAAAATTAAGCTGTAAAATAAGTACCATATCCCGATAAATATTATCATTCTACCTAAAAAGAATGGTAAGTTCAGGTAAGCTTTTTTCCCGTCAATAATATAATCATACCTAGGGTCAGAAGTATCGTACAAATAGTCATGTGTCCAATGAAAAATATCATGATTTGTTATAGCAAATATTAAAAACATAAGCACACCCCCAACAGGCAACCATCTACCAATAGCTAGAGGAATTCTCAAAATTCCTGCCGACCAACCTGCCTGTGCAACATACTGTATTGCCACAAAAAATATTGCAGAAATTGATATACCTAAAAAGTAAACTACATTTATCCAAAGATTCGAGTAAACTCTCTGGTACCAGTGAAACTCAGGATGCAAATTATCTTCGGAGTGATCCACACCGGAAGCATGGCTATCAAGAGCATTAGAAACCTCTTCATGACCGTGACCGGAATTTATAACAGAATAGACTCCAATTAAACTAAGGACAATACCTCCTATAAGAAGATAAAATAAGTTTTTTTTGGCACTCTGAGTAAAATCAAATCTATCTTCCATTTTATTGCTTTTGTAGTGTTTGAACATACTTAACTATTTTCCATCTGTCTTCTACAGAGATCTGAGAACCATGTCCCCACATTCTACCCTTTCCGTGAGTAATCACATGAAAAATATGACCCTCTGGTCTATCTTTAACTGCCCTAGAATTATAAGCAGTAACACCTTTATAAACTTTCCCAACAGATCCATCTCCCATTCCCTTTTCTCCGTGACAGTGGACACAGTACCTATCATATAATATCCTGGCCTCTTTTAAAACTTCATCTGTTGTTTCAATTGGATTTTTAATTTTAGCAGCTAATTCTAAACTGTCTTTAGGAATTCTGTATGGTAGATAATATCCCCTTCTAACAGTATTTTCAACTGGTTCTTTCATAGTCATACCATAAGGGTTGTACGGATTAGAATTATAAAATTCTCCGTGTCCATCATTAGGATTAGAATCTAACCAACTACCAATCTCCTCATCCTTAACCTGAGACAGAGGTTCATAAGGAACAGAATGGTACATATTTGGGGCATACTCAACACCAGGACTATCTTTTCTTGCAGCACAAGATGATATAAATAATACTACCAGAAATGTATTAATAATATTTCTCATAAATCCATAGTCTTATCGTTAACTTCAGAAGCACCACTACTTTTTATAATATTTTTGATCTTTTTTGAATCTATCTTATTAGTGTCTAAGTCTATTGCCATCACATGCTTATCATTAGTAGATCTTAGGTCAAATGTTTTAGGTTGTCCCCATGGCTTTAAATCACTTACCACAAAAAATGTTCCCACCATACCAAAAGCAGATAAAAGAACTGTTATTTCAAAGGTAACAGGTATAAATACTGGGAATGGTAAAAAATCCTTACCTCCAATAATCATTGGCCAATCATATGTCATCATACCTATCATCATAGTTAGAGCAAGACATGTTCCTAAAAATCCAAAACAGAATGCAGCTATTGATAACCTAGATCTTTTATATCCAAGTTTATTTTCTATGCCATGAACTGGAAAAGGTGAATACACCTCGTAAATATTGATACCCTTATCTCTCACAGTTGTTATTGCATTTAGAAGGATGTCTTCATCTTCAAATATTCCAACAATAAACTTTTTACCTTTATCGTCCATTATTTAGCTTTTTTAACTTTTTCACCAGTTTGTTTTAAAATACTTTTTACCTCTGCCATATTTATTACTGGAAAATATTTTGAGAATGCTAGATATGCTGTGAAGAAGAGTCCAAATGTAAATAAATACATACCCACATCGTATATAGTAGGATAAAACATGGCCCAACTTGAGGGTAAGTAATCTCTATGTAATGAAGTTACTATAATTACAAACCTCTCAAACCACATTCCAATATTAACTATTATAGATATGATAAAGGTTGCAGCAATATTTGTTCTTATTTTTTTAAACCAGAATAATTGAGGTGATATAACATTACATGTCATCATCGACCAATATGCCCACCAGTAAGGACCAGTAACTCTATTATAGAATGCATATTGCTCATACTCAACACCTGAATACCAAGCCATAAATAGCTCAGTTAAGTATGCTATTCCTACAATAGAACCTGTCACAATTATTACAATATTCATCAATTCAAGATGCTTTATAGTAATATAATCTTCTAGCTTATAAACTTTCCTTGTTATAATTAATAAAGTAAGAACCATTGCAAATCCTGAGAAAATAGCTCCAGCTACAAAGTATGGAGGAAATATTGTTGTGTGCCATCCAGGTATAACTGAAGTAGCAAAATCCATAGACACTATAGTATGTACTGAAAGGACAAGAGGGGTAGCAAGCCCAGCTAAAACTAGAGATACTGTCTCGTATCTTGACCATGTCTTTGCTGCACCATCCCAACCAAAACTTAATGTTCCATAAATAAAAGCAGATACCTTTCTTCCAGCAATTTTAGCTCTGTCTCTAATAGTTGCAAAATCAGGAATTAAACCAATATACCAGAAAACAAGTGACACAGAAAAATAGGTAGAAATTGCAAAAACATCCCACAGCAAAGGACTGGCAAAATTGACCCATAATGAACCATATGTATTAGGGAATGGTAACACCCAAACTAGACCTATCCATAATCTTCCCATGTGTAATAAGGGAAACATTGCAGCGCAAATAACAGCAAATATTGTCATCGCCTCAGCAGATCTGTTAATTGACATTCTCCATCTTTGTCTGAATAAAAGTAAGATAGCTGAAATAAGAGTTCCAGCGTGACCAATTCCTACCCACCATACAAAGTTTGTGATATCCCAAGC
>CEWO01039992.1_pt1 | contig 31428 bp, 27 predicted proteins | sample 361561 | NCBI WGS metagenome assembly CEWO01 (sample SAMEA2623627, study PRJEB7988) | marine metagenome | isolation source: saline water (ENVO:00002010), including
TAATTCGACTGAAGTTCCAGCAGAAGAATCTGCAAGTTTCCATCAAATTATCAAACAAAAATTTATTGAGGGGGGGCCTGGTTTTATGGGGATCGTATTGTTATGTTTAATCTTAGGATTAGCATTAGCCATCGAAAGAATCATCTATTTAAATATGGCTACAACTGATACTGATAAATTATTAAATGAAGTTGAGGCTGCCCTAAAAAATGGAGGAGTTGACTCAGCTAAAGACATCTGCAGGAACACAAAAGGGCCTGTTGCCTCAATCTTTTATCAAGGATTAGAAAGATCAAATGAAGGCATTGAAATGGTTGAAAAATCTATTATTTCTTATGGATCTGTCCAAATGGGTCTTTTAGAAAAGGGACTCTCATGGATCTCGTTATTTATTGCTCTTGCTCCTATGCTTGGATTTATGGGAACTGTAATTGGTATGATTGGTGCATTTGATGCTATTGAAGCTGCAGGAGATATTTCTCCTTCATTAGTTGCTGGAGGGATTAAAGTGGCTCTTCTAACTACTGTATTTGGGCTTATTGTAGCGATGATCCTTCAAGTTTTCTACAATTATTTAATTGCAAAAGTAGATTCAATTGTAAACTCAATGGAAGATGCTTCTATATCATTAATTGATTTATTAGTTAAAAATAAATAAACATGGAAAGTTTAATTAATATAGGCATTATAATTACCTATCTAATGATTGCCTTTGCAGCCTTTACAGCAATTGGATTTGGGATTAAGCAAATGATGCTAAACACTAATAATGCTAAAAAGACACTATATACAATCGGAGGGTTATTTGGGATATTAATACTATCATACCTAATTTCTTCTGATGAAATATTAGGAAGCTACGAAAAATATGAAATTACCGCTGCGACCGCTAAACAGGTTGGAATGGGGCTTACCTCATTCTATATACTAGCAATTGGAGCAATTGGAGCTGTATTATATGCTGAATTATCTAAAATTATTTCGAAATAATGGCAAGATCAAGAAGAGGATTACCTGAAATTAATGCAGGATCAATGGCAGATATTGCCTTCTTACTACTTATCTTCTTCTTAGTAACCACCACTATGGATCAGGATACTGGTATTGCTCGTAAATTACCTCCTATGCCTGAAGAAGAAATGCAAGAAGATGACTCTCAAATTCATGCTAGAAATATTTATGTAGTGCTTATTAATACTCACAATCAACTGTTAGTTGAAGGGGAATTAATGGACATTTCTCAACTTAAAGATGGAGCTAAAAGCTTCATAAATAATAATGGTATGGATCCCAATTCATCCGACAGTCCTGAAAAAGCAATTGTCTCATTACAAAACGATAGAGGAACGGAGTACATGACCTATATTAGAGTCCAAAATGAATTAGCTGCAGCATATACTGATCTAAGAAACAATGCTTCGTTAAATAAATTTGGAGAGAGCTTTATAAATCTCAATAAAACGCAGCAAAAAGAAATAAAAAAAATGTACCCTCAAAAAATATCAGAAGCTGAGCCTAAAAACATAGGAGGAGATGAGTAAATTCAGAAAAGATGGAAAAAAAGGAATGCCAGCAATTTCAACTGCATCGCTACCAGATATTGTCTTTATGTTACTTTTCTTTTTTATGGTAACTACGGTAATGCGTGAAACAACTCTTTTTGTAAGTGTTAAAACACCAAAAGCTACTGAGATTAAAAAACTAAAGAAAAAATCATTAGTCAGTTATATCTATATTGGAAGCCCAGTTAAAAGATTACAGGCTTCTTATGGTTCAGCTGCAAGGATACAGCTTAATGATGCTTTCGCCTCAGTTGATGAGATCCAAGAATTTATCGCGACTGAGCGTGAATCAAGAGATGAAAAAGAAATACCATACATGACAACATCCATTAAAGCAGATGAGACAGCTAAGATGGGAATTATTACAGATGTAAAGCAGGAGCTCAGAAAAGCAAATGCACTTAAAATTAACTACTCTACTAGAAAAGGGACATACTAATAATAGTTCTTTATAGATTATTAAAAAGCCTAATTTATTAGCCTTTTTTTATAGTTGTATTTTGATAAAAAAGATATAACAGCAGAGTAACAGCAAGAAAAGAAAATAATCCCATCATAGGTTCAACAGAACTTTCTGGGGAAACTGAATACGCAGCACTATCTATTTTAAATGAAGGATATGAGAAGACAACTGCCTGCGCATTATTGACGAAATGTGCTAATATTGGAATCCACAATGATCTACTCCAATAAAATAAATAGCCGAGTAATAGCCCAAGTAAAAATCTAGGTATCATTCCTTGAAAATGAAGATGAATAGCGCTAAATAAGAAAGCCGTTATTAAAATAGAAGTATGTTGGCTACCTAAAGATCTTGCAATTCTTTGCTGAATATAGCCTCTAAAAAGCAGCTCCTCACCAACTGCAGGAACAATTGCAAGCACTAAAATTGTAAAAAATAAATCCCAAATAGTATCCATTTTTAAAAATGCCGTCACAATAGCTTCTGAATTAATATCAAATTGTAGTAACCATTGAGGAAAATCAATCATCATATTCCATTCTAAAAGTAGAGCTATAAATGGTGTAATTAACATCATTATGGCAATAACTAAAATAGTATTCTGTCTACTAATTCTAGTAAATTTAAAATCAAAATTAGTTAGGTACGAATAAAATAATGTAGGTACAATAAAAAAGCCGACACCACTAAAAAGCTGTATAATCTTCAAATAATTAACAGATTCTTGACGGCTAAGATCATAATTTTGAATAAGCTCTATTCCATTTTCAAAAAAAATAGAAACTAACGCTACAGCTATTAAGTTATGTAGTATTACTGACAAAAAAATCAGTAAAAACAAGATGCCAACCTTTGAAGCTAATGACTTATTCTCATATACACCTTTAAATCCCATTATTGTTTATTTTTGCAATATATGGGTGTAAAGATAGGAAATATTGATGTAGGGGAATTCCCTTTATTATTAGCTCCAATGGAGGATGTAAGCGACCCTCCATTCCGTGCTTTATGTAAAGAACATGGGGCTGACATAATGTTTACTGAATTTATTTCATCGGAAGGATTAATACGGGATGCTGATAAAAGTACTATAAAACTTGACATCTATGATTTTGAACGCCCCATAGGAATACAGATCTTTGGCCACAATATTGATTCTATGAGACAAGCTGCAGAGATTTGTGAAAAAATAAAACCTGAATTTATTGATATAAACTATGGATGCCCAGTAAAAAAAGTAGCTAAAAAAGGTGCTGGTGCAGGAATCCTTCAAGATATACCGAAGATGGTAAGGATGACAAAAGAGATTGTGAAAGCTACAACGATTCCTATAACAGTTAAAACTCGCTTAGGTTGGGATGAAAACTCTTTACGTATAGTTGAAGTTGCTGAACGCTTGCAGGATGTTGGGATAAAAGCAATCTCTATTCATGGGAGAAGTAGAAAACAAATGTATAAAGGAAATGCTGATTGGACTTTAATTGGTGATGTAAAAAATAATCCAAATATGCATATACCTGTTTTTGGAAATGGAGATATAAATTCTCCAGAGAAAGCAAAACACATGAAGGACAAATATGGTGTTGATGGTATAATGATTGGCAGAGCTTCAATTGGCTATCCTTGGATATTTAATGAAATAAAAAACTATTTAAAAACAGGAACTCATCTTCCAAATCCAACAATACATGATAGAGTAATTACTTGCAAACAACACTTAAAACATTCTATTGAATGGAAAGGAGAAACACTTGGAATAGCAGAAATGAAACGTCATTACACAAATTATTTTAAAGGGATTCCTCATTTCAAAGATTATCGTATTCAGATGGTAACTTCAGATAGTGCTGATCAAATACATGAAATATTAAATACTATTACAAAAAAATTTTCTGATTTTAGTTTTTAAAGAATTTTCTGGTTAATACTTTTGAAGGGTACCAAGATGCAATTACTCCAATAATAATTACAGTAATACTGACTAAAAACACATCTGCAGTCTTTATTGCTACAGGATAAGCGTCAACAACAAAATTACCTCCACCCATCCCAATAAAACCAAAAGCCTTTTGGAAAGACGCTAACAATAAACCAACTGCTAATCCAATAGCTGTACCTGCAATAACTGTTAACATGCTTTTATTAAAAAAGATTCTTTGCACGTCAGACATTATAATGCCTAAATTCCTAAAAGTGCGAATATCTTCTTTCTTATCTAACATAAGCATACTTAATGAGCCAATTATGTTAAAAGTAGCAATCATCATAATAAATGCTAAAATTAAAAAGACAGCTAGCTTCTCTGTATTCAAAATTTTATATAAAAACTCTTGTTGCTCTAACCTATTTTTTACTACAAAAGCATCCCCTAATTCTTCTTTTAAATATTCTTGTACCTCAATTATTCTATTTTCATCATTAAGTTTTATTTCAACTGCAGAAATTTGCCCTTCTCTATCAGATAAATTCTGAATAAAAGAAAGTGGTGTAATAATAAATTGCTCATCAATCTCTGCTTGAATTCCAAAGATTCCTATTGGCAAAACACTACCCTGTCTAAATGCTGTTATTGGATTTAATAAAGTTCTTACATTTCTATTTGGCACATAAATATTTAACTGTTCAAACATAGACCCTAAGCCGATAGATAAGTAATAGGCTACTCCTCTACCAACTACTGCGACATTATTATTTTCATAAGCATCAATATAACTCCCATCAACTAATAAACTATCAAAACCTGATAGCGCTTTATAATGCTCTGAGACTCCCTTTACGGTTGCAATAAATTCCTTTTCTTGATATCTTAATAATACATCCTCCTCAAGCACAAATGCCTTCTCAAGAATTGCATCATGTTTAATGCTTATATCATCTGGGCTAAAAGTTTGTCCGCCATTTACAGTAATCTTAATATGAGGATCAAAAGAATTATACATCATAAGTATTAAATTCTCAAAGCCATTAAACACAGATAAAACTAAAATCAAAGCTGCAGTTCCAATAGAAACTCCTGCTAATGAAACCCATGATATTATATGAATAAAATTACTGTTCTTCTTAGTTGAGAAATAGCGCTTTGCTATAAATAATGGAAAATTCACTTTATATTATTTTTTCAATAGCCTATCAATTTCTTCATAATAAGCAGCAGAATCATCTAAAAAAAATTCTAATAGTGGAACTATTCTAAGCTGATTCCTTACACTTTCCCCTAGCCTTTTTCTGATAATTATACTATTATTTTTTATGACCCTTAAGGCCTCTTTAGGTTTCTCAACAGGGAAAATACTTATAAAAATATTAGCATTTGCCAAATCAGCAGAGACCCGAACTATAGTTACGCTTACCATTACGTTACCTAATAACTTAGGCGTCTCCTTCTGAAAAATAGCGGAAAGTTCTTTTTGTAATAACCGAGATACTTTTTTTTGTCTTGTTGATTCCATTAAGCGCAAAAATACGGAATATTCCTTATTTTTGTACAATGCATTCTTTCTTAAGAATAATAAAATATCTAAAACCTTATATTCCATTTGCAATACTAAATGTAGTGGCAAATATTATGAGTGTTTTATTTTCATTAGTCTCACTTACAATGGTTATACCATTCTTAGGTATTCTTTTCGAGACACAACAAAAAGTATATAACCCCCCTCCTCTTAGTCTTAATACAGATGCCATAAAAGATAATTTTTATGCTATTATTAGCTCAACAATTGATGAAAAGGGTAAAGTTACAGCATTACTATTTATATGTGTTTTAGTACTTGTCACATTCTTTTTCAGAAATCTATTTAGATACCTAGCGCTGTATTTTTTAACCCCTATACGTAATGGTATTGTCCATGATCTAAGATTAGACTTGCATAAAAAAATAATATCATTACCTCTACCATTCTTTACTGAGAAAAGAAAAGGTGACTTAACAGCAAGACTTACTTCTGATTTAGTTGAGATTGAATGGAGTATTATGAGCTCTCTAGAAATGATATTTAAGGATCCGTTAAATATTATTATTTACTTAATTACACTTATTGTAATAAGCCCACAACTAACAACTTTTGTAATTATCTTATTCCCTTTAACAGGAATAATTATTGGATTAATTGGCAAGTCATTAAAGAAGTCATCTGACAGAGGGCAAAATAAAATGGGAGATTTGATGTCAATAATTGATGAAAATATCTCAGGGCTTAGTATAATAAAAGCCTTTAATGCTGAGAGCCATATCAATCAAAATTTTGAAAAGGATAGTAATGAGTATAGAAATATCATGACTAAATTACTAAGAAAAAAAGATCTATCATCTCCTATGAGTGAGTTTCTAAGCACTATAGTAATGGTTATAGTAATGTGGTTTGGGGGACAATTAGTATTAAATGCTGAGGGGGGTCTTGCTGCACAAGAATTTATTGGTTATATTCTTATATTCTCTCAAATTATTCCTCCAGCAAAATCATTAACAACATCATATTACTATATCCAGAAAGGAAGTGCTGCTGCTGAAAGGATCTATCAGATATTAGATACTAAAAACAGAATTACTGATATTCAAAATCCAAAACAAGTAAAATTACTAAATAACCAAATTGAATTTAAGGACGTGTCTTTTAAATATGGAAATCATGAAGTCTTATCTCAAATCAACTTTAATATACCTAAAGGAAAAATTATTGCATTAGTAGGGCAATCAGGAAGTGGAAAATCAACGATAGCAGATTTACTTGCTAGGTTTTATGACATTAACAATGGTGCAATATTAATTGACAACAATAATATAAAAGAAATCGCACTTGCTGATTTAAGAAGCTTAATGGGTATCGTGAGTCAAGAATCTATCTTATTTAATGATACTATTTTCAATAACATCAGATTAGGTAAATTAAAAGCGACTGAACAAGAAGTAATTGCAGCTGCAAAAGTTGCAAATGCTCACGATTTTATACTAGAAACAGAATGTGGGTATCAAACTAATATTGGAGATAGAGGGAATAAATTATCTGGTGGGCAAAAACAAAGATTAAGCATAGCTAGAGCTATTCTTAAAGACCCTCAAATTCTAATATTAGATGAAGCTACCTCCTCACTTGATACTGAATCAGAGAAACTAGTACAAGATGCACTAAATAAATTAATGACTGCTAGAACTTCACTAGTAATAGCACACAGATTATCAACAATACAAAATGCAGATGAAATCTTAGTTCTCGATAAAGGGATAATCATTGAAAGAGGGACACATCAAGAGCTAATTTCTAGAAATGGGCATTACAAAAAACTATCAAATTTGCAATCATTTGACTAATATAGAAAATTATTATAGGGATATCGGATCTCATGTAATTTCTTGATTCTTCTATACATTTCATTCCTCATTTCATCAAAATGAGTTTTATTCAATGCGGAAATAAACATTGTATCTCCTCCCATTTTAGCCATCCAAGTTTTTTGCAATTCTTCTAATGAAAAATTCTCTTTAGCTACTGGAGTTAAATCATCATCATCCTTTTCTATAAAAGTATAATTATCAATTTTATTAAACAATAACAGTGTAGGTTTTTCATTTATCCCAAGTTCAGAAATTGTTTTATTTACTACATCGATATGATCCTCAAAATTAGGATTTGAAATATCTACTAAATGAATTAAAAAATCTGCTTCTCGAACTTCATCTAATGTTGATTTAAAACTTTCTACTAATTGATGTGGCAACTTTCTAATAAAGCCAACTGTATCTGTTAACAAAAATGGCAAATTACCTATTACTACTTTTCGAACAGTAGTGTCCAATGTTGCAAAAAGCTTATTCTCTGCAAATACTTCTGATTTTGCAAGTTTATTCATGAAGGTAGATTTCCCTGCATTTGTATATCCAACTAATGCAACCCTTATCAGATGTTCCCTGCCTTTTCTTCTTGTAGAAGATTGCTTGTCAATCTTTTGTAGCTTCTTTTTTAATAGTGCTATTTTATCTTTAATAATTCTTCTATCTGTTTCAATCTGAGTTTCCCCAGGACCTCTCATTCCAATTCCTCCTTTTTGCCTTTCAAGATGCGTCCACATTCTTGTAAGTCTTGGTAATAAATATTGATATTGAGCGAGCTCTACTTGTGTTCGTGCTTGGGCAGTTTTTGCTCTACTTGCAAAAATATCAAGTATCAAATTACTTCTATCAATTATTTTACACTTATTCTGAAAAATCTGCTCAATATTTCTTATTTGTGAAGGAGTTAAATCATCGTCAAAAATAATAATCTCAATTTCATTTTCCTCAACATACTCGCGTACTTGTTCTATTTTTCCCTTACCGAGAAAAGTCTTATTATCTGGATGAGGTAATCTTTGAATAAAATTTCTGATAGGTTGAGCGCCAGCAGTCTTTGCCAAAAAGGCTAATTCATTTAGATACTCATAAGCCTGATCTTGTGTGGAATCAGGAGTTATTAAGCCAATCAGTATTGCCTTCTCCATTTTATAATTACATCTGTTTTTGTTTGCGGTTTCTAATAAAACTTTGTATAAATATAATCATGGCAAATACACTCGCAGACATCATTATTACTACTCGTATTGCTGCAATAGTATCATCTCTAGAAATAGCGCCTGTAAGAGGCTTGAATAACCCTGCTAATGCTACTAATGTTAAAACAACTGCAATATGAGAAATAACTTTATTTTCATTTTTTATACCTGTTGTACACAGAAATAAAATAACTCCAATAAAAGTAGGTATAAGTGCAGTTATTGATGGAGTTTCTGAAGTAAAATAAGCCCATAATGGGAAAAGGATTAAACTAATTGAATTGATTAAGTTAGCTCGTACTGTAGTCATATCTTATAGTAATTTTAAGTTAATTGAAACGCAAATAAACAAAATTATTAGATTAAATTTTAGTAATTTCACAGCTTTAATTTACATTATATGAAGATTCCAGGAATAATTATTACTTTATTGCTATGCGGTCAAATCTTTGCTCAAGAAACATTCCCTGTAAATGGGGTTGCAGAAAATTTTGAACCGGTTTATGCTTTTACAAATGCCCATATTGTAATTAACCCTAGCAATGAAATTGAGAATGGGATATTACTAATACAAGGAAATAAAATAATTGCTGTAGACAGTAATCTTAACATCCCAGATGGAGCAATTATATTTGACCTAAATGGAGATTATATTTACCCTTCATTTATCGATTTATACTCAGATTATGGACTGCCAAAAATACAAGCAAGTAAGTATAGCTATCGACCACAATACGAAAGCAAAAAGTCTGGGGCTTACCATTGGAATGAGGCAATTCATCCTGAAATATCCGCTAGTAACGAGTTCATTACAAATAATAAAGCCGCAAAAACATATTTAGAAAATGGTTTTGGAATGGTCCTTACACATCTTCAGGATGGTATATTAAGAGGTTCCGGAGCTTTTGTATCGCTCTCAGGAAAATCAGATAATGAAAACATATTAATCGAAGAAGGTGCCAGTTTTTTTTCTTTCAAGAAAGGAGTTTCAAGACAAAAAACACCCACATCATTAATGGGAAGTATTGCTTTAATAAGACAACTTTTTTTAGATGCTGAATGGTACGAAACACAAAAAAATCAAACCAATTTATCCTATGAGGCTTTTATTAATCAACAAGAATTACCAAAAATATTTAGAGCTAATGATGAGTTAGATTATAGTAGAATTTTTAAAATTGCTGATGAATTTGAAGTTGATTTTATTATAAAAGGAAATGGGAAAGAGTTCTTAAGAATTGATGATGTTATATCAACAGGATTCCCTGTAATTATTCCTTTAAATTTTCCAAATTCTTATGATATAAGCAATCCAGAAAGCACCGAGTGGATTAGCTTACAGAAATTAAAAAACTGGGAATCTGCTAGGTATAACCCCTCAATTATTGCCCAACATGACATTGAATTTTGCATCACCTCTTCTAATTTAGAGAGTCCGAAAGACTTCTTAAAAAATCTAAGAATTGCTATCAAAAAAGGATTAAGCAAAACAGATGCTCTAGCTGCGCTCACTACTACTCCAGCAATACTTATTAATGCACAAGAAAAAGTAGGGACTCTAAAAAGTGGGATGCTCGCTAATTTTATTATTTGTTCTGACGACATCTTTACAAATGGTAAAGTGTATGAAAATTGGACCTTGGGAGAGCAACACATTATTAGTGAAAAACAAAATATTGATATTAGAGGGTATTACACTTTGAATTCTGATGAATTTGAAAACCAACTAATAGTAATTGAAGGCCGTAAAGAAAAACCTAAAACTACCTTCTATAAATTAGATTCTACCGCAATTAATACAACTTTAGACGAAAATAATCTTACTCTTTCGAATAATGATGGTAGTTTTAGAGCTATTGGAAAATTTATTGATAATGAAATTAATGGAAGATATCAAGATGGGGAAGGGATCTATCATTCATTTAATATGATTAGAGATTCTTTAAGAGTAGCAGATAATGATGAAGTTACCGAAAATGAAAATCAAGCAGAAATCCCATCAGTTTGGTTCCCAAATAAAGCATTTGGATTTGAAAAAAAACCAAAATACAAAAACATCCTCTTTAAAAATGCAACAGTTTGGACTAATGAATCAGAAGGAATATTGGAAAATACAGATGTAATTATTTCTGAAGGAAAAATAATAGGGATTGGCTCATTATTGAACCCTATTGATTATTTGAAAGAAGTAGAATACCAAACTATTGATGCGTCAGGCATGCACCTCACTTGTGGAATAATTGATGAGCACTCTCACATTGCAATTAGTAAAGGAGTCAATGAGGGCAGTCAAGCAGTCTCTGCTGAAGTAAGAATAGGAGATGTTATTAATCCTAACGATCATAATATTTATCGCCAATTAGCTGGAGGGACAGTTGCATCCCAACTTTTACACGGATCAGCAAATCCTATTGGGGGTCAATCAGCTATAATAAAATTAAGATGGGGAGCTTCAGCAGAAGAAATGAAAATTAGTGATGCAGATGGATTTATAAAATTTGCATTAGGGGAAAATGTAAAACAAAGTAATTGGGGGAGCTTTGAAAAAATAAGATTTCCTCAAACTAGAATGGGAGTTGAACAAGTATTTTATGATGCTTTTTACAGAGCAAAAGAATATCAAAAAAGTTGGAATAATTATAATCACTTAAGCATTAAAGAGAGAAGAAATGCAGTTCCTCCAAGAGAAGATTTAGAACTTAATGCTTTAGTTGAAATCCTAAATTCTGAAAGATTTATTACTTGTCATTCCTATGTCCAGTCTGAGATCAATATGCTAATGCATGTTGCAGATTCAATGGGGTTTATAGTAAATACTTTTACGCATATCTTAGAAGGATATAAAGTAGCTCATAAAATGCATGAACATGGTGCTGGAGGGTCAACTTTCTCTGATTGGTGGGCTTATAAATTTGAAGTAAATGATGCTATTCCTTACAATGCAACTTTACTAAATAATGCTGGAATTGTTACGGCTATCAACTCTGATGATGCAGAGATGGGGAGGAGATTAAATCAAGAAGCAGCAAAAGCTGTAAAATATGGGGGAACATCAGAAGAAGATGCCTGGAAGATGGTAACATTAAATCCGGCTAAATTACTTCATCTGGAAAGTAAAATGGGAAGTATTAAGATTGGGAAAGATGCTGATATAGTACTTTGGACTAATAACCCTTTGTCTATTTACGCAAAGGTTATACAGACTTATGTTGATGGTCGATTAATGTTTGATATAGAGACTGACAAAAAATTAAGAGAAAGAGATAGAATAGAAAGAATGCGAATCATAAAACTAATGAGTCAAGAAAAAAATGGAGATAAAAAACAAGCTCCAAAAAAAGAAGAAGAGATACTATACCATTGTGATACTGAATATGAAGAATAAACTATTTACAACAATAATTACGATAATAATTACGATAAGTACAAATGCTCAAAAACCAACTCTATTTATCGGAGGGACAGCACATCTAGGTAATGGTGAGGTGATTAAGAACTCAGCTATTAGCATATTAAATGGAAAATTTGAATTAGTAGCTGATGCCAGTGTTATTAGAATAGATCCTTCTGCTTTTGATACTATACATAAAATTTATGGCAAACATATTTATCCGTCATTTATTGTGCCAAATACTACAATCGGAATTACTGAAATTGATGCCGTACGTGCATCCAATGATTACCGAGAGACAGGAGAGATAACTCCACATGTAAGAGCATTAATTGCCTATAACACAGACTCCAAGATTGCAAAAACTGTTCGTTCAAATGGAGTATTAATTGCACAAGTTACTCCTAGAGGAGGGGTGGTTTCTGGTCAGTCATCTATCATGTATTTAGATGGAGATAATTGGGAGGATGCAAAATTAAAAGCTGATGATGGAATTCATCTAAATTGGCCAAACTCTTATTACAATACCGGTTGGTGGGCTGAGCCAGGAGATACTAAACAAAATAAAGAGTATAAAAATAGACTATCAGAAATAGAAAAACTCTTTAGAAAAGCTAATTCTTATGCAATTTCATCTGAAATCATGGATTTAAAAATGGAAAGCATGAAAGGAATCTTTGATGGAAGTAAGAATCTATATATTCATACTAATAGTGCTAGTGATATTCGTGATGCAGTCAACTTCGCAAAAAGCTATAACATTACTAAAATCGTGATCGTTGGAGGAGAGGATGCTCTTTCTGTTAGTGATTTACTCATAGAAAACAATATTTCGTTAATTCTAAATAGGATACACAGATTACCAAAATCACAAGACAGCCCAATTGACGAGCCTTTTTTACAAGCTAAAAAACTGCAAGAGAAAGGGATATTATTTTGCCTGAGCTATGCAGGAGATATGGAGGCCATGGGAGCTAGGAATCTCCCATTTACCGCAGGTACAGCAATAGCATATGGACAAGATTATGAGAAAGCAGTGGAGTCTATTACACTAAGTCCTGCCAAGATATTAGGAATTGATAATGTAACCGGTTCTATTGAAAGCGGGAAGAATGCCACCTTTTTTATTAGCACTGGAGATGCTTTAGATATGAGGACTAATAATGTAGAGAAAGCCTTTATTAAAGGAAATATAATTGATTTGAACAACCACCAGAAAGAACTTTTTGAAAGATATAAAGCCCATTAAATAAAATTAACAGTAATTATCTATTAATAACCAATATTCTTTCTTACCCTATTTAAAACTTCACTAGCAATAATCCTAGCTTTATCCGCTCCTTTTTGTAATTCCTTTTCTATAATCTCCTTATTCTCCATTAAGTACTTAAATCTTGCTCTCTCATCAGAAAACTTATTACAAATTAATTCAAAAAGCTCTTGTTTCGCATGTCCATAACCAAAATTTCCAGCCTGGTATTTTAATTTCATTGTATTAGCTTGTTCTGTATTAGAAAGTAGAGAATACAAATTAAACACATTACAATTAGCAGTATCTTTTGGGTCTTCTAATGAAACAGAATCAGTCTGAATATCCATTATCTGCTTTCTAAGCTTTTTATCTGTGAGAAAAATATCAATAAAATTATTATATGACTTGCTCATTTTTTGACCATCTGTACCTGGGACAACCATTACTCTTTCATCAATCTTAGTTGATGGGAGTACAAAAGAATTTGGATATTTATGATTAAATGCTCCTGCAATATCACGAGTAATCTCTAAATGTTGTGCTTGATCTTTCCCAACAGGCACAATATCAGCATCATATAACAGAATATCAGCAGCCATTAGTACAGGGTAAGTAAAAAGTCCTGAATTTACTTCTGAAAGTCTGCTAGCCTTATCCTTAAAAGAATGAGCATTAGCAAGCATAGGAAAAGGAGTAAAACAATTCAAATACCAATTAAGCTCACAAACCTCTGTTACATCTGATTGTCTATAAAATAAATTATTCTCTGTATCAAAGCCAAATGCAAGCCAAGCTGCAGCAGTTGCATATGTATTTTCTTTTAAGCTATCGGGATCTCTTAAGGTAGTGAATGAATGCAAATCAGCAATAAAAAATAAACTCTCATTTTTTTCATTTTTTGAAAGTTCAATTGCTGGGATAATTGCTCCTAGTAAATTTCCTAGATGTGGAGTCCCCGTACTCTGTATTCCTGTTAATATTCTTGCCATTTCATTATAAATTTGATTTGTAAAAATAGGATTTTTATCTTTGACCCCATGAAATGGATAGGCTATCTTTTTAGTTCTCTTTGGAGATTATGGTTTTTGACCGTATTTATATTGGTCTTTATATTATTTATGCCTTTATTATTATTCTTCACAGCAATAATGCAGAACCATATTATTGTAGCTCATTTAACAAGATACTGGAGCAAAGCAACACTTATGTTGTCATTTTTATTCCCAAGAGTTGAATGGGAAGAAAAAATTGACAAGAATACAAACTATATTTTCTGTCCAAATCATGTTTCAACACTTGATATCCCATTGATTCTCTCTGTATTACCCGTTCCATTGCAATACATTGGGAAAGCAGAAATTGCAAGACTCCCATTATTTGGCTACTTCTATAAAAATAATTCGGTTATTGTAAATCGTGAAAACAAAAGAGATTCTTATATTGCTTTCTTAAAGGCTGGAGAACGTCTAAGCAAAGGTCTAAGTATGTGTATTTTCCCAGAAGGAGGTATCCCAAAAAGTAATATGATACTTAAAAAATTTAAAAATGGGCCTTTTCGTTTAGCAGTGGAACAAAACATTACTATTATCCCGATTACTCTTGCTAATAATAAAAAGCTATTTCCTCAAGAATATTTTAGAGGAAGGCCTGGCAGCCCAATAGTAAAAGTGCATAAAGCTATTCATATAAATAATTTAGAGCAAAAAACCATTGAAAATTTGAAAAAGCTAGTTTACAATACTATTTTTGTAGAATTAAAGAATTATGAAAAATAAAATAACTGTTAATGACAAACTAATTGATGATCTTTCTCGATTAGCAAAACTAAGATTTAATAAGGACTCGTCTAAAAAAATGAAGGAAGATTTAGAGACAATCCTTGGTTTTATTGGAAAATTAGGAGAAGTCAATACTGATGATATTGAGCCATTAGTATATATGAGTAGTGAGGTTAATGTCTTACGTGAAGATAAAATATCAAATGAAGTTTCTCAAAAAAATGCATTAAAGAATGCTCCTCAAAAAGATTCTGATTATTTTAAAGTACCTAAAGTATTAAAAAAATAACTATATCTTAAACCAGCTTTTTGCTCTCTCTTTATTTTTTACAGAAAAAGACTCATCTTTAAATACAAACTCATTTGTATTAATATTATAGTTATAATCTAAACCCCATTCTTGATGATTCTGGGCTACATCTTCAATAGCATTCATAATGAAATGTATTTCTTGATCAGTCATAGTTGGATGGACTGACATCCTAATCCATCCCGGCTTTAAAGACAAATCTCCACGCTCAATCTGATTTGTAATACTCTTAGAATAATTAGCATCCACATCAAGCAAAATATGTCCATAAGTTCCTGCACAGGAGCATCCTCCTCTCACCTGAATTCCATATCTATCATTTAATAATTGTACTCCAAGGTTAAAATGCAAATCATCAATATAAAAAGAATATACCCCTAACCTGTCTAAAAAGTTATCAGCAAGAACATGAACATTATCAAGTATGGAAAATTTACTCCAAATAATTTTACCTAACTCATGTTCTCTTTCTAATATATTTTTTACTCCCATCTTATCCTTTAATTGTATAGCAAGTGCTGTCTTAATCGTTTGTAAAAAAGCAGGCGTCCCTCCATCTTCTCGCTCCTCAATATCATCAACATACTTTCGACCTCCCCAAGGAGTAGTCCAACGAACAGTCCCCCCCCCAGGATTATCAGGAACTTCATTACTATATAGGTTGCTATCAAAAATTAATACGCCTGTTGCTCCTGGGCCTCCAAGAAATTTGTGAGGAGAAAAATAGATTGCATCTAGCTTCTGGCTTAAATCTTCAGGGTGCATATTAATATCAATATAAGGGGCTGAGCAAGCAAAATCAACAAAACATAAACCATTATATTGATGCATAATCTTAGCTATCTCATGATATGGAGTAAATACTCCTGTTACATTTGAACAAGATGTTACTGCTGCTATTTTAAGCTCTCTATTAGAATATTTTTTTAATTTTTCTTTAAATAACTCTAGATCAATATGACCTTCTTCCGTATGTGGAATTAACTCTAACTCAGCTATAGTTTCTAGCCAAGATGTTTGATTAGAATGATGCTCCATATGCGTAACAAAAACAATTGGACGATTCTTAATACTAATCTGGCCTTTATATTTCTCATGTATTTTTAGCCCTAATATCCTTTGGAATTTATTTACAAGCATTGTCATGCCAGCACCAGCGGAGATAAGCACGTCGTTATTATTAGCTCCTACATGATCTTTAATAATCTGTGATGCCTCATTAAATGCTAAGCTCATAGTTGCTCCTGTAGTAGAAGTTTCTGTATGCGTATTCGCTACAAATGGAAAGATTTCAGATTTTAATCGGTCTTCGACAGCAAGATGCATTCTTCCACTTGCAACCCAATCAGCATAAATAATTTTTTTTTCTCCAAAAGGAGACGTAAACATTTGATCTCTACCAATTATACCCTCTCTAAAATCTTCGAAATATTTCTCTAAATTCATAATATTATCATTGTGACAAATTTACACCATTTTCATCAATTTTTAATATAGACTTAACTCCAAATTTTATAGATCTATTATCATCTATATGCCCAGATGGAAAAGAAAAGCAGATTGGAAAATCGCAATCTTCTAAATATGAATATATAATCTCTTCAGCTTTTTTACCATAAGAGATAGTGTTATCATGCATTTTCTGCATCCCTCCTACTATTAGGCCACTTAATTTATCAAACTTTCCATTTCTTTTTAAGTTGATAATCATTCTATCAATATGGTATAAATACTCATCTAAATCCTCAATAAATAAAATTTTTCCATCTGTAATTATATCTGAATCTGAGCCTAATAAAGAATATAGAATTGAGAGATTGCCACCAATAATTTCAGACTCTACTTTTCCATGAATATTAAACTCATGTGGATTACACTGAATAGTATAATGATCTTGAAAAAGGCACTTTCTTAAAGAATCTAAACTCTCAGCAGTATTTTCAGTAAAATTTATCGGCATAGTTGCATGCAAACTTGAAATACCTAAAGTATGTAAATGTGAATGTAACACAGTAACATCACTATAACCAATTATCCATTTAGGATTACTCGTAAGAACTGAAAAATTAATATTATCAATAATCTGCACAGTCCCATAACCACCCCTTGCACAAAATATTGCTTTAATACTTTTGTCATTAATCATCTCTTGTAAATCAGCTGCTCTTTGACTTTCTGTCCCTGAAAACTGATTATCTTCATTAAATAAATTCTCACTAAGGACAACTTCCAATCCCCAGCTATTTAATAATTTAATTGCAGGCTCTAAATCTACTTTCGAAACTTTCCTAGCAGTAGAAATAATGCCAATCTTGTTGCCTTTTTTTAATTTTTCAGGAATTATCATTTTTACTAATTAAACTTATCTTTGCGAAAATAATTTTTTTTCTGAGAACATGAATAAAAAAAGATATACCGTTACCTCTGCTCTACTTTATGCAAATGGGCCTGTACATATTGGTCATATTGCAGGGGCGTATTTGCCTGCTGATATTTATGTCCGATATTTAAAAGGGAAAGGTCATGATGTTACTTTTATTTCTGGATCAGATGAGCATGGTGCTGCAATTACTTTACAAGCTAAAAAAGATGCTGTGACGCCTAAAGAAATTATAGATAAATACCATGAAATAAATAAAAAAGCATTTAACGATTTTGGTATTAATTTTAGTATTTATCATAGGACTTCGGAGAAATTACATCATGATACATCTCAAGAATTCTTTAAGCATCTTGATAAAGAAGACGTCTTTACAAAGAAAACAACTAACCAGTTCTATGACAATGAAAACAACCAATTCTTAGCAGATAGATATATTAGTGGATCATGCCCAAAATGTAATGAGGAAGATGCATATGGGGACCAATGTGAGAAATGTGGATCAACACTAAGCCCTGAGGAGCTAATTAATCCAAAATCAACTTTAAGTGGCAAAACTCCTATAAAAAAAGAAACTAGTCACTGGTACCTTCCCATGCAAAAACATGAAAAATGGCTAAAAGAATGGATTGAGAATGGAAATCTAAACGGGAAGAAACATCATAATCCAAAAAACTGGAAGAAACAAGTACTGGGACAATGTAAATCTTGGATTGATGGAGGGTTACAAGAACGAGCAATGACTCGTGATCTAGATTGGGGAGTAAAAGTTCCTACAAAAGATGCTGAAGGAAAGGTACTCTATGTATGGCTAGATGCTCCTATCGGTTATATTTCAGCTACAAAAAAATGGGCGAATGAAAATAATAAAAAATGGCAAGATTATTGGCAAGATGAAAACACTGAACTCATCCATTTTATTGGAAAAGACAATATTGTATTTCATTGTATTATTTTTCCAATCATCTTAAAATCACATGGAAATTATATCCTTCCTACAAATGTTCCTGCTAATGAATTCTTAAACTTGGAAGCTAAAAAACTTTCTACTTCTAAAAATTGGGCAATATGGCTCCATGAATATTTACAAGATTTTAAAGGTCAAGAAGATGCTCTTAGATACGCTCTTTGTTCTACCGCTCCAGAAAATAAAGACACGGATTTCACCTGGACAGATTTCCAAGCAAGAAATAATAATGAATTAGTCTCTATTTATGGAAACTTCATCAATAGAGTAGTTGTATTAACTAATAAATACTGGGAGGGGATTGTGCCTGCACAAAATAATTTAGACGAATATGATAAAGATGTTTTAAATAAATTATATAAATTTCCTGATAAGATTGGAGATTCTATTGAAAAATTCAGATTTCGTGAAGCTCTAGCAGAATTGATGAATCTAGCAAGATTAGGCAATAAATACCTTGCTGAAACAGAACCTTGGAAAATCAAGAAAATAAATGAGAGCAGAGCAGAGACGATAATGAATATATCCATACAAATTGCAGCATCATTAGCTATACTCTCTGAACCATTTATGCCATTTACCTCTAAAAAATTGACAAATATGCTAGAAATAAAAAATATTACCTGGGATGATACTAAGTCACTTATTATTATAGATAATCATAAAATAAACTCAGCATCTCATTTATTTGAAAAAATTGAAGACGAAACAATTCAGTCTCAATTAAAAAAATTAAAATCTTAATTTTATTGTACCTTTAACCAAAATTGATACTATGAAAAAAATATTTCTATTGCTTCCTCTTGTAATAATCAATATGACTTCTTATTCACAATGTAATGGAAGATATGAAACAGAAATATTTAATTCTGTGAGTGTTACAGAGGTTAATTATTCAGATGTATATAATGACGATAGACATTTAATAGACATCTATACCCCTAATGGAGATACTGAAATAAATAGACCATTAATAATTTTTGCTCATGGCGGATCTTTTATGGGCGGAGAGAAAGATCTAGCAGATTGTGTTGATTTTTGCAGCTCATTTGCCAAAAAAGGATATGTAACTGCATCTGCAAATTATCGTCTTGTCTCTGCTGCAGATCAACAAGACTTTGTTTTATCCCAAGAAAAACAATATGAAACTATTCTAAAAGCTGTTTCTGATATAAAATCCGCAATTCGATATTTTAGAAAAGATTTTACAACAAATAACACATATGGGATTGACACAAGCACAATATTTATTGCCGGATCTTCTGCCGGAGCGGTTACTATGCTTCATTTAGCATATATTGATGCTATATCTGACCTGCCAACTTCAGTTACAGATGTGTTGGGAAACACTTTCAACCCTCATAATATTATTACTACACTTGGAGGCAGTTTAGAGGGAGATGCAGGAAATAATGGATATAGTTCTAAAGTTAGTGGTGTTGTTAGTTTTGCAGGAGGGATTAATGATGTTAATTGGATAGATTCGGAGGACGAACCGCTAGTAAGTATTCAAGGAGATGCTGATCAAACTGTAAGCTACAATTGTAGTTATGGCATGGGATTCCCTACAATTGTAGAGCTCTGTGGTAGTGGAGAGATGCATCCACAAGCAAACACAGTTAACCTAATCAATGATGTACTTGTTCTTCCTGGCGCAGAACACGACTGGTTCCCATCTGGGAATAGTGATTCTAGATTTGTAGATGCAATTGAATTTACTACTAATTTCTTATATCCATTATTACCCTGTAATCAATCAACCTCAGTATCAGAAATCAATAAAACAAAAAAAGAATTAATGACAATTACCGACGTATTAGGAAGAAATACAATCGAAATTACAAACACTCCTTTATTATATATATATAATGATGGCAGTGTTGAACAAAAAATCATTATTCAATAATGGCAGTCTTTTCACAATTTTGAATATGAAAAAAGCAAGAAATACTAAAATACTATTTAGCAAAAAACCTTCTAAGAAATCAACATTCAGAAATAAACAAAATAAAAAAACCCAAGATAATGATGGGAAAATAAGGCTAAATAAATTTATTGCAAATACTGGCATATGCAGCAGACGAGAGGCAGATAAATTTATTGCCGCCGGAGTAGTATCAGTCAATGGAATTGGAGTAACAGAGATGGGGCTAAAAGTAAGCTCAATAGATGTTGTTAAATTCAATGGGCAAAAATTAAAATCACACACACCAAGATATGTCTTGTTAAACAAGCCTAAGAACTACTCTGGAAGGATTGACAGTGGGACAAATACAACATCAGTCATGAGCTTAGTTTCTTCTGCATGCAAAGAAAGAATATCTCCAGTTGACAAATTAACTAAAATAGAAACTGGTCTTTTACTTTTCACAAATGATACTGATCTAGCAAAGAAACTGGCTACTAGTAATCAGAGAATTAAATCAATCTACCAGATTACTATTGACAAAAATTTAAAACAAGTAGACTTAGAAAAAATACGAGATGGTTTTTTTATAAATGGAAAAAATCATAAGCTAGATTCAATCTCCTATATACAGAATAAAGACAAGAATGAAATTGGAGTTGAACATAGTAAGGGAGGAGTAAGATATGTCAAAAATATTTTTGAAAATCTAGACTATAAAGTCACAAAGCTTGATAGAGTATTTTTTGGAGGATTAACCAAAAAAGATTTACCAAGGAAGCACTGCAGGCACCTTACACAAGATGAAATAAACATTCTAAAAAGACTATAAATATAATATTTACGTTATTATTCTGATTATCGTATTTTTAGCATATCAATGAAAGAATTATTTAATCGAATATTTAAGGCTTTACTTATAACTATCTTCACAATAGGCAGTATTACTTTCTTCTTTACAACTTATTTCGCAGATGATATTGAAGATAGTGTAATCAATACTATTCAAAATAAATTAGAAACCTCTTTATTATTCGATCAAGTAGAGTTTACTATATATGATAATTTTCCATCTGCATCAGTAAAGATTACAAACCTATTAGCTCTTGAGTCTTCAGGTTTTAATAACGATACACTTATTTATTCTAAGAAAACATATTTTGAAATAAGCCTATTTGATATCATTAATAAGAGCTATGATTTAAAAAGTGTTATAGTTACTGATGCGCAACTTAATATTAAATATAATACTGAGAATATCCCTAACTTCCTAATCTTCAAAAGAAACCCTGAAGCAGGAGATAGCATTACTATTAATAAAATAATCTTTCTTAATACTGAATTTAATTATCTAAAAGAAAATGCCAAACTTGATATGAGCCTTGATATTAGTAGGTCAATCATTTCAATTGACAAAGAAGATTATACATTTAATACATCAGGGTTCTCTAATAAGATCATTGTGAGTAATTCTGATTATCTAAATAAGAAAAAATTCAACTTTACTGCTAAGACAAAACTTATTAAAGATACTTTTAATATTTCAAAATCAAAAATAGAAATAGAGGGCCTACTTTTTGAAATAAGTGGAGGCATATATAACTGGAATGCTGTTAACCTAAAAATTAGTGGCGAAAAACAGGATATTAATAAGATGATTACGAATATCCCATATAGTATTCAGAAAACTCTTCATCCATTTATAGCAAACGGAAATATTTCCTTCAATAGCTACCTAAAAGGTATAATAAACAAAGAAAAAAACCCCTCTCTTGAACTAGATTATCATATTACAGAAGGGGAATTTAAGTTAAAGAACATTCCGTTCTCTCTAAATAATATTCAAATGAGTGGCAGTATCACAAATGGAGAAACTCAAGACTTTCATACTACTAAGATTGAAGCGCACGAATTTAAAGCAAGAACTAATAACGGCTATATTGATGGAGTTTTTACACTTAGTAATTTAAATAATTATTTTTTAAATACTCAATTTACATCCTCTTGGGATATGTCTTCTGTTAATCAATATTTTGAAGACTCTCCTTTTATTGAGCTTAGTGGAAAATTATTTTCAAAGACTAACTACAAAGGGAATATCTCTTTCAATAATAGTTTTAAAAAAATGTTTCTAAGTTCAAATCATAAATCTGATATTATATTTAAGGATATAAATTTTTATTATAATATTTTTCCATTAAAATTTTCCTTTGAGCATGCTGACTGTGAAATTAATAATAATACTGTTTTAGTAAAAGAAAGTAAATTAACTATCTCTGAAACTGATATTAATTTTAAAGGAGAAATTGTAAACTTAATTGCTTATATTCTAAATGAATCTCCAAAGATATACCTTGATGGAATTACTAAATCAACTTACACAAACTTTTCTGAGATCATGACATTGGGAGACCTCTCAGATAAAAAGGCTAATACTACTCTCCCAAACTGGATTTATGCGAATACAAATCTTAATATTATGAATCTTTCTTACAATAATTTTACTGCATCAAATATAGAAGGAGATATTTCCTACAAAAAAAATATCCTTAATTCTAATTCAATAAGTGCCACAACACTTAATGGAGAAGTAGATGGAAGTTTTATTTTAAAAGAGCCTAAAAATAAACATCTTCAATTACTATGCAATCTTAATGCTAAAGAAATTAATATCAGAAACTCATTTGATGCATTCAATAATTATGGACAATCCTTTATTAAAAAAGAAAACTTAAAAGGTATAGGCACGGCTCAATTAGACATTGAAGTGCATTGGGATCCTAATTTTATACTAAACAAGAAAAAGTTAAAGGCGAAATCTCATCTTATAATTGAAAAAGGAGAACTTATTGATTTTAGCCCATTAGAAAGCCTCTCATCATATGTGAGTGTGAATGAGTTAAGGCATGTTAAATTCTCAAATTTAGAAAATACGATTGAAGTTGCTGATGAAATCATTACAATCCCTACAATGGAAATAAAATCTTCAGCTCTTTCTGTATTTCTATCTGGGGTCCATACCTTTGAGCAAAATATTGATTATGATATAAAATTATTATTGTCAGAATTACTATCTTCAAAATTTAGAAAAGAAAATACCGAAATTAATAAATTTGGAGTAGAGGAGAAAGATGGAGAAATATTTAATACTGTCTATTTAAAAATGACTGGAAATACCGAAAACCCTAAAATATCTTTAAATAAGATACGTTTTATGGAAGATGTAACTAAAGGCATCAAAAAAGAAAAAGAAGTAATTACTAAAATAATTAAAGAAGATATCTTACAGATCCAGAAAAAGATAAAAGAAGAAGAAGGGCAAGAAATTGATATTGAATGGAATCCTGAATTATAAGAATGGACATATACTCTAAAAAACAAAAATGGAAACTTACCTTAATTGGGATAGCAATTATTATTGGGCTTTCTTCCCTTTTTGTTACAAATACTCTTGTAAATGAATTAAAAAGTGAAGAAAGGCAAAAGATAGAACTTTGGGCCCAAGCTACAAAACACCTTGTTAATTTAACTGGTGAGGGAGACTACTCGTTAGCTATCAAAGTAATCTCAGATAATAATAATATCCCGGTTATTCTAGTAGATGCATGTGACAGTATTCTAGAGAGCAGGAACTTCCAGTTCTATACAAAAGTAGATAGTTTCTTACTTCGTAAAGGGATACTAAGTACTACTAAAATCACTCCAAAATTTTTAAGAGAAGAACTAAATAAAATAAAAGAAAATGGAGATGAGCCTATTGAAATTAATATTATTGGCGATAAACAATGGATTTACTATAAAGACTCAGCATTACTAAATAGATTGCGATATTACCCTATTTATCAATTAGTATTTATTGGGATATTTATGTTTATAGCTTACTTTACATTCAGCGCGAGTAGAAAATCAGAACAAAATAAAGTCTGGGCAGGCATGGCAAAAGAAACTGCACATCAAATTGGGACCCCCCTTTCTTCATTAATGGCCTGGGTAGAACTCTTAAAAGAAAAAGAAGGGGTTAATGAAATGGCAATAGAAATGGGGAAAGATATTAACCGGCTAGAAACTATTACAGATAGATTCTCAAAAATTGGATCAAAATCAGAATTAGTGGAAACAAATATTATTGGAGTAATATCACGCTCAATAGAGTACTTAAAATCAAGAATGTCTGTTAATACTACATTTTTAATAGATGCTCCTGAAAAAGAACTTTTTATTCCATTAAACAGCATCCTATTTGAATGGGTTATTGAAAATCTAGTAAAAAATGCTGCTGATGCAATGAAAGGAAAAGGGGAGATATCTATAGGCATAAGTGAAGAAGAAAATAATGTTACTGTCAATATTTCAGACACAGGAGAGGGGATTGACAGATCTATTATTAAAAATATTTTTAAACCAGGAGTGACTTCTAAAAAAAGAGGGTGGGGACTTGGCTTGTCGCTGTCAAAAAGAATTATTGAAGAATATCACAAAGGGAGAATATTTATAAGTCAATCTGAAAAAGGGATTGGCACTACCTTTACAATTAGACTTTCTAAGAAATTACATTCCACAGCTTCCTAAATTATTTTTATTCAAATAATTCTGATGATATTCTTCTGCTCTGTGAAATTTATCTGCAGGATTTAGCTCAGTTACGATAGGATTCTTCCAGTTGTTTTTTTGTTGTTTTATTGAATTCTCAACGATACTCTTTTGTTCTTTTGAATAATAAAATACTACAGATCTATATTGAGAACCTTTATCAGCTCCTTGCCTATTCAGTGTTGTAGGGTTATGGTTATCCCAAAAAATTTGTAATAACTCTAAGAAACTAATTATATCAGAGTTAAAATAAAGATGAACTACCTCAGCATGATTAGTATCTCCTTTACATACTTGCTGATATGTTGGGGCTTCAGTATTCCCACCCATATAACCAACGGATGATAAATAGACTCCATTGATTTTCCTGAAAATTTTCTCTACATTCCAAAAACAACCTGCTCCAAATGTAGCCTGTTCTAGATTTTCATAAGGTTTAAACTGTATACTTAATGAATTTACACAATGACGCGTATCTTTATCTGTAATCTTTTCTCCATGAAATACATGCCCTAAATGCCCGTCACATTTTGAACAACAAATTTCTGTTCTTACTCTTCCTCCACTTAAATCTTCATGCCTAATAATAGCTCCTTCAATCTCATCATCAAAAGAGGGCCATCCACATCCAGAATTAAATTTTGTTTTTGATTCATAAAGAGGAGATTCGCATGCCCTACAAATAAATACTCCTGGCTCAAAGAAATCATTATACTTTCCGGTAAAAGGAGGCTCAGTACCTTTATCTCTTAATATTTTTTTTTCAGCAGAGCTTAGATGAGAGAAATAATCTGTTTTCATTTTCTAATTTATACAAAAATAACACTAAATTATAACTCTTGAATCTCAAATTTTGGAGAACCTTTCTCTCCTAAATCATTATAGAAATCTATAAAACGCATCTTGAAATAGCGATCTGAAACATCTTTAATTATATATATTAAGTCAGGTTTTATAGTATATCCCTGATTGTTAAAATCAAAGACTTTCCAATTATACCCAATTTCATTCTGATATTGAGAAAAATTATAGGTATTAATAAATCCTAGATTAATTTCCTCAAAAGAGTTAACAGTATCTTTAGCAATCAAGACATTATTTAGATAGTTTGTTAGAACTCCTGTAACAAGGTATGCTGGCGTTTCAGAATTATCAATAAAAAGATGGGTGTATTGTGTAAAAACTAAATCCCAGCTCTTTTTCTCAGGTTCAATAGTTACAATACTATTATCATTAAATGACACATATTGATAATTAAAAAGACTATCTTTATTTATCTCTATACTCTTCATTTCTGTGTTATCTAAATTAGCATATGTAATAATAAAGGATGTGTTGTTGAAAGAGTCTATTTTAATTTTTCTATAGCCCCTTTGGCTACCATCAATATTGTATCCCCTATCAAGAATATAAGTACTAGTACTTGCAATGTTATTAAAAGCTGTCCCGCTATAAACTCCTTCTGGGCTATCCCATTTCCATACAAGATTTGTAATAGAGACAGGGTCCTCAAATATATGATCTTCTAATTCACATATTTGGCTAAAGGTTGATGAGTTAAGAATAATATGAGAGCCATAATTAGAGGATTCAAATGCTAAGTCCCAATCATCTTTTGTATTGCTTGAAACTATACTATTTTCAGAAGCACTATAATATATTTGTTGACTATAATCAATCCCCATATTAATTTGTTTTACTTGTATTTCTCCCATAGGATGTTTCTCTATCGCAATTTCATTCCTCTCACAGCTAATACATAATAAAACCATACAGACAAGGGCTACTCTGTTCATAAATTTAATTTTAAACTAAGAAAAAATGTTCTACCATAGCTAACAGCAAGACTATTATTTGAATATGAGTGTATCGCATCCGTATTATTTATTTGCGTAATATTAGTTATATTTAGTAAATTTTTCCCTCCTAAAGATAATATAAAAACCTCATTTATTCTTCTATTAATTGATATATCTAATAAGCTGTAGGCTCCTATATATGATTCGACTATATTTTCTTCATCCAGTAAAAAAACAGGGATCTTGCCTACATATTTATAGAATATATTTAACTTATTCTTACTGTCAATATTGAAAATAGTACTAAAACTATAATCTGTCGAGAAGTTAAAATCTGGTAACATCTCCATATCCCCCAGTCTATTATATCTCCCTATATGAGAAAGCCCTATATTTATCTCTATTGGATTTCTAGCTATATTAATTTTAGTAGAGACTCCTTTTGTTTTATATTCTTCGATATTAAAATAGCTATATTGACCATTGATCGTTGTGGAATTAGTTAGGTCAATCTTATTAGATATCATATTATAAAATATATTCACGTCTGTTGTGATTACAGCTGTCGAAGTTGATAATTTATACGTATTGCTTAATTGATAATTAGATGATGTTTCCGCTGAAAGGTTCTCATTTCCTACTATGTTGTGATTTATATCTACAAACTCTAAATATAATTCTTTTAGACTTGGAGCCCTAAATCCTTTTGCGATACCAAAACGTAATTTATATTCAGAAAAATCTAAAAGCACATTAAACGCAGGAATAAATGGAGCATTATAATTAGTATTATAAATAGCTCTAGCTGATGGCCTAAGTGTAATAATATCATTTGGTTTGTACTCAATCGTAGTAAATAATGCATAGTCAGATTGAACTTGTCGAGTGTCTAGGATTCTATCTCCTTTTGCAGATTCTGATTGTGCCTCTATTCCAAATTGATATCCTATATCCTTATAATTGTTATTAGATATACTAGCTTTTGCTAGTATGAGATTAAATGATGAAGTATCTTGAGCAGTTGGGTCGTCTACTAATGTTGAAGAGAGTGTAGTAAGATCTTTATAAAACCTCTGTTTAACTCTCAAATAACTATTATACGCAAGCAGTACCTTTATATTATCGTTATTATTTTTAAAATTAATATTTGATCCTACATTCATTCTATTGGTATAGTAATATTCATCGAATGCATTTTCAAAATAAGGAGCTCTAGGCAGTCCGCGATTTATTATTTTTTCAGAAAACGATTCAATATAATTATACATCTTTAGATCATCCTCTTGTATATTATATTGTAGCTTGTTGACAAATTGTTCTTTCGGTTTCCATTGCTTAAACCTGTTCTCGTCTGCTAATTCCTGTGAAGGAATAAGTTTATACTGCTGATTCTCAGCCCAACCATTAAAAAAGTTTCTTTCAAACTGATAAATGATTATTTTATTTTTCAGATTTTTTGCTAACATAAAATCCAGATTATACTTCCCTACAGTTTCATAATATGAATTAAATGATTTATTAAATTCAGGATTTTTCTTAGTAATTATATTTATTGTTCCTGCAAGCGCATCTGTACCATATAAGGTAGATAAAGTCCCCTCTATAACCTCAATACGTTCAATATTGTTTAAGCTAATTTGAGAAAGATCAATATCTCCATTCAATCTTCCTATTACAGGAATTTCGTCAATTAATATTTTAACATTCTGACCTGAAATCCCCTGTAAAGAGATACTCGATCCTAGAATATTGTCCTGGGAGAGTCTAATATTTAGCTCTTTTTCTAAAACTTGTCCTAAGTCTGTAAACAAGCCTGACTCTAGTTTCTTACTTGTTATTATGCGAATCTTATGAACTGCTTCTTCAATAGATTTATCTGTTAACTGACCAGTTACTACTACCTCCTTGATATTCTTAAATAATATTGGGGCTTGATTATCATCTGTTTTAATCTCCTCTTGAGAGTAGGTTGTTTGAACATAACAACTAAGAAAAAAGAAGAGTATATATCTCACCGCTTTAATTAATCACTATACGCTCAGTTTTTTGCATCCCATCTGCATTGATTGAGATCATATAAATCCCTGGATTAAAACCTTCTATGTTAATAGTACGCGACATCAAACCATGATTATTTAATTCTGAAACATACCTTTCTCTACCAGAAACATCATAAATTCGGACTGTCACTTTAGAATTATCAGTACTTAAATCATATATCAATGTAAGTTCTTCATTTTTAGTTGCTGGATTAGGATAAATAGCAAAACTAGTTATTGAGTTTAAGTCGTTGACATCTGTACTTTGAATTAATTCAGTATTAAACTCAATATTTCCTGTGGAGGTGCCATCAAAATTTATAAATGTTAACCTCCAAATATTTCCTGATTTATCACGAAGAAAATAACAACGATCATCTACAATAACGTAGCTTCCTTGAAACTCTTTCCAATCATACCCAATTGTATTGATTGTAGTTGAAAAAGAGTGTAGGCTATAATCACTGTAGGTTAATGGGGATGAAATATTATCTACCTGAGCAACTTCTACACCAGCATTATGCAAGGTTCCAGTTACAGAATATGGCGTAAACCCTGCCTGAAAAGGATATAGCGTCATATATTTTGTAAACGTAATATCCCAATCATTTTTATTAGGCTCTCTATCTATCAGTTGATCATTGTCTAATGAATAATAAATAAAGTTCTTATCTGAATAATTTAATGCAGGTATAGACATGTTCATCTCATTACTTCCATCAAGATCAGCATATTTAATTTGATATTCACCAGATATTTTACTTTCTATCCATAGCTTTTTCCAGTTTTGATTTATTGTTTTAATCAGAAAAAGGGAATCCCCTACTACATGATGAGTTTGCATATTATATACCCCCCAACCATAATCAAGCCCTCCTGTTTGATTTATGTCAAATGCACCATACCCCCAACTAGTATCTGTATTGAACATCAGTTCCGAGAGATTATTTATGTCATTCGAACTAATATTGTTCCAAGAACTAATATCACCAAGATGGTAAGTATACAGTTCAACTCCCTTCCCATCATTTGTTCTAATACTTGACGAAAAGTTGTCCGTGCTAAATGCTATGTCCCAGTCTTGATTAGAGACATTTAAAACTTCTCCATTTTGCATGCTGTAGAAACTTTGATTCGTATAACCTGAGTTTAATGAAATCTGATTATTTTGACCAAATAAATTCAAATATAATAGAACGTTAAGACTAATTAGTAATATTTTTTTCATGATAAATAATTTTGTGTGCAAACTTAATAAATACTATAAAAGCAAAACAACGATATAAGCTCTGATAATATTGCTATAAGTTCATTCTTAAAACAGTAGTAACATTCAAAAAAACAACTATTTAAGAGTCGGTATAAATCTAATATATTATATTTGTTTTACAATACTATTTACACATAATAATATGTTAAACAATGAGAATGCTTCAGCTATTAAAGAAGATATCCTATTAGGTGAAAAGTTTTTTTGTTTAAGGATAGAAAATCAAAATGCTGAGGAAAGATTATTTAAAAAAGATGTAGATGCTTCATACATTCAATTTCACTTCTGTTTAAAGGGAGATTTAGACTTTATCTTTAATGAAGGAAACTATAATCTAAGTCTTTCAAGTAACAAATATTTAATTCTTTATAATCCTAAAAAAGATTTACCTATAAATATTAATCTTAAAGGAGATTCTATATTTATCTCTGCATTAATTTCTATTACTAAATTTCATAAATTATTTTCTCAAGATGGTCATAAGATTGACTTCCTAAGCGGTGAAAACAGTAGTCAGAAATATTATAAAGTCGATGAAATTAACAATGCAATGCTTTTAGTGCTCAATCAGATGCTTAAGTATAGGACAAGTTCTATTACTAAGGACTTATACCTAAAATCTAAGATCTATGAAACTTTTAGTCTTATATTTAATAGTACAAATAATACAGATGCTGACAAATGTCCTTTTATTTTAAATGATGAACATCTTAAGAAAATTAAACTTGCAAAGGATATAATATTAGATAGATTTGATGAACCTCCAACATTAGTAGAATTGTCTAATGAGATTGATTTAAGCTTACGTCAACTTAAACAAGGATTTAAAGAAACATATGGAAAGCCAGTATTTAAATATCTATTCGAGTATAAAATGGATACAGCAACAAAACTTTTACTAGCAGGAAAATATAATGTTAATGAAGTAAGTATAAAGTTAGGATATAGTACCTCCAGTCATTTTATTCATGCATTTAAGAAAAATTTTGGCATAACTCCTCTTGCTTATATTAAGCAAAGTTATGAAGGCTAAAAATTTAACTCAAGTGTTATATAGAAATTGAGCACAAAAATAAGTAACTCTTTATAGATTTTATATGCTTAAAATCATCTTTTTTCAGTAATCTCTTTTTTCAAAAGTTTACTAATTCTAAAAACATCTTTCTTTAAATTATTGACTGATATAGTAGCACCAG
>CEWO01030443.1_pt1 | contig 31145 bp, 19 predicted proteins | sample 361561 | NCBI WGS metagenome assembly CEWO01 (sample SAMEA2623627, study PRJEB7988) | marine metagenome | isolation source: saline water (ENVO:00002010), including
GGACTCGAGCATGACCATTTGGGAAAGCTCAATGTTACTAAAGAAGGAATGAAAATAAGAAATCAGTACGTTTTTGAGAAGATGCTTGATTACAGAATTCCGACAGTCATTTTCATGGGCGGAGGCTATTCTAAACCAATTAAGCATACGATTGAATCATTTTATGATTTATTCGTTGATGCATCGATTTGGAATGAGCGCTGGTGGAACCAGTCGATGTAATACAAAATAGTAGTTTAAATGATCCTTCATGTTTTAGTCCCTTAGATACATGGAGGATTGGAACGCTACTCTCTAACAACCTACTAGCCTTGAGAAATCTTAGATTAGAGCTCCAGCCAAACATAGAATAATCAACAATGGAAATACCACGAGTGGAGCTGTTGGAATTTCTTGAAAATAACCTCGTTGTTTAGAAAATAATAGTGTCCCTAAAATTAACGTAAATGCAGTAGCCATGGCATAAAGCAAATATTCCGTCGCTTCGCCAGATTCAAGAGTATATCCTAGTATTAAACCCATCAAACCCACACCACCGAATCCAGCCCCAACTAACATTCTAAGAGATGCAGAATTATGAACTTCATCAGGATGTATCTCCCCAAATACTTCCTCATTAAATTTAATTGGTATCATAATTTTTCTTATAGCAATAAGTAGGATTATTGCAGACGAAGGTATAATTGCATATAGATCGTTCATACTATTCTCTTGGTTAGAAGGGATATGAAACTTTCTACTGGGTAGCGTGGAGCGGTATCGCAATCAGTCGGTATCTGTGATGCGCATTGGGAGTCAATAGCTTCTCCCTTGCAAGAGATCTCCTGTCAATGCTCTCGGAGGTGAGGTTTTGATACAGGTTTTGGCTGAGGTTAGGCCAACTGTTGACCAAGGCTTGGCCAATTACTGGCCAAACTTCCCGGTAGTACTGGAAGATTATTGAAATTCAACTAATTTAAATTTCAGCAGTATCGCCTTCCGATGATTCATATTCTTCTTCCTCATAGTACCACACAGGAGGTTCTTGACCAGGTATTGATAACTCTTCAATCAAAGATATCTTAGAAGTATTATGAACAGTAACGCCGAGAGAAGAGAACGCATAAATAAAATCTCCCATAAATATTGAACGACGAATACTAGTCGAACTGTGATACCACCAATCATTCTCATTATTATTATAGAATTGTGAATGTTCAATTTCTCCGTGATTTGAAAGGCTTAAATTTTCTATATCTACATTGATCAATTTGAGCATTGAAATGTATTCATAATTATAATAATTTGATTCATTATAAAAATATCGATATGTAGAGAGTGGTATTGCCAGTAAGTCTTCAGGAGCCCAATACGTGAATGCTTTGTGTTCATATGTAGCTTCAGACCATGACCATGACCAACCACAATTGCGAATATCTTCACAATTATCATCAGTATATGCAGGAGATACTGACATTGAATCAGCTAAAGTAGGATTGGTTGGTTCGCTTACATCAAAGAGAGAAATCTGAGTAGTGGACCAATCCAATCCTAAACCATCTTCGCCGGGACCAATCCCAATAGTCAACAATGTATTTTCATTTACTGGATGAATATATGTCGATACTCCGGGAACTTCCAACTCGCCAAGAATAATAGGGTCTAATGGATTTGATAGATCAATAACCCAAAGTGGATCAATATTCTCGAATGTTACTAGATATCCTCTATTTCCTATGAATCTAACACTCCAAATTGTCTCATTAGGGGCAATATCGTCTACTATTCCAACCTGAATTAAAGAATTGCAAGATGATATTAAACAATCATTTCCTTCATGTTGTAGAATTGTCACTTGGTTAGAAGGGCCATTGAAAATAGGTTCTCCATTTTCATCCATTTCACTATCTAACCACCATCTTCCCCAAATATCAGAAGTTGAAGCAATTCTTATCGAACCTTGGAACTCACTCATCGAGAATTGGTCTTGAACAGTACCAGAAACTCTTCCTGATCCTAAATAAGATGTTGCGTCACTGTCCGAAATGTCGAATGCATGGATGTTTGTAGCATCTTCAAAATCATTATTTCTCCAAAACCACCACCAATCTGCAACTGGTTCAGCTAACAATAGAGTATTTCCTGATGAATAAACATGAGCCCAACGAGAAGTAATATGGTCTATCTCAAACTCTGTCTCTTCACCTAGTAATTTCATGGTCATTATTGTTGTTAGTCCACGTACTGATGAATTCTGGCTAGCGGAAAATTCGCTACAATCGTCAGAATATGTTGAAATTTTAGAATACATCGAATCAGAATTCAATGTATACATTTGAGGCACAAAGTCTTCAAGTGTTAATGAATCAATCACTCTTTGATTCTTGGCAATTGTATCACTTAATGATAGATTCCATAAATCCATTCTTTGTTGAGGGTCAAAGATTTCATAATAATAGTCAGGAAGATCAACCCATGTCCTAATACCATCAAAATATGTGTATAAATGCGTTATTGAGCGAACTGTTCCATCCACCAATCTTGCCGTATGATAATTTCCTTCAATAAATAACTCTTCTTCAATAATAGGATTATTCTTATCACTGATATCGATAACAGAATACATTACTAGGCTTTCGTATCTCATGTAAGTATAAGTTTCATACACGCCATCCGAACCGAGGTATGAATAACTTTCTTCATGCGCCATTAATTCTAACAATGGATGATTTGATTCCAGATTCCAGTGATTAACTCCGGATACAATTACTACACGATCACCTTCAAGCATCATCTGCATTGGACTACCTAACATAGACAAACTAGATGTTAGGTTAATTTCACCAAATTCTGGAACTCCCATAATCAAAAATTTATTCCCATTCAACATATAGATATAATGACCATCAGTTTTTATGAAATCTGCCTCATCGACTCCTGACTCTTGATTATTTGTGCTAGAATATTCTCCCTCACGATTACTTGAAGATGAATCAGTTGTTGTACTTTCAGATTTTTCAGCCATCCCGTCTCCTTCAGCAAGTCCCACATCATCAAACATCCAAAGACCCCTAGGGTTGGGAGACCAATGGTAGTAAGATTGCTGATCTAATTGTACCATCATTTCATCATTTACTGATTTTTTTAAATCATCCAATAAAATACTACATTCATTATAATTTACTAACTCTGGAGGGCCATAAATTCGTTCTGATAAGGTTATCTGAGGGTATTCTCCATCTATTTGAGTTATTATGTCACTAATATCATCATTTATATCTTCGATAACTCCCAAGCATCCAGAGGAAACTAAAGTAAATAAAACAAAAATACTTGTCAATGGTTTTGAATCCATAATTTTTCTAACTACTTCTTTTTTATGAATTAGTTGGTTTCATGTGTATCACTATTTTGAGTTGAATAAGAGTGGTAGTCCCTCCCGGATTCGAACCAGGGTCGTGGGATCCAGAACCCCACATGATGGACCACTACACTAAGGGACTTCAGTTAATCGGAGATGGGGTTTCTATTTCAACAAATCCGAATCTACTATTTCATCTATCAAGATCCTCTAAATTTAGCATTAATTTTCACTAGACTTTCTTCACTAGGACGACCTTCTTCTTCATTAAGTTGTGACAAAGGAGTGTCTGTAAGTCCTAGTGTTTCAGTAGTGGTTGGTATACTTCCATCATAATACAACAATCCTGTCACATGCTTATCATTTTTTTCTGCTTCATGTACCGCAGTAAGAGCAGAAACCACATTTGTAGTGTCATGATTAGAGCCTATTGTTTCAAGAATTATCTTTGAACCGTCAAATAATTCAATTTCCCTGTAATGCCCCTCTGGTATTTCTACTTCTTCTATTGGTGAAAAATGAGATATATAATCTACAATATGCAATACTTCATCGTTTTCTTTTACATAGTTGTAGGATCTATATGATTCATCATTATTCGCAAAGGTGACGCAGGGGGAAATAACATCAATTATTGCCATCCCTTTGTGACTCATTGCTGCACGTATCAAAGCCGTAAGTTGTTTTTTACTTCCTGAAAATGAGCGTGCAACAAAACCGCATCCTAGGTTTAACGCCATTGCACAAAGATCAATTGGATTTTGAGAATTTACAGAACCCTTCTTTTTCTTAGAGCCCTTTTCAACTGTGGCACTGTATTGACCCTTGGTCAATCCATATACACCATTGTTTTCAATGATGTATACCATATCTAGATTTCTGCGTATCGCATGAACAAACTGCCCCATTCCAATACTTGCTGTATCTCCATCACCGGAAACAGCAATAAACGCTAAATCTTTATTCACCATATTCGCTCCGGTTGTGACTGATGGCATTCTACCATGAACCGTGTTAAATCCATGACTTTTTCCCAAAAAGTAAGCGGGAGTTTTTGATGAACAACCTATTCCACTCATTTTTGCTATACCTTCTGGAGGTAGCCCATTTTCCCAAGCAGCCTGAATGATGACATTAGATATTTGATCGTGTCCGCAGCCCGGGCACAAGGATGATTTACCTCCTTTATACTCAGATTTTTCAAGGTCTATTACATTTAGTTTAACAATCGCCATTATATCTCCTCCATTACTTTAACAATTTTCTCAGAATAAAGTCTTGCCCTTGGAGGCATTCCATCACTATATGCTACACTATATATTTTATCAAGAAGTGAAGTAGGTAATTCTTTTCTCAATATTCCAAATAGTTGCCCATCTCTATTCATTTCGAGTACAATATTGTGGTCATGCCTAGATATAAACGACTCTACTTCGGAATGATAAGGAAGAGCTCTAACTCTACAAGTACTGACTGAAAGGCCTTTAGATTCTAAAATATCATCAATTTCTCTGATTGTATTCTCCATTGAACCATAAAAAATTATTCCTAAATCCTTTTTCTCTTCTTCACGAAGTATAGGGCCCGGAAGATCATCTCTGGATCCCTCAATTTTCCTTTTTAGTCTCTCCATGGTTTTTTGATAAACTATTGGATCTTCAGAATAAATACCATCTTCATCATGGCCAGTTCCACGATATAATATAGGGTCTATTCCACTTCCAGGTAAGGTTCTGTAAGGTATTCCATCTCCATCTACATCACGATACCTGCCATAATTTGGTACTGCATCCAATTCTTTTTGATTCCGAATTAACTTTCCTCTATCCATTTTTGTTTCAGGATACATAAAACCTTTAGTGGGCCACCTGTTCATTCCTAAATCTAAGTCACTAAATCCAAAGACCATGGTCTGATATTTTTCCGCATAATCAAAAGCGCGCCAACCAAATTCAAAACACTCATCTACCGTTCCGGGTATTAGGACAATATGTTGAGTATCTCCATGACTTGCTTCATATAGCATAGATAAATCACCTTGTTGTGTTCTGGTAGGTAATCCGGTCGAAGGGCCAACTCTATTGACATCCCAAATAACTCCTGGAACTTCAGCAAAATATGATAATCCAATAAATTCTGACATTAATGATATCCCCGGGCCACTGGTACATGTCATTCCTCTGCCACCTGCCCAGCCTGCACCCAAAACCATGCCTGCAGCAGCCAATTCATCTTCTGCTTGAATTACGGCACAAGTTATGCCACCATCTTTTGCGGTACGTAATTCTGGTAACCATTTAATGATCCCTTCTGCAACCGAGGAAGAGGGAGTAATAGGATACCAGGATAGCATATGTATTCCTCCATAAATAGAACCAAGCGCAGTAGCCTCATTTCCTTCTATCAGAAAAGTATCAGGATTTTTTGTTCTAGATTCAGCTTTAAATTCTGTTTCAATATCCCAATTTTCTGCTGCAAATATAATTCCTTCATTTATGGCTTGCATATTCATTTCGATGGCTTTTTCTTTACCTTTAAATTGAGATTCAACTGCCTTTGTTATGTCTTCAACATCTATTCCAAGTATATGAGCCAAAGCACCTACATAATACATATTAGCCATCAACTTAGCCATTTTTGGATTAATCCTTCTTGCCATTTTCGTCATAGGCATTCCAAATGCTAAACAATCTTCTCTTTCAACAGGAAGCTTGACATCTTCATTGTAGATTATTATCGTGCCTGATTCAAGTGCTGCTACATCTTTTTCCCATGTGTCTTTATTCATTATTATCTGAATATCTGTTTTATCACCAGGGGCTTGATATCCAGCTTCACTTGCACGTATAATGAACCAAGTAGGGAGGCCTGAAATATTGCTTGGGAATAAATTTTTACCACTGACTGGAATGCCCATTTCAAACATTGTATGTAGAATAATCAAATTAGAAGATTGCGAACCAGTACCATTAGCAGTAGCAATATTTATCACAAAATTATTAACATTTGAATTCATCTTTTTTCCTGACTCCACTTCAATGACTGAGTAGGACCTTACTCACTAACTAAGTTGCGGGGAAGTTAAGGCTTTAGCCATTACCATTAAGATTTCTTTTTTGCTATTTAATCTGAGTATTGTTTCCGTTGGCATTTTGAATGATTAGTTGTCCGCACGCTATGATGCCAGCATCGGAGACACTACAAAAAGCCTGGGATGAAGCTAATTCTCTAATAGAAAATGGTGAACCAGAAAAGGCACTAGGAATACTTAGAGATATTGCTTGGTCGGAATGTAAGAATGATACACAACGATCACAAACATCTCGTTATGCTGCGGATGCAGGTATGCTTTGGGGAGAAATGGATGCCAACGCTCAAAAGAAGAGATGGCAAAAAGCGTACAAGAATTATAAAACATCATTGGATTTCAATCCAAAAGATAAAGAAACAAGACGAAGAATGAATAAACTAGCTTCAATGATGGATGAAAATGGAGTATCTATTAACAGCGGTTTTCAGATGTTTAGCGAAGGTAATCCAACGCCTATTGGAATACTTTCGATAGTTGTGGCATCTATGATATTCCTGACTTCTTTCAAAGTCGTTACGGAAGCAATTGATCCTGATGGTGTCGGTTTATGGAATGCACTTTCAGGAGACGATTCTTCAGATTCTGTTTTATTGAATAGTACTGTAGTTTTAGAGATATCATATGTAGATTCATCCGATACTCGTGTTGATGTTGATGTTGAAATCGAAATGAAACCAGATTTTGCCCCAATACATGTTGAAAACTTTCTAAAACTAACTTCTGATGGAAAATATGATAATACTGAATTTCACAGAATTATAGATGATTTTATGATTCAGGGAGGAGATATAGATCATTTAGAAGGAAGAGGCGGCTATGCCGGACAATGGTTTGGTTTCTGTGACGGTCAAGCAAGAAATTCTTCTGATGATTGCGATTCTAGTTCATGGACTATCCCTGATGAAACTTCATCAGAAAATCCTGGACTTTTACATGAAAGTTGCACAATTTCGATGGCCAAAACTAGCCCACCAAATACTGGAGGAAGTCAATTCTTCTTGATTCCAGAAGACAGTGAACCTAGCCACTTAGACGGAGTCCATACGGTATTCGGAAAAATAGTTAGTGGCTGTAATCATATTACTGCAATAAGTGAAGTACCAACTACCGGTTCCGATAATCCGGTCAACACCGTTCAGTTGAAAAATGCATATATTATGATTTAGAAGTAATTACTTGAATAGTAGAGTTAAAATTACTTTATGTTCCCGCTTACTTTGAGAGCCATATGAGTGCTAAAAACCCATTCGATTCTTTATCGAGATTTGAAACTAATGATGGCACATATTCTGAATATTTTAGATTACAGAAATTACAAGAATTAGGTCACTGTAATTTAGAAAATCTCCCTTTTACTATTAGGATTCTTTTGGAGTCTGCATTAAGGAATTGTGACGACTTTCTAATAAAAGAAGATGATGTTATCCGAATTGCATCATGGTCTCCAAAAATGACTCCAAAAGAAATACCCTTCAGCCCCAGTAGGGTATTACTTCAAGATTTTACAGGCGTCCCAGCAGTCGTGGATATAGCAGCTTTAAGGGATGCTATGGTTGAATTAGGAGGAGATCCAGAAAAAGTTAACCCTCAAGTTCCTGTTGATTTGGTTATCGATCATTCTGTCCAAGTAGATTTTTCCGGTCTTTTCCCCGATGCCAAGGAACGTAATCTGGACATTGAGTACCAGAGAAATATTGAGAGATATAAATTCCTCAAATGGGGTCAAAATTCATTAGATAATTTCAGAGCAGTCCCCCCAGGAAGGGGAATCGTCCATCAAGTAAATCTTGAGTGGATAGCATCTGTAGCTATGGAGGAAAATGATGTTTGGTTTCCCGATTCTTTAGTTGGTACTGACTCGCATACTACCATGATAAACGGGCTAGGAGTTTTAGGCTGGGGCGTTGGGGGAATCGAAGCAGAAGCAGTAATGCTCGGTCAACCAATTTACATGCTACTCCCCGAGGTCGTTGGATTCAAATTAACGGGTAAATTAAATCCTGGAGTTACGGCTACTGATATGACTCTCAGGATCGTAGAAATGTTACGCAAACATGATTGTGTAGGTAAATTTGTCGAATTCTTTGGCCCGGGAGTTAACAATCTAAATCTTCCTGATAGAGCAACAATTGCTAATATGGCTCCTGAATATGGAGCCACTTGTGGTTTTTTCCCAGTGGATGAAAAAACTCTGGATTACATGAAACTTTCAGGTAGAAATTTAGAACATGTAGACAATGTCAAGAGATATTTAGAAAATCAAGGATTATTCCTAACTAAAGATACTAAGGAGCCTACTTTCACATCCTCTATTTCTCTGGATTTATCAGAGGTAATTCCTGCTATGGCAGGACCAAAGAGGCCCCAAGACAGAGTCAATTTATCAGATATGAAATCTCATTTCAAATCCTCATTAAATGCACCATTAGGTTACCTAGGCCATGGCATTGCAATTAAAAATAATAATGATAAATCGAATATCTCAGGCTCAATATATGATTTAAAACATGGAGATGTAGTAATTGCCGCGATTACAAGTTGTACAAATACTAGCAATCCAAGTGTTATGATGTCTGCAGGTTTGCTAGCAAGAAATGCTCGTAACATGGGCCTCGAAATTAAACCATGGGTTAAACCAAGTTTAGCCCCGGGTAGTAGAGTTGTAACGGAATATTATGATGCTGCAGGTTTAACCGAAGATCTTTCTTCTTTGGGATTCAATGTAGTTGGTTATGGGTGTACAACATGCATAGGAAATTCTGGACCACTAGATCCAAAGATAGAATCTGCCATTGATAAATCCAATTTGATTGTAGGAAGTGTACTTTCCGGTAACAGGAATTTTGAAGGGAGAATACATCAAAAAGTTAAGGCAAACTATCTTGCTAGTCCGCCTTTAGTAGTTGCATACGCACTGGCAGGTACTTTGGATTTTGACTTTACAACCGAACCTCTTGGTTTTTCAAATTCTGGAGTTCCAATAATGCTAGCTGATATATGGCCATCCGATGAAGAAATTAACACAGTAATATCAAAAGTTATTACTCCTGAAATGTTCAAGGAAAGATATGAAGATATTCTTGAAGAGCCAAGATGGGAATCAATACCAAGTAAAAAATCTGCACAATATGATTGGGATATTTCATCAACATACGTTCGCTTGCCTACATTTTTTGATGGAATAAAAGAAAAGCCAGAAGATGTAGAGGGAATAGAAAATGCTAGAGTTTTATTGAAATTAGGAGATTCAATAACAACTGATCACATTAGTCCCGCCGGAGCATTCTCCTCTCATGGGCCAGCAGGGAGATATTTGATAGAAAAAGGAGTAAAACCACGGGATTTCAACTCTTTTGGAAGTAGACGAGGTAATCATGAAGTAATGATGCGTGGTACTTTCGCAAATGTTCGAATAAGAAATGAATTAGCACCAGGAACTGAAGGTGGCATTACAAATCATCTTCCATCAAATGAAATAGTTTCAATATATGAGGCCAGTGAGAGATATCAAAATACAAATACGCCATTAGTTGTCTTAGCAGGTTCTCAATATGGAACAGGAAGCAGTAGAGACTGGGCTGCAAAAGGAACTTTGTTATTAGGAATAAAAGCAGTTATCGCGACATCATTTGAGAGGATTCACCGTTCTAATCTTGTAGGAATGGGAGTTCTTCCTTTGACATTCAGGGATGGTGAAGATGCAAATATGTTAGGATTAGATGGTACGGAATTTTTTGATATCCCAATTTCTACGTCAATAGAGCCACTTTCTATAATTAAAGTAACGGCTACTAAAACAGATGGTTGTGAAATAGTATTTGATGCAAAAGTACGTCTTGATACATCAGTTGAAGTAGAATATTTCAGAAACGGCGGGATATTACAAACGGTTTTGAGAAATTTAGCTAAAAAATAATTAGAGAGACATTTATGTTGTAGTGCAAGCGAGGGCATCATATGAGCGAAGAAGAAGGAGAAGGAGAAGAAGAAGGAGTAGTAGAAAATACTCCATCTTTGCCGGGCCCTACTCCAAATCCATCAAGCATACCCTCCGTCGTTAGGGCAGTCGGAAATTTGGACCTAAATGCTAAAGTTGATGAACTAGGATTTTCTAAAAAGACTGACCCAAATATAAATGCTATTATTGAATTTTTAAATGAAGTTGAAATGCCACTTCCATTATCAAATAATCTATCCGGTGACCCTCAAGCAGAATCTTGGCTACAATTATTGATGACTTTAGTCGTCAGGGAACATGGCCACTCTTCTTTACCTATCAGTTCAATCGAGAAGGCAATAGGTGAAAAGATGAATCGGGAAGGAGTAGAATTAGAAATTTTCTTAGATAGGCTTTGGATAATGGGAAGGTTGGAAAGAATTTATGGTGGTGCAGAAGTTCAATATTCTCCAAACCCTAGTTGGTTAGAATCTCAGTAGAATACTTATTTTTTCCTAATCAGAATGCAATAAGGCATAATAATAAGATGAAAGTCGCAAGTGGTATGCAGAGAGATAACAATCACCGTGACCGCAATATGAAGAGTGGCAGAGCAATAATGCTTGTCCTCATTATGGTATCCTCAACACTTATTGCAATGATTCCCTCTGTTTACGCTTCGCATACTACTCAATATGCAGTTCAACGAGATCCATCTGCCATAGCAATTGGGGATTTAGATTGTGATGGGGATAATGATATTATTGCTGCAAGTACTATGGGTCATTTCCTTAGTGTATTGTATAATGATGGTTTTGGTACCGCAGAAAGCACTCCTACGGGGACATTCGCCGATAGACAAGATATTTACATATCAAACAACGACACTCGCAGGGCAGGTTTCAGAGATACTGCTGATGGTACTAGGGCAGAAATAGCTGATGTAGATGGCGATGAAATAAATGATATTATTTACTATCAACAAAATATCAGGTTTGTTGGGGAATCATTTGTCAGGCCTGCAAATCTTACTGTTCTGAAAGGAGTTTGCGATGACCGTGTCAATTTATGGGAAGACATGGCTTCAATTACAGTTACTAACCCATATCTTTTAGACTTAGACGTTGATGATATAGACGGGGATGGGAATGCTGATACGGTCTTTGTTACTCAAGATTCTACAGGCGCGAACCAGTATATTCAAGTGTACATGGGTCCGGATTATACTCTACCAATTAATCAACAAACTATTCCTGTACCTCTCACAAATGGAATTTATACAGATCTTATGTTAGGTCATTGGGGGGAGACTGTTCAATCTAGCGGAACTCCTGGAATCCCTTCTACTGACTGTGAAGATCTCGACCTATGGCTTCTACGTACCCCTCCCTTCAATGTTGGTGTTGGATATTCTGTTGGTCATTTTGATAATATGACAGTTTTAGAATTCAATTGTCTTCCTACAGCAGGGAATGTATTCTTTTCCAATCCTATGGATCCTGCTGCTCAAGGGATGCATGAGTTCAAATTAGATGCAGAACACAACTATCCACTTTATGGGATAGATATCGCAGATACTACTCCTGATGATGAAGATAATGAGGTTGATTTAGTTGCAGCTATAGATGGAATAGAAGGTAGAGTAAACTATGCTACTAAATCTGGAAGCACTTGGAATACTCAAAATTACGTAAACGAGTTAGGAGATTACCTTGGAGCGTCATTGACTATTGCCGATGTCAATAGAGATGGAGAAATGGATTTCTTCATTCCAACAGAATTAACTTTAGAAATCATTCAAGACTCCTCTGCTCAGAATCAAACATATCTAAGTTTAGAAAACTTAAGAGCTACAAATACTGTAGAAATTATACTTGCTAATCCTGATGGGGCCGGTTATCTTCCTTCACTTTCATTTGATGTCGGAAGACGCCCCAGTGTTGCAATGCCTGGTCAGTTACAAGGAGGTTCAGACAGCGCACTTGAAATTGTAATAGGGCAGAGAGATTATGCATACAGATTTGCAAATAATGCAATGTGGCTTGATACCCAAGGTTGGCCAGGTGCAGGAGATTATCTTTCAGTTTTGACTTTGGATAATTTCGATTTAGGACTTACTGGAGTGACCATAGAACCTTCTTCTGTAGATCCTTCCACTGGTCAAGCGATGCTTGGAGAAGGGAATAGATGGGTCAATGTCACCGTGAGAAATACCGGCCTAAATGCGATTGCAAGTGGGAGTGTAGATGTCAATCTTCAAGTTAAAGAAGTACTCGGCGGTAACGATACAATAGTTTATTCAAATGACTTTGAAGATGGCGATAATCCAACAATAAATATAGCAAATGCACAATTTTCTAAATATTCATACACTGGAGAATATCCAGAAGGACACTCATCTTGGCATCTAGAATCAAACTCTACAGCCGCTTCTGAAAATGTTTCTTGGTATGAAGCTGACAATAATCCAACCACTTACTTTTGGGCTGGATTAGATTATGAAGATGAATCAGGTAACTATACTTCAGGATACGTTAACCATATGGATGAAGCATTGATATTGGAAAATATAGATTTAACAGGTGCAGATGCTGCATTTATGGATATTTCAATGATGTGTAGCGCAGGCTTTTTCGAACTTTTCTTAGCTGAGGCATATTCAGTAGTTGAGAGATGGTTGTATGAAGATGCATGTGGGATAGAAGTATGGAGTGAAGGCACTGGATGGAGAGAAGTCTCTAGAATGGGAGGATGGGATAATGAACGACTTATACGCCTATATGCTCTTGATCAAGATCCTGAATATAACAACTACAACGTCAACTTTGGAGGAAATAACTATGCATCTGGTTGGATAAATTATACTGAAGGAGGAGGTACTTCTGATGATCCATCAGAGACGGAATCAATAGATTTGACTCCTTATGCAGGAGAAATAATAGATATAAGATTCAGATTCCGCAGTGGACTGGAAGGAACCGTAGGCCCAACAGGCTCTTCTGATAATTCAGGATTAGATGGATTCGCCTTCGATAATATCACTATCAGAAAGAGAAATGTCGAATTTGGAAACATTACTGATGCGAGTCAAGAATTATCCTTTACCAATTTAGACGCGGGTGAAAATCAAGTAGTTCAACTAAATGCGGATTTTGTTGATAATAAGACATACTATATCTCTACATCCTTGAGTAATGTGGATATAATAAATCCGTCCGGTGCAGAAGATCAAGACGAAACTAATGATGAGATAAAATTCCAACTAACCGTGAAAAATCTCTTTGATCCTGGGCTTGCTGAAAGTGCATGGCCGAGTTTGGAAAATGGACAAAGATATGCTTCTGGAGAAAGAGATATTGAAGTCATGGTTCAAAACTGGGGTAATACTGTAGTTGACTTTGATGTGGAAGCATTTATTCAAAATGCGGAACCAGAATTAATAGCAATTGAAGATTTTTCTGGATTTGAGCCGATATGGTTTGATGATAACGATGTAGAGGGTTATGAAAATGGAAGTAGGTTGGATGATTCATCAGGAAGTAATGCAATGCTGCCTCAAAATGTTGGAATTTTTAATAGTGATGCATATTGGCTAGGTCACCCTAATGACGGATATGGCGATAATTGGAATGAATCATTCTCTCTTGAACCGATTCCCGTTGGAGAATCGGGGGCAGATTTCACCTATTTGACGTTCGATTACTATGCTGAGGGAGATTTCTTACAGAATAATCAAGGTCAAGTATTGGCTGAAAGAGACGTGGCATTCTTAGAAATAGAATGGACAAAGGATGGAGAACTGTTTAATGGAATAGTTTATGGAAGTTGGACCGATTTAAATGAAAATGGCCTTCTTCTCGCTATGGGTTCAGGTGGTAATTTATATCATTATTGTGAGGACTTTGATGGTAATGGTTATGATGAAGTCGAGTACTTTGGCGATCATTCCGATCAATATGAATCAGTTTCTTGGTATGATTCTGAGAGCTTAATGAAATCCGTAACATTAGATTTAACACATATTACTGTTTTAAATCAAACAAATGAAGACTCATTTACATGGACTGAAGAATGTACTACTTTAGCGGGCTCAGAGGTTTCTTTGACTTGGAGATTTAGATCTAACGATGATGGTGTACATGGTAATGCAGGATTAGCAGGATTCGCAGTAGATAATATAAGAGTAGAAGAATTCACTTTCGAAGATGATGGTACTTACTCAGTCCCTGTTACAGGCATGGATGCTTCAGAACGTCAAAAAGTAACTGTCACTAATCATGATTTTAATAGTGGAATTTACAAAATAGATGTCAATACTATTTTTAATAATTCAATAATTGATACTCCTTGGTACAATAAATCAGAAGTAAATGTTGCAAACAATTTTTCCTCAATTATTCTTAGTATTGCCAGCGCGGACATTACATTGATGCAACCAAATGTCCTCGACTGTGCAACTGATATAACATACAAGTGCGTATACCCTACTAATCCGGATGGAGATTGGGAAAGTTCTCACGACTTCTCTGTCCCATTGTTAAATGGTGTTATCGCCGGCGAATATATACTGTCTATGAAGATAGTAGATTTGACGACAGGGGCAACCGTTCTTGAGAAAACAGCTGATAATGGGCCTTTCGACTTAGAACCTCACAATAGGGCTACGGCTAATTGGTCTAGTCCCTATTCTGGTTGGGAAGATGGACATTCATATAATATCAGTTTCTCTGCTGTTTTAGGCTCTGATGGAGAAAAATCAGGTAATGATAGATACTTTGAAATATTATTTGAAGATGAAATAGATGTATTAATTTTATCAAATCCAACAGATCAGAATCGGCTACAGAGAGTTAAGATGGATTTAGAATCAATGGGTAAGTCCTATACTCAACTAAGAGTTAATGATTGGGAAATTTATGCAACTCCTGATTGGATTGAGCATTACGATAAAGTATTGATGCCTTGGCAAACCGATTACAATGTTGTTTATGGAAATTATTATGATATGATGTCTACAAATAGAGATTCTGATGGTTTAAGTCTCACTCAAACTTTGGAATCTTACATGTATGATGGCGGAACAGTACAAATGCATTTAGGCCCATATAGGAATGACTACATGCCAGAAAAATTACCTTTTGGAATTGATATTGCTATGAGGAATCAATATAATTTTACTATGGATAATAGAATAGGTTATGATAATATTTCCATTGAAGATCCTTTCCATCCAATTTTGAAAGATATCGATACCTCTGCATTGGCAATAGCCCATGGAGGGGACTATGTCGCATTATCAGGATTAGATATATCACAAGTTTCTCAATCTCAAATGCCGCAAGTTTGTGGTGGTAGAATAAACGAACCAAGTGGTACTTTCCATACACTGATTAGGGATATTGATAATCCTACTCAATCACTTATGTCAGTTTGCAATTATTATTCAGGGGGACTTATTGTAACTACAATGGACGTTGAAAATCCTAGTATGTCGGAGTCATTTAATGGAACTTCTATTCCATTACTATCAAAAATGTTAGACTTCCATCTAACTCCCTGGGAGGACTCTGATAGTAACGGTGAGCCTGATTTTGGCATCATTAGGGAAGGATTCCAAATGACTATTGATGGGAAACAACCAATTTTCGATGGAGCTTTAGGTAATTATAGAACTACTGCCATAAAAAGTAATGCAAATTTATCATTTAGTTTCGATACCGATGTAGAAGGAATTTTTGCAGATTGGACCTTGGAATCCGGAAATAACGATTCGGTAACAGATTGGAATGGAGATATTTTAGATGCAGGTAAAATAAGTTCTATGCATCAAGAGGATAAATCTATTCCTATCGATGCCACATTCTGTGTTTCTGATGCTAATTCTGATACTGGTTGCAAAATAGATGCTCAGTGGATATTGAGCCTATATCTTCACAATGAATTAGGACACACTAGGACAGCAAAGATAACTCTGTACACTAATGATGTAGATGCAGACTCATCGGCCCCTATCGCGAGTGCGTCTATCATTAATAATGCAATATCTTTAGAAAATCTAGAATTCTCCGAGACAAAACGGGTACCAATAGGCGTGGATAGTAATAATGATCCTGTGTATGAGGAGTATCCGGTTTATATCGTTCGTTTATCAGAATCTGGAGATACTACTATATCATTTACTGCGGAAAACAGTAGTGATGTGGGAACAGGAATAAAGACATTTATTTGGACAATGGTCGATGATGTTCAGCTTGATATGGTTGGTCAAGTATCAAACACTAAGCATACATTCGAACTCCCAATAGGAGCAGGTCCGGAATGGAGTTATACATTCAAAAATGTCACTTCGAATGGTATCCAATCCAATCAAGTCAGAATGGAGTTACAGGTTAAAGACTACACAGGCTTAACAAGTGAAAAATTCAGACTTTTCTTCATTGTTGTCGGAGAATTATTTGGTGATGAACCTCCTGTGGTAGACTCAGACGACCTATTCACAACTGACGGACAAAGATTTGATGCCTTAGATGCACTTGATATATTAGAAATATCAGGAATTGTAACAGGTGGCGCTGAAGAAGATTGTAATGTTGTTGTCGAGATATCTCTGAATGATAACGCAATATTTGACAAAGGAGATGCATCCAAAACTACACAAAAACAATTAGGCCTATATGATAAGATAATTGGATTATGTGACGGAGATTCATATCTACTATCTCTAAATATTTCTCATCTTTATGATGAAAATGAGGGTAATACAGGAGACATTTATGTCAGAATTTCTGAAGGAAGTTATGTAATAGAGGACTCAATTGCAATATTTACGCTACCTAGGTCGACAGATAATTGTGCTCAAAATCCAGATTCTTGCGAGTCAGAAGAAAGTAGTAATACGCTACTATTTAGTGGAATTGCTGCTTTAGTACTACTTCTTGTAGTTGGGGCAACTTTAGTTTTGAGAAATAGATCCTCTTCTAAAAATGACTTGAGTGAAGACTCCATAGAAGTATTTGGAGGAGTCGAACAAATGGATCCGATAGAGGCTTATGTCCAACAAATGGTTGGACAGGGCTATGAGGAGAGTGTAGCTAGGCAATATGCCGAACAATATTATGCCCAATATTATGAACAACAACGTCAAGGCAAAAGTTGATGAAAATAATTAGGAGATAACTGCATTACTTGTATTATAGTTAGTGATTATTATTTAGAACTTAATTCTCTACTTATGATTAATCTTTGTATTTGACTTGTACCTTCAAATATTTGATAGACTTTTGCACCTCTCATTCTTCGAGCAACAGGATATTCTTCAGAATATCCATACCCTCCAAAAACCTGTACCGCGTCTGTTGTTACTTCCATGCATGTATCAGCTGCGAATCTTTTGGCGTGTGCAGCCTCAAGTGTATTCCGATTTCCATTATCTAAAACCGATGCCGCTTTCCAACATAATAATCGTGCAGCTTCTATCTTAGTTGCCATATCGGCTATCATAAAGGATATTGATTGATGATTAAAAATAGGCTTCCCCATTGTTTCACGTTCTTTTGAGTATTTCAATGCCTCTTCCATGGCGCCTCTAGCATTTCCTACTGCATGCGACGATATTGCTGGCCTAGAATGATCAAATGCTTTCATGGCATTAATCCAACCATCATTTTCCCTACCTCCAATTAGATTCTCAATAGGTACTCTAACATCAGTAAATGTAACAGAACGAGTATCAGAACATCTTTGTCCCATATTCATTTCCTTTTTACCTAATTCTATTCCTTCTGAGTCAGCATCTATTATGAAACCACTCATTCCATTGTATCCTGCCTTCTTATTTGTATATGCTAATACGAAGAACCATTCCGCGTGTCCGGCTCCTGTAATCCACATTTTACTTCCATTAATTATGTATTCATCTCCATCTCTTACTGCTTCAGTTTTTATCCCTCTTACATCACTTCCTGCATTTGGTTCTGTAACACAGTAAGATGCAATGACTCCATTAGCAGTCTTAGAGAGATATTTTTCTTTTTGCTCTTCAGTCCCTCCAGTGATTATTGGATATGATGCTAGTATAGTACTGCCCGCAGCAGTTGCGAAACCTGGATCTCCCCTACCGATTTCTTCAGAAATGATGACATCTTCTATTGAACCCATTCCTCCTCCTCCATATTTTTCAGGAATCTTGACTGTTAATAGCCCAATATCTGAAGCATTTTTTATTGCTTCCAATGGGTATATACTTTCTAAATCCCATTTAGATGCATTTGGTATTATCTCTTCATCTACAAAATCACGAGCAAGCTGTTGTAACATCTTTTGCTCTTCTGATAACCTAAAGTCTACCACGACATTTGCGTAGTGTCTCCTCTTTTAGAGGTACAGGTAGTAATATCTCCAATATTGAAGATATTTATGCTATATGAAAGTAAAATTATACTTAATCGACTTTTTTAACATTGACTGCATTAGGTCCTTTCGGCCCTTCTCCAACCTCAAATTCGACAGAATCTCCATCATTAAGCTCCCCTTCAACTTGGGATTTATGTACGAATAAATCATCTCCCTCATCTCTTTCAATAAATCCGAATCCTTTAATTCGATTAAACCATTTTACTGTTCCTTGTGCCATATTATCGCTGTCCACCCTCATGTAGTATTTCATGTTACCTTGTATATATGTGAATAGTAACGTTATTACTATGATGTAAATAATATCCAATTAATAAATTTATTATTTATTTAGGACAATGTTCATTTGTATAATTGCTATCTAATGAATTAAGATGACCGCCACACTACCTCACAAACTCTTTGCTGAATTCATTGGAACATTCTTTCTTACATTCACTATATGCCTAACGACAACTTTTTTTTCCATTCTTTCAGGAGAAACAAGTGCTGCTTTCCCAATTGCTGCAGTACTCATGTTGATGATTTATTCTCTTGGCCATATTTCTGGTGCTCATTTTAATCCAGCCGTTACTCTGGGTATTTGGATGGGAGAAAAAATCAATAAAAAAAATGCCTTATTATATTTAGTAATACAGACAATAGCAGGAATAATTGGCGCTTTATGTTCTATAATAATTTATTATGGAGAATTTCAAACAACATCATTTAGACTTGTATCATTATTGGAATATCATAATTTTATTTCAATAATGTTATCAGAATATATTTTTACTTTTGCACTGGTATTTGTGATTTTTAACGTAGCCATTTCAGAAAAGACCACTGGGAATAATTATTTCGGTATAGCAATTGCTTCAGTAGTGTTTACTGGTATACTGACTGTTGGAACCGTTTCAATGGCATCTTTCAATCCTGCAGTTTCTATTTCTTTGGTTGTTGTTGGTAAATTGAAATTAAAAGAAATATTATGGTTACATATTACGCCTCAAATATTGGGGGCAATAACTGCTATGTATGCATACAATTTCATTGAAGGAAATAATTAGTAATATTAATACTACATATTCCTTCGAAATTTACCTCCAGTTTCAAATAGTGCTTGGGTGACTTGACCAACAGTACAATAGTTCACGATATCCATCATTACTTCAAATAAATTACCACCTTCTCTTGCAACCCTTTTCAATCTAGCTAAACCTTCTTGAGATTCCTTAAGATGTTCTCTTTTGAATGCTATATTACGTTCAATAACCATCATTCTTTCATTCTTATCTGAACGAGTTACTTCTACATCAAATCCCTCTATCGATAATGAATCATCTACATCATCTTTGAAGGTATTTACTCCAACAATTGGTAATTCACCAGAGTGTTTTCTATGTTCATATATCATAGATTCATCTTGTATACGGTTTCTCTGATAGTTTACTTCAAGCGCACCCAAAACGCCTCCACGCCTATTCATTTCTTCAAATATTTTCAAAATCTCCTCTTCTACAGAATCAGTTAACCAACCAGCAACATGCGATCCTTGAAGTGGATTTTCATTTTGTAACCAACCATACTCTTTTGAAAGTATTAATTGGATTGCTACTGCATCTCTTACAGTATCTTCTGTTGGTGTCCCGAATGCTTCATCACGAGAATTAGTATGTAATGAATTAGCATTATCTGCAAGTGCATAAAGTGCTTGTAATGTAGTCCGATAATCATTCCATGTATATTCTTGAGCATGTAGGGACCTTCCACTACTCTGAATATGGTATTTCAGTTTTTGACCACGTTCATCAACTCCATACATATCCCTCATAGCAATAGACCATATTCTCCTACATACTCTGCCTATTACTGCATATTCCGGGTCCATGCCATTTGAGAAAAACCAACTGAAATTTCTTAGGAATTTATTTGCATTAAGGCCTCTAGAATTGAATAACTCAACATATGTTAATCCATTGGATAACGTCAGTGCTGCTTGAGATATTGGATTTGCTCCAGCTTCAGCAATATGATATCCAGAAATAGAAACAAAGTAATGATTACGAATTTCATTATCGACATAAAATTCTGCAACATCTCCCATCATTCTCAATGCAGTATCAAGATTGAAAACTAATGTATTCTGACCCATAGATTCCTTTAACTGATCCGCTTGTACTGTCCCTCTAACTGAACTCAAAGTCTTAGACTTTATTTCAGAGTATTCTTTGTCATTTGGGGAGCGCCCATTATTTCTTTTGAATTTTTTAATTTGTTGTCTAATTGCTACATTGAAGAAAGCTGCTAAATGCCACCAATAATTCCCATTAATTGTTTTTGATACTGAGGTATTAGGTGCACATAAATCAAAACCTTCAAATAATTTTTCCATTTCATCTACTGTGCTTACAGAAACTCCACTTTCACATACCTTTCCAAATATATCCAATCTTTCTTGAGGATCATTTCCATACAAACTAGGCGAATCAAATGCAACTGATAACCTATTGAAATCTTGATCTTTGGAAAGAAAGTGATATCTTTTATTTGTTCTTTCTGCGCTCCCTTCCCCTGCAAACATTCTGACTGGTAATTCATCCTGTCTCTTGAATGGAAATACTCCTCCAGTATATGGAAATGATCCTGGGATATTTTCTCTTCTTATCCAATTAAAAGTATCTCCCCAATCACTATATTCAGGTAACGCTACTCTTGGAACATCCAGTCCTGAAAGTGTTTTTCTGGTTGTTTCTACTGAGATATCTTTATCTCTAACGGTATAACTAGCTATCCCAGAACGATACTGATTTGCTTTATTCCTGAAAGTTCGTAAACTTTCCCAAGCACTATCTGGGATATCTGAACGAATAATTTCTGCTTCTTCTCTAAGTTCTTTAGAAGCTACCTTATTTTTATTTGATTCCATTTGTTTGGCGGCAGACTCTAGTTGTTGAACCAAGCGCATTTTTGAGGCAGTTTCCTCAGTCCTAAAGTGATAGTTTTTGATTACATTAGAAACTTCAGCCAAATAGCCTTGTCTTTCAGGAGGTATCGGAGAGGATCTATGTGGTAAACCGTCAACTCCCAACCTAGGTTCTGCTGCAGAAAATGTTTTAGAGTATTTATCGTTTATCAAATTAGATAATTTTTTCCAAAGTTGATCCACTCCTGCATCTGCAAACTGACTTGCAATTGTTGGAACTACGGGAAGATCAGAATTATTAGTATCCCACATCTCTCTATTTCTCTTAAATTGTTTTTGAATTTCTAATAGGGCATCTTCTGCTCCCGGCCTATCAAATTTATTTAATACGACAATATCTGCAGAATCTAACATCTCTAACTTTTCTAATTGACTAGGTGCACCATATTCTCTAGTTGTGACATATAGAGAAATATCAGCAACTTCAGTAATTGCATCATTTCCCTGGCCTATGCCACTCGTCTCTACAATTACTAGATCGAAACCAACTGCTTTACATGCTTCTATGGAACGACCTATGCAATCTGCAATCTCTCTACCGCTATTTCTACTTGCAAATGAACGCATGAATAAATTATCATCAGATAGTGAATTCATTCTTATTCTATCTCCTAGTAATGCTCCTCCTGTTCTCTTACGTGTAGGATCAGTAGCAAGTAAAGCAATTTTAGTTCCAGGATTGTCTCTTTGTATTCTTAACATCAATTCATCAGTAAGACTTGATTTTCCTGCACCGCCAGTGCCTGTCAAACCAATAACTGGACATCTTAAACCATCTGTCGATCTGACTTTATCTAGAATATTATTGAATATTTTTTCATCTTCATTTTCTGCCAATGTAATTAGTTTTGACACTGCAGAGTGTTCATCTGCAAAAATCGGTTTATTTAAAGATTCAAATCTTATTGGATTAAGTAAGTCATTATTGGATGCTCTTTTCATGGCATCAGATACCATTCCTGTAAGGCCCATTTCTCTTCCATCTTCAGGAGAATATATCTTTGCTATATCGGAATCAAAAAGATGCTTTATCTCACTAGGAAGAATCGTTCCTCCTCCTCCTCCGATCAAACATACATGTCCAAATCCTGATTCATCGAGTATTTGCTTAGTGTGAGTGAACATTTCTACAGCGCCTCCTTGATATGAAGTAATCGCAACACAATGAGCATCTTCTTGAATGGCCGCTTTTGCTACTTCATCTGCACCCCTGTCATGCCCTAAATGAATTACTTCACAGCCCATGGATTGGAATATTCTTCTAAAAATACCAATCGCAGCATCATGGCCATCAAATATCGCTGCTGCGGTAATGATTCGTAGAGGAATCTCTTCACGTTTACCTCTGTCCACAAGGGCCCGAGAACATACGTCCACAAAAATTAGTCGCATCATTGCTTGTTTAGAATATCCCGCCAATCAGAAGCAATGCAAATATAAACATCAATATACCCATTAAACCATCAATGATATGAGATATTGATTTGAGTTTCAATATTCTATCTCCTGTTGTCAAAACAGTTGCTACGGTCACATACCAAGTGCCATCAATTATCATGCCAAGAAAACCCATTCCTAAAAGAGTTTTAATATCTACATCAGCCTCTATGAAAGGTGTATATAATGCCAACATCCATGCTAAAATTTTTGGATTCAGCAGTGCAATAAGGAAGCCCTGTATGAATCCTTGCCTATTCTGAGGAATGAGGTCATTTTCTTGCGAATCATTTCTTGGGCCTTCTCTAGCACTATTGATGAAAATATATCCAAGCCAAACCAGTATTACTATACCTCCAGTTTTCAATATAATTTCTGTAGACTCGTGTATCGATAAGGCAGTAGCTATTCCTAAGGCTGCAAGAAACGCATAGATTCCAAAACCAATTCCATGACCTATTCCTGTCATGACTCCCTGTTGCCGCCCTCCTGCCAAGGTATTTCTTAGTACTACTGCCAGAGATGGTCCAGGACTCATTGCCCCGAGAGTGAAAACTAGGGTAAGCCCAGCCCATTCTTCTGGGCCCATCAAAACACCTTATGCGCCTTCATACATTGCTTCGATTTCTTTAACCCAATTTTCTCTAATTTGAATCCTTCTAATTTTGAGCGTTGGTGTCAATTCTCCAAAGTCAACATTTAGGTCTCTGGGAAGAATTTTAAATTTCTTTATTTGCTCAGGATTACTGAATTGTCCGTTTAATGATGTGACATGTTCTTGCATTTCAGCATAGGTTTCTTCACTATCTGTGTAGTCTGAAAGTACTTTCCCAAATCCTTCTAGTGTGGTAATTTGTACTGCTGGATCCTTTGGAATTTTTGCTGGATCCATGCCATGTTTATCTCTCAAAATAGCACCTACATCTAATGTGAATAATGCGCTACAGTACTTCCTACCATCACCAATTAGCATACATTGAGATACCATTGGGATTGACTTCATTGTTTCTTCAATAACTAAGGGTGCAATATTTTTACCTCCAGAACTAACGTATAATTCTTTTATTCTTCCAGTAATTTTTACGTATCCATCTTCATCTATTTCTCCCTTATCTCCTGAATGTAACCATCCATCAGAATCTATTGTCTCTGCGGTTGCTTCAGGATTCTTGTAGTATCCTTTCATAATATGCCTTCCTCTGAAAAGAATTTCTCCTGTCTCCGAAATCATTAATTCTGTTCCGCTAAATGGTTTACCTACAGTTCCAAATTTATGATTTTTCTTGTACCCTAAACTTGCTCCTGCAGTAGTTTCAGTCATGCCATATCCCTCATATAATGGGATATCCAGTGTATGGAATAATTTCAGAATATCAGGATTAATGGGGGCAGCTCCTGTAATTGCATAAATACAATTTGACATCCCAATTGCTTCTTTGGCCTTTTTCTTTATGATTCCACCAAGAATTGGTATCTTTGTCAGTTTTATCTTTCCTCCTAATTTAGCCATTAGATTACTGTAAACTTTTTCATAGATTCTAGGTACTCCAATGAACAAATGGGGTTGTACTTCTTTGGCATAATCAATAACATTTAGTGGTGCATCGACAACAGTCATATGAAGTCCCCATCTAATGTGTGCATGACAATCTACTAATTGCCCGAAAACATGAGCGCAAGGTAGCCAAGAAACATATCCCCATCCCCTTTCAAACTCTTGTAATTTCCATACTTCTGCCAATTCAAAATCAATATTATCATGACTAAGCTCCACGCCTTTTGGTTGCCCAGTAGTACCTGATGTGTAAATCAAAGTAAAAGTATCCTCTGGAGTAATATTACTGACTCTCTTTTCTATATCTGAGTATTCGACACTATTTCCCTTTTCTATAAAATCAGACCAAGTCATACATTTGGGATGTTCAGGCATATCAACTCCTTCCATTAAAACTACTACCTCGACTTTATCCAATCTATCCATTATTGCATGTAATCGGTGCGCACACATCTTTTCTGTATTACCTCCGTCCATGGGATTATCGCCTACAAAAACAACTTTTGAATCAGAATTTCCCACTACCCACTCAACTTCTTCAGGAGAACATGTGTGGTAAACTCCGACAGCAGCTCCATTACACATATTTGCCGCATGATAGGAAGTATACCATTCCACCCTGTTGTAAGAATAAATACTTAATTTGTCTCCTTCTTCAAATCCCAATGCAATTAATGATTTAGCAACCGATGCAGTTTGATCATGGAATTCTTTCCAACTAATATGATTCCACTTACCCTGGGAATTTTTTGTAGAAATGGCTTTTTCATTACCATGATTCTTTGCATTTGCCATCAAGTATTCGGGGGTTGTCATTGCCGACATAATTTCTTGGGAAAACTATTCATGCATAAATATTGGTGTATTATTCAACACTTAATTACTAAATTTACAGTTAAATATATTTTATTTTGGTAAAACCGATTTAAAATTCGCCCTCCAGTCCTTTCCATTATTTTTGTTTGCAAGAGGGGATGCGGGAGATGGATGCCAACAACCTTTGAGATTAACATTGGTATCATTTAAAGCAATTTTTGATCTTTTCTGAGAATATTTCCCGACACCGATCACTGTTTTTATATTCATTATTTCTACGACTTCTCTCAGGTAGTCGTCACATCGCTCAACAATTCTTTTTGAAATTATTCCAGGAATTTTATCTGGAGTAATATTCATAGCATTTTCACCTTTAAAAAACATCAGTGGACAATGATTAACGACAAAAACCTTTGCAAATATATTTTCTGCTGTTCCGTAGTTATCCGATAAAGCACCCCACAATCTAGTACCAGAAATTTCTTCTTTGTGCCATTTTAATCCTCTAACTTCTCTCTTTGGATGCATCCTTTCTGGTTGTTCAACTGATAAATTTTTAATTTTGAATAAATCTCTTACTATAGTAGTCGCAGCAAATGGTATTCCCATCTGTCCCATGCCATGTGGACCAGGATTCATGCCTAGTAAGATTGTTTTTGCTCCTTTATCTCCTCCTAGTTTAATAAATTCTTTATGTATTTCCCAAGCATAAATCAAAGGATTGTATACATATTCAACAAAACCCTCCTCTAACAATAAATCACTCAGAGGTTGCAGGTCTTTGCTAAGATTATAAGAAGAGTTAATCAAAGATTCAATAATCATTTTAATCACTGCTTGATGTCTACTATTACTGCTCCACTTAGCTTCACTAATTCTTCTGGAGAAATAGGAAAAACTGTGTCAAATGTCCCTCCTGCTCCCCATAAAATATCATATTTCAGTAAATCTTCATCGCAAAAGATTACACATTCTTCTAAATGTCCGAATGGAGGAATGCCTCCGATTCGATAACCTGTTTTATCTAAAACATACTCTGGCGAAGCGTGACTAGGTTTATACCCTAATATTCTTTTTAATTTCTTTTTCCTATCTACTTTATTACTGCCCGAGGTCACTACTATGATTGCAGAATCCTTACCAACAAAAACAATCGATTTAGCGATATTCGATATTTCACAACCTAATTGTCTTGCGGCATCTTCAGAAGATTTCGTGCCTTCTTTGTATCTTTTCACCTTTGGTAAAAAACCTATTTTCCGACATTCTGCGATCCATACATCATGCCTATCCATATTAGCCTCAAAAGGACAATCAAATTTTATCATTAGGGTATCTCAAGTCTTTTAGGATAAAAAAACTCCAAATGTAACAATACTTCCGCATTATTCTTCACCAATGGTCGAGTGCGAAATGATACATGGATTGGCCCATCGGTCCTTATGAAACTTCAATGGGAGCACTTTTACTATTGACTCTTCCAATGCACCGGTTCTTGACAAGGGATGAACCAGAACAAAGAATTCCTTTGCGAAATTTAACTAATGAAATTAAAGAAAAAGGATATTATTGGCATATCAGTTTATATTTGTTGATGTTCTTATATAAGGCGGCTATTGATCATCATAATGAGCCTATTAAAGCAAAAGTCGGAGGCTTCACGCACTGGATATATCGCATTGAAGGTAATTGGACTAATAATATCCAAGAAATTTTTTTAAATGATAGTTTAACAAATATACTCTCCGCTCATTATTTATTCATGTATTTATTTATGATATGGTTTTCTCCAATGTACTATATATTAAGCAATGATAAAATAATGGCCGATAAGGCCGCTTTGAATTATTTCGTCATATATCTCCTCAGTGTCCCATTTTATCTTTTTTTTAATATAGAAGTAACTTCTAGTTATATTAGTGGCATGGATGCTCTTTTGTATCATGATTCTTTTACATTATCATTTTTTACAGCTAACGATCCAATGGATAATGCAATCCCAAGCCTACACATAGGTTTGCCAATTGGTCTATTAATAATTAATAGATTACATTGTAGAAAATTGGGAATAAGTATTAAAAAATGGAGACATAGAGAATTTGATTTATTTATATCTGCTAATGTATTAATTTACATTTTCTCAATTCAATATTTGGGAATACACTGGTTAGTAGACATTATTCCAGGTATAGGATTGGCTTTGATAACTTCATATTTTGTCAACCATATACAACCAAAACTGAGATCTAAAAAATATTCAATAATTAAATTACTTTCACCTTCTAGAAAACAATTATATTCTATAGTTGGAGTGTCTCTCATTAGTTCATTTATGATTTATTTTATAGTTATCTACGGGCCAGGAGTTAATGACGAAATTCCTAATTATAGAATTGGCTCAGACGATATAAATCTTGAAACTATAGAAGTACATAGTTTATCTAATCCTGTGGATGTCGAGGTAATTAATATAGGAGATATAAGATTAGAATTGATGCTAGTAAAAACAAATATAGCTGAAAAATATGCCGAAAAAGGTGTCTTTGATTGGAATGAATTATCTTCAAAAGGTCAAATATTCTCTCTTTCTCCCAATAATATCACTAGTTTCAATGTGAACACAGAAAGTATTTATGATTCATATGTAATCTTAATTAGATTAGCGAATATTGAAAATTGTTTAGATTGTTTTATTTCAGATGAACAAGTTGGAGAGGTTAGGATAACAACTCATTATTTCGATGATGAATTAATATGGACAGCATACATACTATCACTCCCATCTTTCTATATCCTTGGTTTTGTTTTAGGTATGAATTATAAGGAAATAGTGAGCAAAAAAACTCCCCATGAATAATCCTGAACAGCTTCCTAATCCTATCCAAATTCCTATTCTAAATGCTGGAAAATTATATCTCCAAAGATATATCGTTTGAGAAATCCATGCGAGAATTACTATCACAAACCATACAAAAAATACTAATTGAGGAATAATTCCAATAATTATCGAGGTAATACATCCGCCAATTAATTCATAACGATTGCCGATATTTTTAGGTGAGAAATAAAGAAGAAAAGAAATGAATATAAGGCAAATCATCGGTTTAAATAATGAACTTGAATTTTCTAAAATGCCAAATATACAAGCTAGTGAAAAACCAACTGATAACGGAAAAATTATTGGCCATATCGGCATGGACTCCCATCTCATATTGCTACGGAAACACTTTCACTCCATCAATGCTATGAAATTATTGAAGCGATTAATTCATATTACTGTAGTTGCCCAAGGGACCATGAAGAAAGGGGAAGTAGTGCTCGGATGCCTAGCGCCACACCCTCCTCACTTGGTATATGCAGAGAATCCAGAACAGAATGAGCCTTTTTCTGAAGGAGGTTGGGAGACTCTAAGATGGGGGTATAATCGTCTTGCAAGAAAATTGAAAAAAGTTGATTATGATGTCATGGTTATCTTTACTCCTCATTGGGCAACTTATATTGGCACTCACTTCCTAGGGCTTCCTAAATTCAGTTCATTGTCTGTAGATCCTATTTTTCCTAATATTTTTAGGTATAAGTATGATTTAGATGTAGACGTAGAATTAGCAGAAGAAATGCATAATGCTGCTTCTGAGGCCGGAATAATAACAAAAATGATGACTAATCCAGATTTCAGAATTGACTATGGGACAATTACAAGTTGCCACATGTTAAATCCAGAATGGGATAAGCCAATAATCACAATAAGTAGTAATCGAAATGCACATTATTATTCTGGAGAAGTTATGAATGAGCAGGCAAAAGCTCTGGGAGAGGCGTGCCTAAAGGCAATAGAGAAAAGTGGCAAAAAGGTAGTTCTTGTCAGTAGCCACAGTCTTTCACACCGACATTTTGTCACGGAATCTCCATTACCTGAAGATATGAGTAGAGAACACATATACAATCATAGTCAATATGTTTGGGATATGAAAATGATTAAAATGATGAGAGATGGTAAAATGAAGGAAGTTATTGATATTATGCCAGAGTATACTGAACAAACAATAGCTGAAACAGAAGCTGGAGGATTATCATGGATGATGGCTGCTATGGGTCTCCCCGATTATCCTGCTGAAATTTATGGTTATCAATCAGTAATAGGTACCGGAAACGCTGTAATTGCATGGGATCCTAACTCTAAAACAAGAGAAATAGTTCTGTGAGGTTTGAATATGGACAATGACCAAAATGTTTTATTTGGAATTTATTGCCCCCCTCATCCTCACCCCTTACTCGCTCCAGAGTTAAATAATGGGTATAAAAATCTTAGAAATGCATATGATAATTTAAGGGATAAAATACAGGCTAGCGGCGCGGATATAATTTTGATTTATTCTACAACATGGCCAAGTATTGTCGGCCACCAAATCCAAGCCCACCCAGAGCCAGAGTGGACACATGTGGATGATGATTTTCATTACTTGGGAAGTATGCCTTATAAATTCAATATAGACACTGAATTCGCTCATGCTTACCGTGATGCTGCAGAATCTAGGGGGCTACATTCGAGGACCGTTGCATATGATGGTTTCCCGATAGACACTGGTTCAGTTGTAGCATTATCACTGCTTAATCCAGATAATAATATTCCTGCTTGTATAGTTTCTAGCAATATGTACTCAAATAGGTCTGAAACAATGGTACTTGGTAAAGCTGCGAGGGATGCATTGTCTAATCAAGGAAAGAAGGCAGTAGTGGTAGTCGTTGCAAGTTTGTCCAATAGAATGTTCACAGAACACATAAACCCAAGAGATGATAAAATACATAGCCCAAAAGATGACGAGTGGAATAAGAAAATTTTAGAATTTTTTAGAGATGGAAGACTCGAAGACCTTAGCCAATTATCTAGAGATATTCACGGGCAAATTAGAATTCAGAAAGTAGCCGCATACAAACCAGTTTGGTGGATGGCGGCAACAATGGGGCAGCATAACAACTACATAGGGCAAGTTCTTGCTTACGAGCCCCTCCATGGTTCAGGAGGTGCCGTAATTCAACTAACTCCTTCAAATGAATCATTCGGAGATAAAGAATTTGATGAAGATGATGTAGAATATTATCATGGAGATAGAAATGTTCTTGATAGAGGGAATTTGTAATGCATAGTCAAGATGATATGCCAAATAATACTGATGAAGATATCATAGATAAAGTAATCTCTGCACCTTCAGATGTCATTGAAAAATTATACGAAGAATTAGGCCCTTCAATGGTAAGTTCAGCGGGTAGTGCATTAGGTGCTACGGCAGGAGGGTTGGCCGGCGGACCGGTAGGCGTTGCTATTGGTTCAGTAGTTGGTAAGAAGGTAGCAGGAAAATTAACTTCAAATAATGGATATTTTATCGCTGAATCAGGACCTTCTGCTGTCGGTTCTTATCCGCATCTTCATAGAGTTGGTGATTTAATTTTTGTTAGCGGAATAGGTCCCAGATCGCCTGAAACAAATGAAATAATTGGTGGTCCGGTCCGAGATTCAGATGGTAAAAAATTAGATTATGATATTAAAGCCCAAACCAGATCTGTAATTGAAAATATCCGACTAATTTTGGAAGA
>CEWO01090445.1_pt1 | contig 30808 bp, 11 predicted proteins | sample 361561 | NCBI WGS metagenome assembly CEWO01 (sample SAMEA2623627, study PRJEB7988) | marine metagenome | isolation source: saline water (ENVO:00002010), including
AAAAAATGGTAGGATGCAGTGTGGACTTTAAGGTACGCCGGCGGATTCACAGACTAGCCTTCTGCATGGCGTGGCCCTCGTGCTTGAATGTGGCTGGATCAAAGGCTTGGCCCGTTGGTTTTACCAATAAACACCTGATCTTTCTGGTGCATGTTACGTTGAAAACGTTTTATTAAATTCACAGACTAGCCTTTTGCATGGCGTGGCCCTCGTGCTTGATTGTGGCTAGATCAAAGGCTTGGCCCATTGATTTTACCAATAAACACCTAATCTTGCTGAAGTCAAAGACTCTAACTGTCTTCCTCGTGGTTTCCTGAATTCACCTGCACTAGGAAGATGACCGAGTTGATTGAAATCGAGCACAGGTGTAAGAAGAGCGGGAGCACTAAAGCAATGATATAGAGAAGTATTGGGGCGAAGAATATGAATAGACATGAAACGGCAAGTATGCGATAAGAACTGAAAAATGTGCAGTAGTACATCGCTGTTCTGCTCTCGGGGTTTTCCAGGTTGTCCGCTATGAGCTGAACTTTTGCGAGCTCGTCTTTACAAAGCTTTAGTTCTATCCTTTTGTGGCACTGTTCAAGAGCGGATCTCGTGGTGAGCGCTGGGCCCCCTCGATAAAATGTTTCGACGGCAATGATGAATTGCATGGACGAATCCACGTGGAAAGCTGAACACGCCCCAGGGGATTTCAGCTCGGGTGCAAATGATATTTGTGCCGGAAATATTTCGTTCACGACCTCATAAAGCCCCTCGCCCAGGCAAACCGGGATGCGCGGCCAGCATAATGGGCTGAAAGCGTAGGCAATGTACGTTACGCCGTAAGTCAAGCCCAGGGTCCACAGAAAGAATGTGACGACCGATGGAATCGGGGCGAAAAAGGTGATTAGGAAAATAAAGACAAAGACCGCCACGAACACTGGAATCAGGGGCGAGCGGACCTTGGAACACTCCAAGGATTCCTTCAGGTCGCAGGTGAAAAATTCCCGCGCGACTCTTCCCAGCGAAAACTCGTTCTTTGATGCCTGTAGATTGTACTCGTCGTCATTATACGCAGCATCGACAGATAACAACCCCCACAGAATCTCTTCCCGTGATGTTTCTCCCAGGTCAATGAAATCTAGGCCAGTCTTGAGAATGTCGATGAACGAAGAAAGAAGTGGCTCCGTGTCGTTATTTTGAAAGTGTGCGTTGGTGGGCACCTTTTCTCGCTTGATTCTGGGGAATGCCGATGCCGGCGTTTTGTGGGAGTTTTCTGCTGGTTTCAGGCAGGAAATGCTGCTGTTAGTCAAACAGCCCACGTCTTGCAAATGTTTGTAGTACTCAACAAGCGTAATGGTGTTGTTGATTACAGTCCATAGCACAGTTTCTGCAGCGGGACAAGTTTGTGCGACGAACACCAGGAATTGCTCCCTGGCGGATCCACTGCATGTTTCTATTTGCTCCCAACCGTATCTCTGCAGGGACCTGCCAAGGTTGGAAGCCAGGAATGAAAACACCCGACTCTGGGCAAAGGGGGCGCATTCTGGGCGCTGAAAAGTCGATTGGTGCCATCGCGCAGCCCAGGCGTTTGACTCTTGATCAACTTCGCGTTGGAACTGTTCTAGATCCGACGATGATATCTGTAACAGTTTTCTTCGTGGCTGGGAACTGCGGTTCTTGGCGTCCTCTTGGCCTGCAATGGCATGCAGCGCGGCAGTAAACAATGCGTTCGACGCATTGAGTTCTCCTGTGGATGGTTTGGCTCTGGCCGCCGTCGTATTTTTGTTCACCGCCAAAAACACGGACCTGGCTTCCGAAACCATGTCAGATATCCCTTCATACCAAAATCTCAGGGTTTTGTGTCCAATCTGTGCCTTGTCGTGGGCGCCCAAATAGTCTGCCGCGACAGTCGAGACTGCCTGTGGAATGTTGGAGACCATATTGAATAAAATGTCAGGGTTTTCGTATATTATCCGTGTCGCGTTTTTCATGTTCAGCATGTCCTGGTCTGAAACATTGGTGCCAGCCAGGGTGGTATTGAGCACAAGCAGGACCTGTGCGCACCAGATGGCCCCTTGAACTGTCTCGGTGGTGTTTAGTTTTCTGGCAAAAATGTCACCGCAAGGACCCTGGATTGTGTGCATGCGGGGCTGCATAGTTTTGACAAATTCGGCCAACACGCTGTTGTATGGGCGCTCCTGGTGTATGCCTGTAGACGGTGAGGGCTCCTGCAATAGTCGTCTGAATTGAACGGGCGAATCTTGCGAGTAAACCTGCGAGCATTTCTCAATGCTGGCTCCAAAAAGGACCTGCATTGAGCGTGATTCTTGCAGGGTCAGCGTGGAGCACGGGACCGAGAACAAGTCCGCAGCAAAGACTTCCGACCCCTGTGCGATTTCCACGCCGATAGTGTTTGGCATGACAAAACAGAACCCGTCTATGTTTGCAAACGTTTGGTCGCAGTCGTCGCTGAAGTCGTAGCCAAGAATTTTCGTACACCGTCCGACGGTGTCCGCGGTGTTGGCGCGCAAACACGTCACGGCTTCTGCGGCATTGGTTTGACAGGACGACGACGACGACGAGACGTCAAACCCCTTGTATACTTCCTGGCACGACGTCGTTGGGGTGCAATCCGCCGTCAGGTAACAGATTGAGCTCTGCGCTGGTTTGGTTCCGCATGCGCATTTGCTGTCGATCCCACAGTGATATTCGGGAAGCACGGACGTCTCGGGCCCGCATTCATTGCAATATTTGATGATGCCCAAGCCGTCGCGGCAGTATGACAGGTCGTCGCATGCAAACGATCCGCGGCCCACGCCGACCCACGTGGTCGAGGATGCTTCGATTGCATTTGTCGTGCCCTGCAGCGCGTCGGCCCCACCGACGAGGTCGTCGTAGCATGTGTCAGCAATCATAGTCTGGATCCTGCGTTTGCATCGGTGGCGCTTGCAGGCCTCGTCGGCATCAAACGTGCACGACCACAGGTCTACCTTTTCTTTCTCGTCTTCCAGTTTCCTGATTGCGCCGCCCCACCTCACCTTGATGCCAATCTTGTTCAGGATTTTCTGCACGTTGGAGATGATGGTTTGAGCAAAGGTCAGAATGGCCTTGACAAACTTCTTGAAAAGCTTGCAGGCTGCTGAGATCAGTCGAATGATCTGCCTGGCAACCGGGTTTTCTAGAATCAACCGCAGGGCAACCATGATGAGGTTGTCAAAGAATTGCTTTCCCAGGCGAAAGCATTCCATGAAAAGACTAAAGGCGCGATTGACGAAATACACCAGACCAGACTCCCCGGACACGAGCTTGACGTCCATGGCTGTTTCAATCAGCAAAGAAATGATACCGAGTATCAAATTCCACACTGCTTCTACGAGGGCCAGGCCCATTTTTGCCAGCGTGATCGCTATCGTTCTTACTTTCGCAAGAATGAACACGTAAAACTTGATAATCTGACTCGGGCATTGGTGCGACTGCAGAGAGAGCGAGTTCTGTATCGCGTCGTCAATCATGCTAACGCTTTGGTGCACGTTCTGGCACGAATCCCGTTTTGAGGATATTAGATTCATGCTGTCGTATGTTCGACTTACAATTTCCCATGCGTACAGGTTTTCTTGGTGGTAAAACGAGGACGGACTGTATAGCTGGGCGCTTTCCGAGATCAATCCGACCTTTTTCATGTTTAATCGCGTGATCTGGTCACGGTATCTGCGGATGAGTGTACACAGCTCTTCGAATCCGGGGTATTTGCAGAGGTCCACAGCCTTTGCCAGGTTGCATTGGTTCGTGTCGACGTCCACTCCGACGTTTTCTGGCAGGCACAAGTCCTGGCGGTCCGTGGAGGAGCTCCAGTCCGCGTACGAGACCTGCCCCGTGAAGGAGTCACCAGACGGTGGGCAGCGGTACACCCAATCTTTATCAAAGGCCTCCGTTCCGAGCATGCTGTCTGGCAATAGGAGAGGCGGGAGAATGTGCTGTCCCCCGGTCCCAGGAACGTGAAACTGCGACCACAAGCTCTCAAAGTTTATGCTCGCGTTTGCGTTCCGAAAGCGCAAGTCATTGACCCTCTTGTAAAACGGTGAAATTCGTTTTCGGGTCGAAATGCTGAGCTCGGGGCGTCGTGCCAGCAAAGACTCGTTGGCCGAGATCCAAATCGTGTGGCGGGGCTCTGGCACAGGCCGACACAGGGAATAATGGTGATACTCGAGATCTCTCCGGTGATTCAAAAAGCTGGTAGTGTTGAACTCGAAAAATACACTTGCTGTGCTGTTCTGGCACTCGTATGTCCGTGACCTTCCCGATTTGTGCTCACTTGTCATGAAGCATGTGTCGAATGCCATCATCTCCTGCACCTTTTTCCTCGGAATGATAGATAGAGGGCTTTTGTGGCACTCCGATCCTTGGTCAATGGTCGTTTTTCTTCTGTGTGAGTAGTTTCGACCATCCTTGTACGGGGTGTGATTCTCAAACATCCATCTTGTATCGTTATCAACGTGTAATTCTGCTTCGTGGAATATGCTGACCAGGAAGTCCCGTGACAGATTTTTCAAATCATGCGGTTGGGTGGCTGATGGTGCCAGATGCTCCCCGGACCGCAAATAATGGCGCACATGTGGCCAGCCCAGCAAGATTTCTGCATCTTCTTCCACTGTTTTGTGATGACACTTGGTTTTTCTGTCAAAGAGGATCTCGACTTCTTTGGTTAGGTCAATTTCATCGTGATCACTCCAGAGGGTGTGCAGCATGCCAAAATGCCGGTAATGAGTAATTTCTGCCGCGACATCAACATCGCGGATTTCAGCCAACGGGTGCAGGCCATTCAATCTGGGATATTTTTTTATCATTGTGTTCGGATTGGGTGTCAGGAGCCGCACATGTGAATTGTCGAAAAGTTTTTTGTTGCCGGTAATGAGCGCTCGCTCAATGTACGGGCAGACCCATTTTTTGTGATCAGTCTGGTTGGGGTGGGGCGAATATAATGGGTTTTTGCGGATCCGGTCTCGGTCCCGTTGCACCGAATAAGGAATTTTGCGCATCCACCCCTGCTGATGCCCTGCTGCGTCAGGAGTCAGCTTGGTTGTGGTTATTTTAAGCCCCATTTCGCCAACTTGAAAGTCGATGGACTGTGGTCCAAGTTCCTCCGCGTCAAGCTTGATCAAGCCATACAACTGATCGCCCTCGCCAGCAGGGTATTTCATCTCGCGGCCCAGGACTTTCGTAATAGAATCATCCAGCCACAAACTGCGATGGCTGCCGTCTTGTAGTTTCCTGATGCTGAAAGCGTCGTCTCTTTTGAGCATTTTGTCTGAAATTTCCTCTGTCCTCGCCAGCGTTCCCGCATACCGCTGGAGCAAAAAGGTGCGCCGGTCGGCATCCGAAAACCCGAGCGGGGCCTGCACCAGCTTGCATGTTTTTAGGCTGTCTTCCATGGCCTTTGCAGATTGGAATCGTTTTGAGCACCGCGGGTGTGTTGGTTCGTAGTGTCTAAACTTTCCGTCTTCATACAGTCTTCGAATTTTTTTCATTTGAGCGCGCCCGGGTAGCTCGCTCTGAATCCTGTCGTTGATGTCCCTAGAATCTACACATATGCTTTTGTTGCGATGGTAGTCGTTTGTCATGTAGCACTCGCACAGTGGCGACCCTTTGTCGACACATTTCTGGTCTGGATGCGTTGAGTTGATACACTCCTCGATGTTTGAGATTCCAATGTGCGAGTTTGTTGTGCAAAACGAAGCAAAACAGGCCCTGTACTTGTAAAAATCCACGTCCTCGACGGAGTCTGTTTCGGTAAAAAAGCAAACGTCCGTTCCTATCATGTACTTTTCAAAGTCTTGCACTCTCCTCTGAACCATGTTCAGACAGCTTGCGAGGTGGTCGGCGTTGTTTTGGGCCTTTTCCGGGTAACAGGACAGTCCAAAGGCGCGGTCCACGTCGGCACTGGTTTTGCCCTTTGGCCAGGCGTATGTCTCGCCAAGAAATGGCACCAGAATGTGCGGGGTGTTGTTAAAGTCCCGGAAACAAGGAGACCGTCCGACGCTCAGGCGCTGAAACTCTCTCTTGCACTCGTCCCGGGTCACATGCTCCAAGAAGGGAGCTTGCTCCTCGTCTTCGTCCATGAAACCCGCCCGAAACTCCTGGTCCTGCGAGAACCACGGCAACACTCCTCTGTACCACGAAAAATTCCTCATAGATGGCGACACGACAAATCGCGACTGGTTCTTCTTTCCAATAACATTCACCTTTAAGCCAAACTCCTTTTTGTACACATCTTGCAAAATTTGGTGCATTTCTGCGATAGTTTTGTGTTTTACCGGGTCTTTGCACTTGTTGTACTCCAGTGCTGACTCGATGTTCTCTACACTTTGAGTGCAGCCGTCTTCGTAATCTGTTTGTATGTTTTCGTTGTTGATCACTGCGTCCTTTGGGTCAAACCGCTTGAATCTCGAGGCATGTCCGCATTGCTGACTGTCTACGCTATATTTTGCCGACGTGCAAACGTCGTTGTTGCTTTCTTGCGCCCAGCCATTCACGCCATCTGCGACTCTTGATCTCCGCGTTCCCGTGCCCGCTTTAAAGAGAGTCTCGTTCTCAAGGTTGAGAAAGACATAAACATAGGTGTCGCCGGAATATGTTTTGATATCGACCTCCGCAGAGTGCAAAGTTTTGAACCTGAGATTGTCGCTCACGCCAACACCGTCACTCATTCTGAAAGAAGCACTCTGAAGGCCGTTTTTGAGCAGGCCCTCGATGCTACGGACATGAAGTGCATCCGCCAGATATGTCTTTGTGGCGTCTTGAATCTCTCGTACGTAATGATCTACTCTGCCCTCGTCGATGGTTTTGCTTGCCATGTGCACTCCGGCATTAGAGTTTTCCGAGTTGCTGTTATCCAAAAACAGTCCACGCCCCAGGCACGTGTTTTGCAATTCCAACGCCGTCAAAATCTCCGCCGAGGTTTGGTACTGCTCACACGACTGGCATTGCGCTAATTCGTCTTGAGAAGCAGAAATTGAATTTCGCAGCAAAGACCGGGAATGCTGGCCGTCAAAATAGCACCTGTCTGCGCTCTCGGCCGCGTGCAACGAGCAGTCTCCTTGGTCCTCGCTACACTTGTAATCACACTCGGTCACATTCTGACTCGTATCGTCAAGAGAAATCTCGTATGAGCATATCTTGCTTGTGGGAGTCGCCCCCTGTTTCAAACGCAAGGTTGTACTTCCATCAGCGTGCGTAATCTGCTCGTAATCTGATGCGGTCAAAATATTGATTTCAACCTCTTCTAGAATGGGTTTGCATAAATTTTTTGGGTCCTTGTCTTCGGGTCTACAGGGCACAACAATCTTGCGCGGGTTGGACTCCACATCCGCCCAGAACGATGGCTTCGTCACCAGGTGCTTCTTGGACCCGCCGCCGCTGCAGACACCGTTTTCGTAGTTTTGTTCGTTTTTGCCCATGAAGCTTCTGAGAAACGTCCGGGCCACGTTTTCTCTGATTAGTTTTACATTGCCCTCCTCCTCCGTCAAACCAAACCTCGACTTGAACGACTGCACCCCGTCGTCTCCTCTGTCATCTTTTCTGAACGACCCCATGGCATAACTGACCTCCATTGTGTTGTCGCTCTCGTCCACGCGCCCATGAATACACGGTGTCAGGTCCAGCCTCGAGCGTTCCTCGCTGTACTGCAAGTTGGCGCCAATCACCTTTGACATGATTTTTGATCTTGCTGAGATCGCTGCGTCGTCCTTGGCATAGTTGGAACAGTAAATCGAGCATTCACCGTCTGACAGCAAACCGTCCCCTCGTCGGGTGAAGAGATCCGGGTCATAAAAATCACATCTGTCGTCGTTGTTTTTCTTCTCTTGCCAACACTCGCCTTCGGACTCGGAGAAATCGACGGGGTTTCGGCAGTGACCTCGTTTATACCTCTTTGAGTTTTTGTTCAGACAGTCTGCTTCTAAAAGCCCCGAAACTGCCCCCGCTTTGGCTGCAAAAACCAACGCTACCGGTCCAAACAAAGGAGTAAAGAGAGCAGCGGCCCACCAATTGTTTTTGAAAAATTCCACGACGGGATCAACTTTCCGCCTTTGCTCGTAGATGCCGTACGACGCCATGATTGCCCCTCCAAAGCCCAGTCCTGGCTTTGACCAGGAGACCGGCTTCAAACTGGTCTTCAGTTGGTTTGAACTGTCATAGAATTCATACCCCCTTGTCCGATACATGGGGGATTCCTCTCTGCACGGACAGATGTTTTCTTCGTATTTGAGATTGCGCAGCGACACAAAGTCAGCCCAAAAATTTTTGGTCCGTTCCGCGACTTTTTTACGGTTTGCATTGCTGGCCAGGCCCTGTTTGATGGATCCGAGTCTTGTACCTGTCTTGTCCTTCTTTTCTTCTACGATATAGAGCTCTGCCTGCACCTCGTCGTAGCACATGTCAAACGCGTTCATATATGGACTGTCATAATCAAACCACTCGTCATGAGCCCACTCCCAGTCGTCTTCGAGCTCAGAGTACGGATACTGGTCCCGACCAATCATCAAAACTTTTTGGAACCCGTGCTTGTAACTCTCTTTGCCGTGTCTCACTCGCCACGGGTGCCATGATTTTGGTCGTCGCTGGCATGGCGCAAAAAACGCAGGAATGTAGGGAACCGTCCTTGCCAACTTTTTGGGGTCCCATCCAAACAGTTGACCCAGTGCCCCAGAGTCATCGTTTCTTGGAATTTCAAATTTGTTTGCGTGCTTCTTCAAAAATTCGGGTCCCTTCAGAGTCGCAAACTGCTTCTCGTTTCGCGAAATTGGGTCCGCATAAACGACGTCCTCGTCTTCCCACGACGGGGCCCGCATGCCGGGCACATACTCGTACGTCGGATTGCCTTCTGTGGGTTCAAATGTGCTTGATGACCCTGTCATGATTTCGGAAAATTGGAACGCCGACCTCCAGCTGGGTTTTGTTAGGATGTGGCTCGTTTCTCTGTCGTATGGGCGCATCAGCCACTGGAACCAATGCAGACTTAGCGTGCCTTCCATAAACCTGGTAGCAGTCTCGCAGAGCGTCTGTTTGGTCCATAGATAATCGTCCGTGTCTGTGTCGAAATCGTTTTGATAGCAGGTTGACAGGTCCCATACTGGTTGATGCTGATTTTCGATTGCATTTCCTTTCAAATGCGGTGGCTTGCATGTGTACAACCTGGCATCGTCGCCCTCTGTTTTTTCCGCGCCAAATCCTGAGAAGAAGCTCTTTGTTGTCTGTTCCTCAAATCTAACTGTGCTTTCCAGAATCTCCTGATGAGATTTGACATTGTAATATTTTTCCCAGCTCATCCCGTCTTCATTTAGCAAACCTTCGTGAATGTAGTCACTGTCATCGTAATCCTCCTCAAATATCCCGTTGAAATTCCATGGGTATGTGGTTGTCAAGCCCGCGTCTGTGGCCTGCAGCGTTTTTGGGTCGATGCCGAGATTCCAATCCCAATCCTTGTATCTCTTTTGGATCCGTTTTCGAAGATTGTCAATGTCAAAGTCGACAATTTTAAACGTTTGCAACTTATCGCTGTAAGAGGGAAATCTTTGACCGGATACTGGGCAAAAACTGTGAGCGGGGGTTGGAGAGGTATGCTGCTTGTTGTCTTCGTGGTAGTGGTGCTGGAAAAATATCTGCTCCTGTGAATTCCCCGTGTTGGGGTTTGTGCTCTTCTTGTGGAACGCAAATCTGTCGTTGAACACCACATCTGCGAAGGACGCCCCGTGCTGCAGAAATTCGTCGCGAATCTTCCAAGCTTTGATGGTGGCGCCCTTAGGAACGGTAATGGAGTCCACGTTGCACATTGGCCCGTTCTTTATATCATCTGGCGTCCACTTTTCTTGGGACCACCGAGGATCTGAAAAATAAAACCCACTTGGAATGTATCCACTGTCTGCTTCCGGCATAGTCGTGACTTTTTGATGACGGTTACGTTGTTTCAGTGCATCAAAGAACATCTTATTGGGGTGTTTTTCCGCAGTAGTTGCTGTGCTCGTGAACAAGTGCTTATACTTTCCACCTGATGAATCTGTTTCCTTGTTGTCTGCAACACAGTTGTGATCAACTCTGTGGCACAGGCTCTTGCGCTTTCTCTTGAAATCGCCGACTGTGCTTTTTGTGTCGTAATACATCTCGCCCACGAATTGGAATTCATTATTTCGCTCCTTCAGTTCTTTTTCGATACCACTCGTAAACACCTTTGCTGGCTCGTCCAAGTTGCATGCTGTCGCAGAGGTTGCGGTGCGGTCAGTCTCTTCGTAAGACACCTCTTTATGATTTGGAGTTGGCTTGTGGTCACAAAACGGACTGGGCTCCGCTATCTGATCACAGTTTGTGTTGTCAAATGCCGACGCTCCATTTTCTGCCCTCACATAGTCCGAAAATGTACAGACAACACCGTCTCTGACGGCTGAACTGTACCCGCTGTCTTGAACAGACGCGAAGCCGTGCTTGGCTGTCTGTGGCGTGCTGAGCTCACATAGACTCCAGGTGAAGTTCTGGCCATCGGCTGTGATCACAATGCGGGGCTCTGAATTTTCTCCCAACTTTAGTGCCTTGGCCTCATTCTTGCGCTGTCTCCGTTGCCGGGGATTCCAGATGCAACGTTGATTTTGCTGTGCTGCAGCATGCTCTTGGTAATCAATGACAATCGATTCCTCCTCAGCCATGTTGGTGCATTCATCTAGTTGAGACTTTTCGGTCAGTAGCGTCTGAATCAATTGTTCTGGGTTTCCGTTTTCAATTTTAATGATTGCCAGCGGGATTTCATTTTCGCCTTCAATCTTGTTTTTAACGTGTTTAGCAACATCCTCAGAGCCTAGTTCATCCAATATTTTTTTCTCAAAGGAAACGGCGTCCATCAAAGGGTCAAAGTATACGACATTCAACGCGGACGTGTCCTCGAAAAAAGATTTTCGAATGATGTCACTGGCAAACTTGTTTGTGTCGAGAGCGACAGACTGTCCCAAGATGGACAAAAACGAACCTTCCAAGGTCTTTGGCACGTACACATCAACGTTGGGGCCATTGCACAACTTGTATGAATCAACACTCGTGTCGTCTGATACGGAAAACGTACAGAACTCCGGTGATACTTGTGAAAATTGGTCCTTGGGAAGCATTTGTCCCGAATTGGAGAAAAGCTCATACCCAGCTCCCGTAGAACTGGCATGCACAAAAGTAGGTGAGAAAATGCGGCGATTGTACTGGTCCAAGTAATCAAACTTGCCGTGTTGCCACTGCAGAGTATTCTTGAAATCGCGAATGGTCATGTTGGTTTGACGTTTTAAAGAGAACACAAACTCTGAAAGTTTTTTTTCGTGGCCCTGGTCGTAATCCAGAAGGTTACTCTCAGACGTCTTGGCCAATAAGGCCTTCAGTGCCTGCCCGTATTCGTAGTGATGAGCATTCGTGGTTTGTTGTCGACGTATGTCTGCGATGATTTCTCCAATAATCTCACTGAATTTGATGACAAATTGCTGTTTGTCTGGAAGCACCTGCTGTGTGTTCAATGCGGACCAGATATTCCGTATTTTGCGATTGCTTTGGAGTTGGCGTTGAATGTTAAGATTGTTTATTTTTCCCAGGAAACTCACGTCGTTGCCATCCAAGCGATTCTCCCAGGCAAAAAGGCGGTTTTGCGGCAGCTCTGAATCGGTCGCAGACCACGAGTCCAGAGCAAACAAGGACAGTTGGTTGTTTTCCTCCGTTGGAAAAAAGTACACGCCAAGGGCGTTCTTTTCCCACCACATGACAGGGACCTCGTATGAATTCCACTGGTTGAACATGTATATCCCCCCCACGATATGGTCGTAGTCTCTGATCTTGGTCACCGTGTCGTGAATTGATTTGCTCTGTGCTTTGCCCCCGACTTTCGTGGCATTGATGAGCCGGTCAAAAAGATGCCGTTTTCTCGACTTGATGGAATCAGTCAGTTCCAGCACACAGTCTCTGAACCACACTAGCTGCGTTCTTTTGTGATCAGTGTAGGTTTGGAAAACGTCTGCCTTGCCGAGGAAAATCTTGTTGAGATAACTGCGAATCGCGTTTACGTTTTCGTGGTCGTACTCAATGCTCCCATGGGCACCCTCTCTCAGCATGTTGGAGCCCACAAACAGCTTGCTGCAGGACGTGGAGTCATTGTATATGAGTGGTATGATTGGAGCCGTATCCAGGTCTAATTCACAGGCGGTTGCTGACGGTTTTGCGTTGCCAAAGGATCCACAATGCTCTGTATTTTCATATTTTTTGAGTCCACCGGTATTGTCCAGGCGGAGGTTAAGCTCGATGCCGCCATACGAAAATGTTTCCGGAGTGCAAAGCCCGCAATTGCCACCATCGGTAACGATTTCCTGCGGGGCCTTGTCCGACGAAAACTTGATGTCGTAATGCTCCAGCCCGAGAAACCGCATTTTGTCAGAAGACAGGCACTTGTCGTTACCTGCTAATGTGGACGAGCAGGTCGGACTAGCCTGCGTCACGTTTCGCTGCACCAGTGAAATCTCGTCGTACTGCTTGGCCATGCGCATCCAATAATCGACTGCGCCATGCCTGTCCAAGTTGTCCAGCTCCACCCACCCAAGATTCTTGCTGTGGTAGTATTCAAAGTCACAGACATGGGGCACAAGGCGCAGGTAGTCGAACTCGGTGCCAATGTGGTTCGCGATTTCGTCTACGTCTCTGGCCTCGCTGGATTCCACGTCACTGGAGTACTCCAGCCAGAATCTGGAGCAGGGTTCGCTTCCGCACATGCGCGACCCGGGGCTTTCAGGCAGGAGCACCCCGGGCGGGTGGTTGATGAAATTCATGGTTGTGGTTTGATTACCGGACGCCGCGCGCGAGCAAGTAAACCACGTGCGTCCGCCCTGCTGGCCATCGGTGTGTTTTTGGCAATTTTTTGCAAATGATTTGAGTTGGCGCTCGTAGGTCACTGCATCGTGGTGTGAGCACAGCCCCAGATGCTGCATAAAGCCCGCAACGCGTTGATACGGGGACGCGCCGGCAACACCTTCGCGCCCATCTCTAGGCTCTGCGCCCAGAGCGGTCATGCCGAACTCGATTCCGCTCCCCGTGTTGTCGTTTGTTACTGACATGGTGACATTCACGCACTCGCCCTTGAAGTTGCATGTTTGTTTTTCCGAGCATTGGTAGTTGGCCCAGCAGTCGCGGGGCCTGGCATCCCGGTCATGTTCAATCTCTATCCCGCACGCCCTCCGAACTTCGTCGTTTAGATCGAGCAAGCCCTCGTACACGTCAAGCTCAAATTCCTCTCCGTACTTACGGTACAGATTGATCAAGTCCACAGCAATCTGCAGGTTCTCGAGTTGTGTTGTGAAAACAGGAGTCGAGCCCCAGCGAGTGTATTTCCTGGCGACAAACGGCCTGAGCATAGGGTAGACGTACCCAATGGTGTGTCCTACCGCCGTGCCAACTCTGGCAGCGGCGGTTTTTGAGCAGGTGTCCTTGATTGAGCTCGTGGCTGACAGAGTCGATTCTTTGCAATTGCCTGTTTGTGCACATATTCTGTGTGTGTTGGTTGGCAGAACAGACATGCCCAAAGACGGCTCCCTACAAAACCCACTGGATCCGGATTGAGTCTGTGATATTTTGTCTGGACGCAAAATGCTGGGCAGTGTCGCCACTTCCTCGATTCTGCCGCTGTCTTCGTCATCAACCACGACGGCCATGTACGAGCTGTACGCATTCGCCTTGTCGTAAGACCCCGACAATATCTCTCCGTACGGGTATTGCCAGTGTTGCGGCCAATACGCAACATCCACTGAGCATTGCCGCTGCCCGTCGGGGTGAGCTGCTGGAAACAAAAAGTCGTGCCCCCTTTTCATGCCCAATATACCCATGTCCTCTCGGTATGATTGATTGTGCAAAACATTCTCTGCAAATTCGCGACTTAGCAATGGAGCGTCCTGAAATGCAAAGTCATTTTCCGTCCGCAACATGGACATAGGACTAAAAACTTCACAGGCAGGAACCAGTATGCCTTTGCTGATTTCCCTCTCAAATCCGTCACTGACATTTAGACACATCAGCGGGTCGTAAAAACGCTTGTCACTGGTGATGACGAGACACGGGCCTCGAGACAATGCAATGTCTGTCGCGTCCTCAGCCTTGACGGTGAAGTTGCAAGATTCCATCTCTCGCTGTGAGTAGCTGATTCGCTTGGTATATTCCACATCATATGCCATCAAACTGTCACAGGATCTCAGTTTCTTCAGTTTGACCTGGCAACGGCTACCCCAGAGCCCCACCTTTGCCGCAGATTCAATCAATTCAGCCTCCGCGATGCCGTCAGCTTGCAAGAGCATGTGGTTCCATGCAAATTCAAACAAGAAACGAACACAAGCGGACACTGCTGGCGACTCGGCCACTGAAGTCACTACCGGAAATCCATGGGCAGAAATCGTCGTTTCTGTGATTTCTGTATGGGTTGAGGTACATATCTTATTATGTACTGGGTTTTCGTGGTCTGTGACGTTGATGAGGCGATTCGCTTCGTTGAGTTCCCTCGGCAGAAGATCAGCAACATGCTGCAAGTTGCTGAGTGAAATGCCGCTCTTTGGGAAAAGCAAGAGGTCCAACGCAGAGGTGTTGGACGCATGTTCTCCCAAAAAATAGGCTGTCAAGTTTTTTGGAAGTACTCCCGTCAGGTCAGAGACGTGTTGGGTAGCACAATCGTACTGCCCGTGGTGTTTTTGTTTCTGTAGCTCCCTCCGAACTACCAGGGCGTGTTGCTCCGGATATTTGTATTCGCGCTTTTCGGTATCAAAGCTCTCAAGCACCGTGATGCCTTCAAGATCAGTAACGAGCGACTGTTCGTTGATCACCAAGTGGCAGTACTGATCGCGCGCCAGTCCACAGGGGCAGAGCCGATCAATGTCGCCAATCGCTCTGGCATAAAAGCCCAAGAGTCTGAGAGTTTCTTTATCCGAAATGCCCGCTATGTTACCAACACTGGCATTCAGATGTTGAATTGCGGCGGGAACGTCTTGCATGTCTAATTTCAAAAAGGTTTCGGTCATACTCAGGTCCCGCTCTGAGGAGCAGAAGCTCGAGTCTTGAGCAATGTAGCGCTCGTCATGCAAAGCGGAAATTGCGTTTTCGTTATTCTGCTCGTCATGCAAAATTCGATTGATAATCTCGGCGCGTGACATCGTCTTGGGTGCTTGTAAGTCTGTCGGGTTCCACTCTTCGCCATGGGCAAGAAAGTCTGCAATGACTTGAAAAGTTTCTGACCCCGATTCTGAAAACATGGTGTCGTGCGTGCGAGAGCTGGCACGTAGCATGCTGTGGCACTGCTGAATAATGCTCAGTGGGTCCTTTGAGCGCTGCAGAGGAAATTCATAGCTTGTGTCTGAGTAATCCAGCACGCCCTCTACAGGATATGACAAGCCCTCGGTCTTGAGTAGCTTCAAATTCTGGTTGTAATTCTGAATAGACGCGTTGAACTCTTGGGACGTGTACGATGTCCAAAACTGCTCAGAGAAAAACAAAAAAGAGGATACAGTCAAAATGGATAGACAGGACAAGGGCACTGAATGGCGCAGGTTGATATCGTGGGCAGGTTGCGCCGGCACCAGGCGACAATGGTCAAGGATGAGGAAATCCAAGAAAAATACACAGACATCATGAAGACACTCTATGTTCGGCGCTCTGGAAGCATCTGCCCTCCGTGGCCCGAAATGGTGAATTCAATCTCATCCTTATATTTACATCCACCCAGCATAGTATCACCTCCTGATGCGATTTGTTTGATAGGTGGATCCGGTGGATAGGATCAACTTTCTCATGTTTTGGAACATGGCGCAACTGTTGCAGGAAATATCCAATGAGCTGAGCCATATAAATCCCGAGTTCAAAGTGCCCTCTGAGGACTTTGTCGTTGAACAGCTCACGCTTTCACCCTCGGCTGAAAACGCCCGAGAGCACCCGATTTTTTTGCAGGTTATGGCGGCAGTGGACAACAAAATTGCACAGAACATGGCAGAGGCAAGAAAAACAAATACCTGAACATGGTTGATGGCCTCGAATTGCAGGTCGATCCCCCCGATGCCTTGCTGTACAAAGTCTGAGATGTCAATGCCCATGTCGAAATTGAAGCGCGGAGCAAAGCTGACTTCCGCCGCTGAGCATGTTGCTTCGTCCCACTTTTCGCAGCACGGGCCAGAGCACTGGTACAGGCTCACATTGGTCAACTCTGCCTTGACGTCCTCCAACTTGGCTTTGATGACCCGCGTAAAGTCCAGCTGTGAGGACGCACTCTCTCTCATCTTCGCCAAAACATATGATATCGCGGACACGCGAGCGCTCGTCCCGCATGTTTTTGACTCCACGATCTCTCCACGCGCACCATACAGTGTCTTTTGCTCGCACGGAAGCTCAAAGTCGCGCGAGGAATAATTACTGTCTCTGGAGTAAATGAGACTCTCTAGCTTCATGCCTGCGTCAGCTGGCAGTGCTTCCACAAAATCATACGCCCCCATGATCACGCAGTCAATCAGTTGATGAATAAAGTCCCCTTCTGCCGAATTGAACTCAAATTCCGTGTTCTCCAGCATTTCCGTTGCCGTTGAAATGTAGTGGTCCATGGTCGACCCAGCGCAGGTGCTCACGTGGGCAAAATTGTCGGCATTGTCAATGTTTGCTGACGGCTGTGTGCTGTAGGTATCGACGACATTCGTGCTGCTCCCGCTCATCAAGGTCTGGGTGTTGTAGAGAACCTTGCAAGAAATCTCAGACTCTTCCTGGTTGCATACCGTGCTTCCGGACCCGCGGCACGCCCTGATGCTCTCAGAAAACAAATCGTCTCCCTCTGCAAAAGAGTTCGTGGACAGGTAGCCGCAGGCATCATGGCCCTGGTTTGCGCCTGCTGAGCTTTTAATGTATTGAAAGTACTGCGAAGGCGAGGTGTCAAATGGATTCCCGTCCATCTTACGCGCGTTGGCCTCGAAGAACAGAAACATACACGTCCCGATCGAGTTGAGAGTGGGGCCGTCTCTGAGACATGTTTTGGTGCCATCATCGAGGACACCATCAAGCTGGAGCTGCAAAGCCTGGATGTCGAAAGTGGTGACTGCGTGCCCGCGCTGCTGTTGAATAATCTCTTGCATATCCTCGTTGTAGATCATGAAGGCCCCCCGGTCAAAAATTTTTCCCGCAAAGTTATCCCTGCACCGCGTTAAAACCGAGAGGGGGTTGACGCCATTCTGCATCCAGTTTGCAAAAACGGGATTGTTGACCTGGAGCTGCTTGCAGTCCGAATTCCCCTGACCGACACAGTCGAGATACTGGTACAGCAAGCTGTTTGAGTTTCCATCCAGCTTTTGTTTGAGCTCCGCGAACGAGTACGGGTTGTAGATATATTTGACATGCCCGGTCCCGTCCAAGACTTCGAGGATGCCGCTACACCACAGCGCGGCTCCCTCGGTCCCCTTGTCGGCCGCATGTCGGGCTATTTCGTACCGCTCATCGCCACAGACACACTGCGCCATGAAACGAATGTTGCTGGCAAAGGGTCTGCATTCCAGGGGGTCAAAAGCTGACACGAGGCGCGCCGCGCTCTGCAGGATGCCTAGGAGCCAATCCACGGCGGTGTTAATCTGATTAAGCATGACGAACTGGTTGTATTTGGCTGAAATCAGGGCAAGCGAGGGCGCGGAGCTGGCCAGGTCAACAAAGACTCGATTGATCTTGTTCCTTCTTCGCGTGATCTCTACCTTTTTCGGAACGCCGCCAAAATCTCGCAGCATGTTTTGCTGGATAATGTCATTGTCTGACGGGACCTTGGAATCCGACGTCTGAAAACTGTTGAAAATACAAATATTTGTCTCTTCGCTTCCAATCGTGTTGTCGAGGATATTGACCACGCCCCCAGAGAGCTTGGCAAGCTGGTCAGATCCACACAAAATGAGCTTGGCCGACATGTACAGGTAGTGCGGCGCACCGAGCAATATCGAGTTGATGACTTCTGTGACATAGGTCGTGAGAGACCGTACCCTGAACTGGTTTTTTGGGGAGATAAAATCCATGTCCCGCGAGCTGATCCTGGTGGAGGACTCGATTCGCAGGCGCTGAACGTGGTACACGGTCGAGAAGATGGCTGGAATGATGGCGCTAATATGTGCGCATATGTCTTTCAACTCGCAGAACCGGCCCGTGTAGTAGTCAGACAAGGACTGCACGTCGATGGATTGCGATCGCAGCGTTTTTTGCGAGAACGAAAATATGCCCACGTAAAACTCAACAAAGGCGCTGAATCCGACCTTGGCGTCCACCAGCAGGTACTCTGCGGCTTCCTTGACAATGCCTCCAGACACGCAAAAGAGGTTTTGGTGGTTGAAGGTGGTTGCAATGCAACGGCGGGTGGCACAATTTTCGGCCGCGTAGCATCGTCTGCGAAGTTCTGGGTCGGTGCATTTGAAACAGGACATAAAGTTGCACTCGGCCTCCACGGCGACGGTTTCGATTGTCTGAAGCTTGTCCTCGACGGCAATGCTCCAGAGGGCGTCGGTGGCCTTCTCCTTTTCAAACCGCATTTCATTCAGCCATGCGCTTCCGTCGTTGGACGCCACGGAGTTGCAGCTCACAGAGGAATACTTGAAAATGTTACGGTCCACCTCCGGGTACGCCAGGAACATGAACCGCGCGCGGCACGCACTGCTGAACGTGGTTGGGTCGCGCGAAAACTCATAGAGGCCGGCGTCGCGAAAAATGTTGGTGGCGCCGCCGGAGAATCGCGACAGAGCAAGCTGGTCATCGTCGCCACGGGCTTCCAAGAACACCGTAGAGGTCGTGGCATTTTTCTTTAGTTCGATTTGCGTTGCTGTCATGATGTCTCTGTCTTGATCTTGTTTGTTCTGGAAATAGTAATACCCCCACTGCGAGTCGCCGTACTCTGAAACGGCAAACGAGCCCCTGCCAAACATTTTGGTGTATGCCAGCCACCCGAGAGAGTGAATGTAGGATTGGTGCGGTGCATCCCACGTTTCCAACACATCCACCGTGGCGTCAAAGTCTGTAACTGCCACCATGCCGACAAACGACTTTCTCTGAAAGTCCTCTTCGCCCCGGTCCTTGCCGATGTTAACACTAAGGGTCATTGTGAAAAGCAAGCGACAGTCCTCAATAGTATCGATTCTCGGCGCGACACTGACATGAGTAAAGACGGGGTTCAAAGGATAGGTCTCATCCCCAATGTCGTCGCTGTCAAGAGGCTCCTCGTCGAAAACCAAATCATAAACTCGCAAATCCCCCGTCTTCCTGTCATTGGCCACCGACACGCTGTCAACAACCCAGCCCGCGCGCTCCTCGCCCGCGCTGTCGACGCTGATGAGGTACACCCCGTTTTTGTACATTTTTTTCTCCCATGCCACGAAGAGGACGGAAAACTCTGTGCCGGGAAGTCGTTCGTGCAGCACCACGACATCGATCACCTGGTGATAATCCCACCTGCTGTAGAGACTGTCATCTGCAGCTTCGTCGGTGTTGTCTGACAAGAGAAAAAATTCATGGGCATGCTCCAGCACCCCTGACATGTGCAGTTTCATGTACATGACCCCCTCTGCCGACATTTTGACACAAATGGAGTGGTACACCCATTTCCTGCTTCGTCCGATGTCGTCGTTGGCCGGAATCAACCGACCCACGACCACCAGGAGTCGGTCGCATCCTAATCCTTCGTCCAAATCTGATAGCTGCTGCACCGTGATGGGCTCAAACGGCTCAACACCCGCCATCCCCTCAATGGCTTCAAACGTGGTGGGCACGCTGGTCTTGTACTGACCGTACACCCGTGCCCCTGGATTACGCACGCGCGCCTTTTCTACCTCAAACTGCAAGATGTCCACGGAGCACTTTTCCTGACAGCTCTTTGTGTACCCGCACCGCTTGAAGGCAGACAGCGGCTGCGGGGTGATCGTGGTGAGTTGCTGCACGGAGTCAAATGCACTCTCGGTACAGATTTGTCCAAGCTCCGAGTCCATGCCGAAATATTCTGCGACCTCACTCGGCACGTTGTTCATCGCCATCAACGCGAGATCGACATGCTTCAAGGCTTTGCTGGGCATGTCCAACAGATTGGCGCGAAAAATATCGACCATTCCTGTGCACATGTCAAACCGCTGCTGGTTGTTTCTCGGGTCTTTGTCGCTCCAGTACGCCCTGTAGTGCTCCTGGATGGAGTCGGGCATGATTTCGAGACACTCTGATACGTCCTGCCGGTTTTCGACACTGCAAATGCAGTTGCTCGCGTCGGAAAACACCACCATGGTCGAGAATGTGCGCACGCCGGCGTAGTACACTTCCACCACAGCACGACACGCGTGAAACGCAGTCTGCCCAAGTGGGCCGCCGGAATCCAGTGTGACATGGGGCAGGCGATTGCAAAACATAAGCGCCGGTCCAAACACGATATTTTTCATCTGATTGTTTTCGAGGGAATCAAAGACGAGGTTGCTGATTGCGCGGAACACGGTCAAAATGATATTGTTTTGTGATGCACGGATGTTTTCGTCGACAAAGCGCAGCAAGATCTCGTCCCACAGAAATGACAACGCCATGAACCCAGTCAGCGCCGCTGATGTTGCGAGGTTTATGGCTGCGATGACGGCGTTGTGGCTCCAGTGCGCTACGTTGGGGTCCAGCCCTATAAAGAGGGACAGGTAGCGAAAGGTTTTCAACACTGTAAGATCCATGTGGCTGTACATATTCACAATTTGCTTTGCTATCGGCTTCACAGAGAGCGGTAGGTGTGTGTTTTCATACGCCCCGTGATGCAGCAGGAACCCGACGTCGTTCTCACCCTCTCCATAAAACTTTTGCTCTAGGATACCAAAAAGATTCAGCATGTATCGGTTGACGACGAGCTCTGTGGTTTCGACGCCAATCAAAATGTTTTTGGCGACCAGGGTCATAATGTCTGGGACCAGTCGGTCGGTTTTGGCGATCCGGTTCACTGACCATGGCCTGTCTCTTCTGAGGGCAAGGGTTCTCGTGTGCACAAAATAAATCCTCGTTTCCGATCGTTCGGGCTCTGGATATGGGCACTGTGGGTCGTCTGGCAGCCGCAGGCCGACGTCGTGCTTGATGTAGCGCAGAAAGCCATGGCGCACTGCGACCATTACGTTGAGTTCGTCAAAATACGACACGCTCTCGATAAACAGGTTGTTTCTGGTCGGAGACTGTATGTTTTCTGCACTCCAGAAGCGGTCGTCTCCGTCAAAGACGACTTCGCGCGTGAGGTTTCCGGAGCAGGAGCGCGCCAAGAGATCGTCGTAAAAGAGCTGATTGCGCTCGAGCAAAAGCTCTCCTCGCGAGCATTCGTACAGAGGCCGCGAAAGAAACAGGCGGCTGCTGCGGAAGTTTCCGTCTACATCGATTGATGTCACCGAACCCTCGTCATAGCAATCCTGCAGGTACGTCTGTGGAATCACCTCAAGGTCGGGATTGACACCGTAAAAGAAACCGGTGCGGGTTTGGACGCCCAGGTTGCGGTCGGCAAACACGTCGGAAGTCGCATACGGGATGCGGATCACATGGGACGTCGTCGAGCGGTCCAGCTGCCATCCAGAGGAGGCGGACTCAGACGGGATCTTATTGATACTCTCGCGGACCTCATATCGCCCCAAAATCGTCGAGGTGAGGCGCATGACACTTGTGGTCCATACACACTCTCCGTTTTGAATCGAGCACGAGGGCACGATAATGGAGTCCCCTGCAAACGCAACAGGTTGTTCCCAGGCCCATTCGAACCCAATCATTTCCCTCTCACGCTCCAACGGCACAAGGTCTGATGTATTCGTGGCGGCTAGGTTGGTCTGCACGGCCGAATTGAGCTCAAGGGGGCGGCACACGGACTCTGATCCAGACGAGGTTCTCCGTGTCAGCATCCCAGTGGCTTCTTGCAGGTTGGGGGTCTCCTTGTCCGAATCTAACGAAAGCAGCAACTCGTCGCCGCTCAAAGAGCACCGCGCATTGGTTCTCCACACACCGCCCTCGATCGTGCGTTTGCCGTATAGCGTCATTGGGTTACTGCCACTGCCTCGGTGATGCATCGCCAGGCAGTATGGGAAACAGGAGGAAAATCTCGAGCCCTCGACACACGCTACGCTGTTCTTGTTGATGGTACTCTGAGCGTCTCCGTTATACTTGAACGACTTTGCGCGGATGCAAAGAGGTTTCACGTACACAACGGCGTCCACGGAATTGCATTTTCTGCTGTCCTGCATGCACTCGCGTGCGGGACTGGCAAAAGCAAACTCGCGCGACTCGAGGCGGTCGTCGTTTTCCTCGGCACTGATCTGCGGAAAGCGGACAGGTTGCACGGAGATTTGGATGGCATCACACGAGAGGTAATCTGCACTCAGGCTGTTCTCGAAATGCACGTCGATTGCGTGGGTTCGTTCCTCGCTGTCAAGCTCAGGCCCGGAGGTGAGGGAAAACACAGAAACCGAGCATTGGATGCGTACGCGTGCATTCACCATGGCACAGCTGCACCCCATAAGGCTTGTTCGGTCCTCACCGTCGTAATCCACTTCGTCTGCGGTTTGTTGAAAGGAGATCGGGGCAAGGCCGTGCCGAAGGTCGATGGCTGGGCGAAACGCGGCCTCTTGCACGTGGTTGCCAGTCGACACGGGCGCCCTCCATATTATCTTGGCCCCGTCTGTGTAAACCACGGTATACTCGTTCATTCTGACAACTGCGTATTGATGCGTCGAAAAATGTGCAGCGATATCGCCCTGTGTCAGCATCTCTTCTCCGACAAGCACGGTGGCTTGCTCTGTTCTTCGCAGAAACAGGCCAAACAGTGCGTCGTTTGCCGCTTGAATCCAGTCGTCCAGCAAATCTCCAGTGTCCAGAACCCCGCGCTTGGCGTAAAAGAAGATCGGCCGTGCGTCAGGGATGCAATAGAAAAGGCTGTGGTGGTTTTCCAGTGCCAATCTGCATCGAAGTTGGGTCGTGTCCCACATATCCCATACCACTTGCAAGCCGATGTTGACAATGGCGGAAAGGATTCGCCCAAGGGTGCGCTTTTTGAGCGGGTATGTGGCAACTTCGATGAAGCCCAATCCGATGGGACATAGCTGCGTCGAGAGCTCAATGATGCTGGAGACGGCATATTGTAGATTGAAAATGCTGTCCTCCAGTTTCAATTCTCTGTTTTCGAAATCCAGACAGGAGACCGATTCCGGCACCAAAATGTTTGCGTCTCCGCCCCACTTGAAAAACCTGCACTCCCAGCTGGCCTTCATCCAGTGAAAGATGGCGGACGAAGCACCCGAAATCGCCAATCCCAGGTTCAGAATGATCTCAGTCACATATTCTTTGGCATCCAAGTCGTTTAACACCAGCTTCATTAAATTGATCAGGATGCGCTTGCCCGTGTCAATGAAAAAATTCCACAGAGGAATGAGAACTTCTGCAGATATCTTGAAAAACCACGCACCATTTCTGATTGCACTGACAGCCGCCGTCTGGGCGATAAACTTGTTGTAGGCAGATTCAAGATAATGCAGGAGGGTCGGGTAGTTTTCGTGTACAGCGTGCAAAATGACAATGATTACCAGGAAAGGAAACAGCCATAAGAGGGTGCGAAAAACATAAATACCGGCTTGTGTCACCAAATTCATGAGGCCCGAGATCAAGCTCTCGACAAAGCCCGACACGCTCGCCGCGCTCAACTGCTTGTCCTGGTTCTTGTTTTTCAAAGCCATGGAAATTGAAAATAAGCCCGTGGCAGTGAAGGAGATGGTCGAGATGACCCCCATGCCAATAAAGTAAACAAGATACGAAAGACTGAAAATAAACAGATCATCGTTCAACACAATCATTGCCCAGACGACTCGTTTCTTAACCGGTGACACATATATACTATGCGGCTCTAAACTTTTGATGTATCTTTTCCGCGCCCGTGTGGACGAAATACACTGCCAATTTTTGTCTGGGGTGTATATAAAAGATCGGTCTTGCATGCTCCAAAAATGTGCATGATCGCCCTCGCGTTTTTTCTGGCAACAATCTCCCCGGCCCTGTGCGCAAACTGCAAAAACGTCCCTGCCAGCAGAAATGCACTCGAAGCGCTGCACGGGACACGCTGCGACGAATCCCTGTCCAAGCTCGGGCTTGCGGACAATATGTACTCCAAAAACTCAGACATGATTGAGTTTTGCATGTCCCAAAAGACGTTTCGCGGCAGTGGGACCAGCGGCAGCGTTGTCTGTGCTTGTCCCGTCGGCTACACGGACAGCTTGTTCAGTGATTCTCATTATGATCAGGGCTTCGGGACTGTGCCTGCTGAATCTTTGATTGACATGACATGCGACGTACCATGTTCCGAAGAATTCTTCAAAGTTCTATCAAACGACGACCCTAGCCTCTGTACATGCAAGGCAGAGGCCGGCTGCAGATTCACCGATCGCACGTTCCGAGACATTGAAACTGCATCCAGTGACGTGATCATTGTTGTGCCGGATGACCTGAGACTAGATTCCAGGAGCGTGTCTTGTTTTGAGACGTGTCAGCATGGAGCCCGTGCCTCTGTCTCTGATATCATAATATGCGAGAACCACGGCGAAATCAATGCCTGCAACAGCAATATGGAGAAAATGGAGTGCCCAGCCGGTGAGTATTTACTGGATTTGAAAGAAGAGGGCAAAAAATGCACCCCTTGCACGGCCAGGTGCCCAGAACGCTTTGGCATATTGTCTGCGTGTGACCAGTGGTCCGATCTGCAGTGCGAAATGTGCGAAAACTCGGAATATGTCAGTGAACTCGATGGAAGGTGCGCATCGTGCGACATAGACCAAGTCTACGATCACCACACTAAACGCTGCGTTCGTGCCCAAAGAAACATTCGCGACGAGAACCGCAAGGGCTGCGAAGAAGGCGAGATCTACGTGGAACACTTGCCGCACGAGGACAAGTGCAGAGCGTGTCCAATTAACACGAGGCGGTTTGAAAATATGTGCATTTCTTGCCGCGAGAATGAATACTCGGCACGAGTGGGCTCCACTGAGTGCAAGGAGTGTCAGCCTTCTCATGTCCGGGGGCACGGCGAGGTGTTTTGCACGCAATGTTTGGAAGGATATGAGCGCCTGCAGGCGGGAGAAAAGTGCACAAAATGCACCCATACCCAATTCAGAAAAACAAACATGCCCGCCTGCCAAGAATGTAAACTGGGTTACATGGCAAACGAGCAAGGAAATGGCTGTCTGCCTGGAAAATCTCGCGACATATGCCTAGCACTCTTCTACTACTCTGATGCGGAATGCCACCCTTGCTTTCAGAACAAGACGGAATGCCCGGCTGGCATGAGCTGGAAATGCCACGAGTGCGTTTTGGAGCCAAGGCTTGCAAAGTCCTGCCACCAAGTCTTTGACACATGGCCAGAAACAGGGGCGCAAGTCGATGCTGAATCCATTCAAAAGTACTCAAATATGCTCTTGCAGAGCGGTGGTGGGTGCTATGGAAAAGTTACAAAAGAAGTTTCTGAAACCGCTTTATTATTCACTTTAAACGCCGAGTATCTTACCGACGGCAGGGCCCGGTGCGGCGTTTGCTGTTCCGATGGATATGAATTTTTCAAAGCGGTAGAAAGTTCGCTCTACGCATGTCTCAACCACGCGCATCCACAAACGCACCATCTTCTCCCCGACCACTTCTACGAAGCAGACGCTTGAAATTTGCCCTTGATTAAACGCATTAAATCTTTGAAATTTGCCTTTGAGTAACCTAATCAGAGGCCTTGAAATCCTGAATGTGCACCGTCTTTCGACCGGCGTGAATGGCGTTCTTCTGGGACTTCTTGAAAAATTCAACAAGATAGTTCTCGGCATCCTCCTGCAGGGCGCACATGGCTTCCTGCTGGAATTTGCAATTACTTTCGACCCCCGCGCAAATTTCCTTGACGAGCCTGTAGAAGGGCTTTTTCTGAATCAAGTGCTTGGTGGTTTTCTGCAACTTTTTGATCTCGCGGAGGCTTACAGTTCCAGGCTTGAACTTGTACTTCTTCTTCCTCTTCTCAGTAGAGACGTCAGTGGCGGGGTTCGTGGCCTGGCTCTCGATGGCTGTCTGCATCTCTTCCTGCCACGCCAAATCGCAACCCTTATATATTTAGATTCAATTTGCGGCTCACACCACGCGCTGGAAGGCACATCTTGTCGAGAGATGGAAACATTGTGATTTACTGACCTTTTGTCTATTCAAGTATCGACGAGGCACGACGCAACGACCCTTTTGTGTTGTTTTGTTTTTTTCGCACGCGCTCTATGACGTCCTCGTTGCAGCCGGGGGCTATAAAAGATCCCACCTTGCGATTTTTGGGATATGTCTGGGTACATTCCGTTATCACTCACCGGCAGCGAAGCAGACAAAAGGTCCACACTGCGCAGCTGCATTGAATACTTAAAGAGAATGAAACAATCCGACGCAATTTACGGCATATGCAAGCAGTCATCCATGCCGTCCCTTCACACTGACTTGATAGAACAACTGCTACACCCCACCGAAAATTGCCGCGATCCTTTTCTGGGTATTAACGACAACTTCGCGTACCGCCTGAAACTAGTGCCACACGATGGGGTGCGTGATAAGACATGCGACCAGGGCAACTTCCTCTTGCATTACACCGAACTATTTCACAATACCCCAACGCAAACTAGCGACATACTGAAACGAAGAAGGAAGTAGACGTGGAAGGGCACCAGTCCCACGACGAGCCCTCGTGCTTGAATGTGGCTGGATCAAAGGCTTGGCTGGCTCTTTCTGCAGCTGCTCCCATTGGTTTTACCAATAAACACCTGATCTCTCGCACCAGTCCCACAATGATGGTCCTGTGTGAGCACGCATGATACCGCTATATAAATCGATCAAGCAAGATTTGAGGGGTTTGAAATGTCGTGTAGTTCTGTTTGTTCACAATACTACAAAAACCTTTCCGACTACTCAAAATTAGACTTGAAATTTTTGATTGGCGACACAGACTTGAGCGCCGGAAGCGAAAGAGATGAGATTGGCATGTCTTTTCACCGAGAAATGCTACCCGAGATCAATTTCCATTGCTCTAGTCAACTTCTTTGCGTAAGCGAGGATACTGTCATGCAAGCAATGTATGGGTCTGTGCAGCGATACTCCGAGACCCTGCCAGACTTGTCCATTGGCAAAGCACTATTGAATGCGCGAAAACGTGTTTCTTTTCAGGATCTTTTGAATGGGCTTGTCGCAGCCGACGAAGCCTTTATGCCAGAAGTCGTGCGCATTGTCGGTGCGATGGAACAGGCCGTGTTCTTGGTAATGTTCAAAATGCAGCAAGTCGATGCATGCGGGGCGCATCACAAAGGGCCATCGCACGCCGCCATGCTTGAATCGTTTGGGCAAATGTTAATAGACGGTGGCATCATATTGAGTAGAATAAGCTCGGAGCTTCGCAATTTTTTGGTGTCAGAATGGAACAGCCAGCTTCCGTGAATAAAACAGAATAATGCGAAATAAGATTTCTTTCGTTTGTATCCCTCATGAAATCAATCACATCCTTCATGAAACGCTCCATGATGTCATGGGGCTCACTGCAGAGCATTTGAACATTGTTCGTGGTCAGCGAAGACAGAACCGGCGTCAAATGGCGATCCTGCAACTTACGCATCGACCCCATTGGAACGTAGAAATAATCCATGTTGGAAGGTGTCTCGCGCGACATCTCCATGGCGGTTTCTGTGGCCAAAAGCCGGGGATCCATCTGCAGTCTCAAGGCCGCCGGTATTGAAACGATTCGTTTTAAAACAACAAGAAATTTATTAGTACGGCACGAGAGATCACAATTTTTTCTTTCGGGTGGATTTTTTTCTTTTTTGTTCAAAGTCTCGCAACAGTTCCGAGTTGACAAAGGACGTCCACTCTAAACGGTTGCTGCCTTCAAATTTGACTAGAAACTCTTTGCTTGTGCCACAGCCCCGCACTTTCCTAATACTCTCTGCTGGCAGCATCTTGGACCATTTCCGTACGCGTCGCCGTTTTCTCCAGCTTTGAAGCAGGTCGTCGCTTACTTCAGATGACCACGAATCGAATCGCGGCGTGTAATTTGTCCATCTCAGCAAAAACTCCGTCTTGTTCTTTCGGCTCCTCTCTGCAAGAATAAAATCTACAGGAAACACGCGACCCATGTCCAGTGCGTTTTGTGGACAGTCGCGCCCCCTTTGTGTTTTTTTGTAGTTTTTATTCTCACTTTTGGTCCAGGCTGTGACCGGGGTGCGAGGGTCCAAACCGCGCAAATGATCCACTGCATTTCTCATGCTTGCATGGCAAATTTAAATCATAAACGGCTCGTATATAAATACCGAGAGAATTCGGACAAAGAGCCCAGCTCCGTACCGATGCCTCGAACCAGTCGGGGCCCGGTCAATAGCATGCACTTGCTACTGCTTCATCCACATACATTGATCAGGCAAAACAGAACAACCTACAAGTCCATGAACGAAGTGCTCAACACAGGAGAAATAAGCGCCAAAAAACTGTCCTTTTCTGACCCAGAGAGCCTAGTGAACGAGGACGACCAATTTGTTTTGTTTGTCCTCTTCAAACTAATGAGAGCAGGTTGCAAGTTCTTTGTGAAAAACATGGCCCTTCGCTTACCTGCGGGCAAGAAGGAAGCAATTCACTGCGACCTCGTGGGATACCATCCAAACAAGGAAATAATATACGTCATTTCCTACGTCAGGAAGAAGAGCAGGACAAAAAAGACGTGGCTACATTCCAGAATCTTTTCCAGGGCTATCAGTAAGATGGTGTCGTCAGCAACCGCAGTAAAACAGATAGTGGTCCCGTTTCACGTATACGAAACGTCGAAGCGAATCTACTTTAGAAGCCGTGACCCCTTTTTGTCAAAATAAACCACATGGTTCAGAGACATATGTAGAGAGAGAGATCAGGTGTTTATTGGTAAAACCCGCCCAAGGACCTTAAAGTCCACTCAGGGCCTCGTGTAACCCATGTGGGTTATTGAGGCAACACCAGAGAAAAGTAAAGAACACCCAAATCTACGAATTTTACCATTTCACAAAAAATGGTAGGATGCAGTGTGGACTTTAAGGTACGCCGGCGGCCAATGGGAGCAGCTGCAGAAAGAGCCGGCCAAAGCCTTTGATCCCGCCACAATCAAGCTCGAGGGACACGCCCTGTGCGATGCCATGCGGAAGGCTAAGAGACATATATAAGACTTGTGCGCATTTTTTTGCACGGGACAGCGCATGCCAGCGACCAAGCATGGCCTCAAAGCCGTTTTGAGGGGCCTGAACGTATTGAATCAGCAAATGAGAGAAGCAGGAATTCCTCAGAAGGTCGGCACTTTGACAGGCAAGTTTCACGGTGAACTGACTTTGTTCAAGGACATAGACCAAACCGTGACTGCATTGAAGAGACTTATTCGAAAGTGCCTGAAAAGGCGGATTCTCGACGTGACACTCATGTTGAACTTCTTTCACGTTGAATATTTTTTGCAATGTGTGACTCGCGTCGAGCGTTTTTGTTATGCGGTTCGTAAACAATTTGATGGGAACCATTACAGGCTTCCACTTTTGATGATGGCAAGGGGAGACCATGCTGCTTTGACGACAATCAAATCTGTGATGATGCCATGTATTATGAAGACGTGGAAAAGATGTCAAGTACAAATAGAGATGCTTCTGTTCACCGTCATGGTCACGGATGCATTCTACAAAAATTCTTTTTTGGCGTATTGCGAACACGTGTTGAAATTTGGCCAGCATTTTTCTCCGCTCAGCCTTTGCTACTTCAGTCGCGTCATGAAACGCGAGTACACAGGTAAACGGGAAACGGGGCTGCCGAGAATCTCGCCTACTTGCAGGCGAGGGCGTGTACTCCAGTTGCCTTGATGTGTAGTGAAAAAAGCCTGCACACACGAATCCCTTCAGATGTTGACGACGCGAACCTTTGCGCCGGACCCTGCGTTCCCAGAGTCGACATCCGCCAGAATGCCCCGCACTATGTTCATCATAGCCGAGACCTTTGGAGAAACGTCTTCTTCCGACGAAATCCGGTCCACGAACGTGTACGTACGGCATATATTCGTCGGGAACATCCACCTGCCCGGGCTGAGCTTCAACTCCGGGTCGTGCATGTTTGCAATCTTATCAAACTCCCCGGCCAGTTGCTCAAAGATGGCCGCGGTGTACAGGCACTTGATCTCAACGTCTTTTGCGTTCGCCACGGTGTGAGGAGCGGTAATGTCTGCCACGGTGTCGCACCACATGAGCGAGAACGCACGGCCATCGGGAAGGCGCACACACTCACAAAATGCCATGAACGCAATGCGCAAAGCCATGCTCGCGTCCTTGGTCGACGTCTCGCGCATGTGCGCTTTCGCCATGAGATTGCGCACGTTCGGTTCCTTGTTGTACATCATTGCTCCGCGGAACATCTCCAAGAGCGTTGGCACAGGCAGGCGCAGTTTCAGGTTCTTGGGCTGCAAGCGGCACACCGTGCCATCCTCAAACCGCACCTTCCAGCGCATCTGCAGTGGGTTCTTCCCATCGACACACTGGCACACCGTGGTGCCGAACAGCCCGTTCATGCCCGGCTTGTTCTCGATGGAGTGTACAAGGACCGGATCGCCGTGCGACAGGGCGTACATGGCGTGTCGTGGGGTTGCAAGCCTGGTACTATGGGGGCATAATTCAGAGTTTTTGCTGGGAAACATAAAGTGGTAGTAAACATTCGATGTATTTTTTATTCCGCCGGCGTACCTTAAAGTGCACACTGAATCCTACCATTTTTTGTG